>ERZ808286.467-NODE-467-length-26397-cov-3.849632_pt1 | contig 26397 bp, 29 predicted proteins | sample MGYA00521276_ERZ808286 | MGnify/ENA primary metagenome ERZ808286 (study PRJEB31516, sample SAMN03275607) | gut metagenome | biome: mammalia-associated habitat; material: feces | host: Papio cynocephalus | place: Kenya | collected 2012-08-01 ... | reverse complement strand
TCTACATAATTGGATTTCGGACGTAAATTTACGCCTTTTTCGCCAATGACACAACAATAATATGGCGATTGTTGTACGTCAATTCTTTTTCGGTTCACCGGCTCATCGCCAGGTATCTGTTCTTCCATCTGGCATAGAGTGCCGCGTTGCATCGCCCGGACGCAAAGGCTTTGTAGTTGGTTTCGTCGTGCAACGTGACGTTGAGGCGAATCAGCCGTTCCACGTCATCCTCCGACAATCCGTCCATGATGAGGGGCGGACGTTCTGCAGGCTCGGGTATGCGAAGAACGGAGGGGTAACAGCCCATGTGCAACCGAGACAGCAAATAGGCCGAACACTCAAAGGCTACCCACCAGCCGCCTACATTATATATATGTATCACATCCTGATTGCCTTTCTCGCGGCTGACAATTTCTTCTCCGTGCGACACTAGCAGCGTACCTATTCTTTGAAACACCGGTATCATGGCTCTATCTTTTTAAGGAATATTCGCGGAATGTAGGAGGTGGCAACGGCACATACGCCGCGGATGGAGACGAACAGACGGTGGTCGCCTTTCACGCGCCGGATATAACCTTCGGCACCCTTGAAAGGACCGTCGATGACGCAAACATGCTCGCCTTTGCGGAACTCCGGGCTGTCGGCTCCGAAGTATTCCAGCCCTTCTTCGCCCGATGAGGCCACCAGACGGAAACGCTCCATCTCGACATCGGGAATCGCAACAGGTTCGCGGCTATAGCCTATGCGCTCAACATACAGAATCACACGGTCGGTCAGCTCACGCTGCTGCTCCAAGGCCACTTGGCGCGAAGAGCGAAAGAAAACAAGCGAGGAAATCACGGGACGGCGCACTTTCTTTTTCTTGCCGGCTTTTTCAACCACCACGGTCTCTGTCGGAAAATAGCTTTCTATTTCCCGGCTTTTCAAGTGCTCCTCTATCTCGAATACTTTGTTGAAAAACACCTTGAGTGCATACCAATGAGGTTGTCTGTCCAATTCCAACACTCTGCTTTTTTATCTCATTATATACTATAGCCGCAGCGCGAAAAGCACGTTCTTTCCATTCCCCGCACCGTTGCTTTTATGCTTTCGGAACAGAACATGAAAAAGGTTGGTTCGCCTATCCTCTCTTTACGGAGAACTCCGAATCACAGCGCGTTACCTGACCCAAGAACGTGATGCCGCAACCCCGGATGCTCGCAAAAGACAATGCCTGGCGGCAATGATATCTTTCGGTTTACATCCTGTTTCGAGTCGGTCTCTTACTAAGAGACCGACGAAGTTATCTTTAATACTATGAGCCAATACTTTACGTAATATCATAAATAACGAAAATGCGACTACTGTGCTTGACTCTGCATTTTTTGAATAGCTATTAATGAACAGACATCCTATTCTTGATACGCATTCTACACATATACATTACGAATATACTTCGGCTTTAATGAATATCAAAGCATATTGTACAATCTTGAAAATTAGACGTTTGAAAAATGGGGGGGGTAATTTTAAATGCGCTTTTGCTATAAAATTGTTGTCATCAATAAATGTTTTTTGTATCTTTGCAAACGTTTCGAGTCGGTCTCTTAGTAAGAGACCGACTCTCATATAACAAAAATCTGATTATAAGCTATCTACACAAAAAAGCCGGCTACTATTAAAAGTAACCGGCTTTTTTATGACTTAAAGTAGCCTGTTAATTCAGGAATCCGAGCAATACGCCTGCTGCCAATGCTGAGCCGATAACACCGGCTACATTCGGTCCCATGGCATGCATCAGCAAATAGTTCTTGCGGTCGTATTCCAAGCCCAATTGGTTGGAGATACGTGCGGCCATAGGAACAGCCGAAACTCCGGCGTTTCCAATCAGCGGATTGAGTTTCTTGTCCTTGGGAAGGAACAAATTCATGAACTTAACAAACAGCACGCCCGAAGCAGTAGCAATGATAAACGAGACTGCTCCAAGTATAAAAATCATGATTGTGTTCATGGTCAGGAACTCGCTGGCCTGCGTCGAGCAACCCACCGTAAGACCCAGCAACATAACGATGGCATCATTGAGAGCCGAGCCTGCAGTTTTGGCCAAACGTGTGGTCTTGGTGCTTTCTTTCAACAAATTGCCGAAGAAAAGCATTCCGAGCAATGGCAAACCTGAGGGTACCAAAAATGCAGTCATGAGCAAACCTGCGATGGGGAATATGATGCGTTCGGTCTGCGAAACCTGACGCTGCGGCTTCATGCGGATGACACGTTCTTTCTTTGTTGTGAGCAGGCGCATCAACGGCGGCTGAATCAGCGGGACGAGAGCCATATAGGAATAGGCGCACACAGCGATAGCTCCCATCAAGTTGGGTGCCAGCTTGGACGACAGGAAGATGGCCGTAGGTCCGTCGGCACCACCGATGATGGCAATGCCGGCAGCCTGATTGGGCTCGAATCCCATCAGCAGGGCTATCATGTAAGCGCCGAAGATGCCGAATTGGGCAGCACCTCCCACCAAAAGCAGCTTAGGGTTGGCCAAGAGAGCCGTAAAGTCGGTCAAAGCACCAATCCCCAAAAAGATAAGCGGCGGATACCATCCGTTGCGGACTCCCGAATAGAAAAAATTAAGCACGGAGTTGTCTTCGTAAAGTCCTATTTCAAGACCGACAGCCTTGAATGGGATGTTGCCCAAAATGATACCGAAACCTATCGGGATGAGCAATAAGGGTTCGAAGTCTTTCTTGATGGCCAAGTAGATGAAGAGTGCTCCGACCAGAATCATTGCGATGTTGCCCCACTCGGCACAGGCAAAACCCGTGAAAGTAAGGAAATCGCTGAACTTGGTAGTCAGAAATGACCAGGTATCCATTTTATCCTATGGTTAAGAGCACCGTACCCTCCATCACAGAGTCACCCTTGTTGACGGAGATGGCTGTAACAGTTCCGCTACACTCTGCAGTGATTTCATTTTCCATTTTCATGGCCTCAAGAATCAGTACCACCTGACCTTCTGTCACCTGATCGCCAACAGCCACCTTTATGTCGTTGATAACACCCGGCAGCGGAGCCTTGAGGGCCTTTCCTCCGGCGGCAGGTGCGGGAGCTGCGGCAGGCTTGGGAGCGGCCGGTGCCGGTGCAGCAGCAGGAGCTGCCTTGGGAGCTTGTGCCTGAACCGGTTTGGGAGCTGCCGGTTTGGGAGTTGCAGCCACCGGCTTTTCCATCTCGATTTGGTAAGATACACCATTTACTGCCACATTGGCAATGTTTCCCTCTACTGAGTTGATGTTGACGGTATAGTCCACACCGTTTACTTTATACTTGTATTCTTTCATCTTTGTTTATGTTTTTATTGGTTAATGTCTTTTGATTCCTTGGTTTAATCCGAAACTTTTCAAGCTCCATTCCGAATGGTGCGGCAGTATGGTGATACGTCCGCTTTCTTCATCGTGCAAGCCCTGACTGTTGCAATAGCTGTCGAGGGCCAGAGCGATGAGGGCAACCTCAACGGCCTTGCCCGCAGTTTGCGGAGAAACATGCTCAGGACTTTTCACTTCACAAACCTCGTTGCCGTCAGAAATAAGTTCGAGCTCGAAATTGCCTGACTTGATTTTAAGGATACTCATTATATATAATGTATACTTGATTTAATGGTTAAAACGATTTTCCATGGCGATTCCGCGCTGCGGCCAGGGAGACTGGGTAGGCAGAATTGTGATCACACCGCTTTCCTCGTCATGCATATCGTGCTCGTATTCATAAAGAGCCATTGCGATTACAGCCTTTACGGCATCGTCGGCATCGGCCATTGCCTCATGCAGGGCCATGGCAGCTACGGCCACATCGACAGATGCATTCGAAACGGGCTTTTGGGGAGTCACGGTTTGGGCTACCGCTTTCTTGCCGTTGAACTTTCTCATCAGATTGCCAAACAAGACAAAAAGGATGGAAAGTACTATCAACCCCGAAAATACGATGCCCATGCCCAATATGGTCATTACGAAGCCATGTGGGTCATGTTCCTTGAACTCGGCTATCTTGTCGACTTTCTTTGCTGTGTTGTCGTTGGGCGAATCGGGAGTGACCAACGAAGGCTCGCACTTGCGCCATCCGTTTTCAAAAAGAGCCCACGAACAATTTTCGGGCAAAGAAGCCGGCACCGTGACCGAATCGATCAGCACCGTTCCGTTGGCCTCATAAAGGGCAATGAAATTGTCTTTTCCCGGTTGCAACCGGAATCCGGCATGCAGAGTCCCCATGTTGGTACGGCCGTCGGCAAAAATCACGATCTGGCTTTTGGGAGCCAGACTGGTTCGCTCATCGCCACGCGGAATCTGAGACATCCGTGCAATACGCTGGGGAGCCGACATGTCGGGATTCAACACCGAGCGGTCGTTCGTGATGTAACATCCGCCCACGTTGATCGTACTCCAGGAAGTATTGCCTATCTCTATCCATGCGGAGCGGTTGTCATATTCATCGACAAGACCGTCGGCATTGTCTACAACGACTTCCGTCAACTTCAAGTTGGCCAATCCTTGTGCATATCCGTTTGCCACGGATGCGCACAAAAGGAAGGAGGCCAAGATTCTATTGATTTTCATCTTTGCAAGAATTTACAAAGGAATATTCCCGTGCTTTTTGGCCGGGCGCGTCTCACGCTTGGTAGCTAATTGCGCCAAAGCCCTGCAAATGCGGAAGCGCGTATTGCGCGGTTCAATCACATCGTCTATGTAGCCGTATTTGGCAGCCTGATAGGGATTCGTAAACAGTTCGTTATATTCTTCTTCTTTTTCGGCAAGGAATGCTTTCGGATTCTCGGCTGTCTTGGCTTCTTTGCCATACAGGATGGAAACTGCACCGCTGGCTCCCATCACGGCCATTTCGGCCGACGGCCATGCATAGTTCAAATCGCTCTTGAGCTGTTTGCAGCCCATCACGATATGAGAACCGCCGTAGCTCTTGCGCAATGTTACGGTCACTTTGGGCACGGTTGCTTCGCCATAGGCAAAAAGAAGTTTTGCGCCATGGTCGATGATGGCATTGTATTCCTGGCCAGTTCCGGGCAGGAAGCCGGGAACATCAACAAGTGTCACGATAGGAATGTTGAAGCAGTCACAAAAACGTACGAAGCGGGCTCCCTTACGGCTTGCATTACAATCGAGCACTCCGGCAAAAGCTTTCGGCTGATTGGCCACGATTCCCACTGTCTGGCCGTTGAAACGGGCAAAGCCCACGATGATGTTTTTGGCAAAATCCTTGTGGATTTCAAACAATTCGCCGTTGTCCACTATTGCATGAATCACTTCATACATATCGTAAGCGTGGTTGGGATTGTCGGGCAAAATTTCGTTCAAGGAATCTTCTTTGCGGTCGACCGGGTCGTTGCATTCCACACGCGGAGCTTCTTCCAAATTATTCTGAGGCAGGAACGACAATAAGGTGCGTATTTTCTGTGCCAGTTCTTCTTCCGAGCCTACTGCGAAATGGGCAACACCGCTCTTTGTACTATGTACAACGGCACCTCCAAGGTCTTCAGCCGTAACATCTTCGCCGGTAACGGTCTTTACCACTTTCGGACCGGTAAGAAACATATTGGAAACGCCCTTTAGCATGAACACAAAGTCTGTAATGGCCGGTGAATAGACAGCACCTCCGGCACATGGGCCGCAGATGGCAGATATCTGGGGAACCACGCCGCTGGCCTCGATGTTGCGCTGGAAGATTTCAGCAAATCCTCCCAATGCCGTAATGCCTTCCTGAATACGGGCTCCTCCCGAATCGTTCAACCCGATGCAGGGAACACCCATCTTCATCGATTCGTCCATCACTTTGCAGATTTTCTGTGCCATGGTTTCCGAGAGAGAACCTCCATTGACCGTGAAATCCTGTGCGAATACATAAACAAGACGCCCGTTGATGGTTCCGCTTCCAGTTACCACTCCGTCACCGAGGTATTGTTTTTTCTCCATTCCGAAATTGGTGCAACGGTGCAGCTTGAACATATCCATCTCTTCAAAGCTGCCTTCGTCCAAAAGCAAATCGATACGTTCACGAGCTGTCAGTTTTCCTTTCTCGTGCTGTTTTGCGATGGCTTTCTCTCCTCCGCCCAGACGGGCTTTGGCACGCAATTCCACCAATTTCTTGATCTTTTCCTGTTGTACACTCATATCTATGTAAAATATTTGTTGTTATATATGTTTCAAAAATCCCGTGACATAAACGCTACAAAGATACTTCTTTTTTGCACACAAACGCCATTCGCAGTTGACATTCTCGAAGTTTTTTTGTTTATTTTCATGATGTGTCTAAAGCACAACTTTACAATCAGATTTTCACTACGATTGTCACAAAAAAGTCGTAATTTTGCACGCTCTAACAGAAAATCGTCATACGAGAATATGGCACTCAACACATCATTTACCGAACTTGGGACAAAACCCATAGGGCCGCTCCTGCTGCAATATGCCACACCGGCCGTGATAGCGATGACCGCATCTTCGCTATACAACATTATTGATGCCATCTTTATTGGCCAGGGTGTAGGACCGTTGGCCATTGCCGGCATTTCCCTGACATTTCCTGTGATGCAGCTGACAGCTGCTTTTGGAGCCATGGTCGGTGTGGGAGCTTCCACGCTGCTTTCCGTGAAATTGGGCGAAAAGGACTACGATTGCGCCCGCAAGATTTTAGGCAACGTACTTGTTCTGAACATCATCATGGGTATCGGCATCGGCATTCTGATGCAGATATTCATCAACCCCATACTTTACTTTTTCGGTGCAAGTGAAGCGACAGTAAGCTATGCCCGCGATTTCATGCGCATCATTCTGGCGGGCAATGTTATTACGCACCTATACATGGGACTCAACGCCCTGTTGCGATCTGCCAGCCATCCGCGCGAAGCCATGATGGCCACCATATACACGGTGCTTATCAATCTGGTCTTGGCGCCACTTTTCATTTACATATTTGATTGGGGCATACAGGGAGCAGCCTTGGCTACTGTCCTGTCGCAAACCTTGGTGCTTATATGGCAATTCAAATTGTTTAACAACAAATCCGAACTGCTTCATTTTGAAAAAGGAATCTACCGGTTAGACCGCAACATTGTCAACAAGTCAATCACCATCGGACTTTCTCCGTTCCTTATCAACTTGTGCGGCTGTCTGATTACGATTGTATTCAACTGGAGCTTGTCGCGTTATGGCGGCGACCTGGAAATAGCTTCTTACGGCATTGTCAACCGCCTTGGCTTTTTCTTTTTCATGATCATCATTGGTCTGAACCAAGGCATGCAGCCCATTGCCGGTTACAACTTCGGTGCACGCCGATACGACCGCTTGCGCCAGGTACTCGTCAAAACTATTACTTATGCCACTGTCATATGCATCATTGCGTTTGTCATCGGAGTGTTTTTCCCCGCATTGTCGGCACGGGCATTCACTACCGACGAAGAACTGATTGCCCATGCGGCACACGACATGCCTATCTATTTTTTCACCTACCCCATCATCGGTTTTCAAATCGTAACGACAAGTTTTTTCCAGAGCATCGGCATCGTCAAGAAAAGCATCTTTCTATCGCTTTCGCGCCAGTTGATTTTCTTACTGCCGCTGATGTTGGTAATGCCATTGTTCTACGACATAAACGGTGTGTGGTATGCCATACCTATGGCGGATACCCTATCCACTTTTGTTACGGCATACATGCTTTACAGACTCATCAAAGATTTCAAGAAACAAGATAAAATCGGAACTTATGGGAAACAATGAATTTTTCTCCATTTGTCTGGGACGCCAATTAGGCAGCGGCGGACACGACATTGCCAAAGGACTGGCCGAACGGCTGAACCTGAAATTTTATGACAAGGAACTCATCTATGTTGCTGCCTCGAAAAGCGGATACAGCCGTGAACTTTTTGAAAAGAGTGATGAGGAAAAAAGCACCATACACTCTTTCTTCACCAGTTTCATCCCTTTTTTGGGAAGCACCGACTTTTATGGCAATCAGGTTGACGAGGAATCCTTGTTCTTTATTCTGAGCCAAACCATCCGCGAACTGGCCGAAGCAGACAACTGCATCTTCGTAGGCAGATGTGCCGAGTATATCCTGCGCGAGAAAAAGAGAATGACCAGTGTTTTCATCTCGGCCGACGATGCCGACCGCGTGGCACGAATCTGCAAATTAAAGAACATTTCAAAAGAAGAGGCCAAGAAGGCAATTGTCAACAATGACAAGCACCGCTCGTCGTTCCACAACTTCTACAGCGAAAAGCGCTGGGGAGAAGCCTCTACCTATGAATTGTGCATCAATTCGAGCAAACTCGGCATTGAAAGGACGGAAGATTTCATTGAAAGCTACATAAAAGCGCGTTTCGACCTGCCATGACAAAAATAGGATTGCTTTCAGACACCCACGGCTACTGGGACGAACGATACGCAGAACATTTTGCCGAAGTTGACCAGATATGGCATGCAGGCGACATAGGAACCATGCAGGTGGCCGAGCGTCTGGCTGCCATCCACCCACTCATCGCGGTACATGGGAATGTAGATGGAGGCGACTTGAGATACATGTATCCCGAAAAGGTCCGCTTCCGCTGCGAAGATGTCGATGTACTCATGAAACATATCGGCGGATATCCGGGACATTACGACCGAAGCATCGTAAACAGCCTCTTTGCACAACCGCCCCGGCTATTCATCAGCGGACATTCGCATATACTGAAAGTCCAGTTTGACCCACGGCTCAACCTGCTTCATCTCAACCCCGGAGCGGCAGGATTGCAAGGATGGCAGAAAGTGCGCACCCTGATGCGTTTCACAATCGATGGGAAAGACATCAAGGACCTTGAAGTGATAGAACTGAACTGACGCTATCCCAAAACAAGACCTACGGAAAGCAACAGGGCAAACAGAAGCATATTGCGCGAAGTCTCTCCCAAAATACGGTTAAGGGCTTTTCCCTGACGTATGCGCGACATGCTTTTCCATGTTATGATGTGAAACGGCAAATAAGCCGCAGGCAGCAAGGCGGCCCACACACGTCCGTCCAAAAGCAGCAACAGGCACAAGCCACACCCTATAATGCCCGCCATCAAATAGGCATATCGGCCGAAACGCTCTCCAAGAATTGCCACCAGCGTGCGTTTGCCATCACGCCGGTCAGTATCGCGATCGCGATAGTTGTTCAATATCAGCAACGTGTCAGTCACCACACCGCAAACAACCGCCACAAGCACTGTTTCTGACGTCACGGTTCCGGCCTGCACATAGTATGTTCCCATGACCGGTACCAGCCCAAAGAACAATAGCACCAAAACATCGCCAAGACCGCAGTAGGACAGCAACGTGGTATACAGAAAGGCAAACACCACACAGCCCAACCCTATGGCCACCAACACTTCGGGGCGGCCAAAGACCAACAACGACAGTCCGCAGAAACAGGCTGAAACCAACACTATGATGATGCCCGTTTTCATGGCATTGACCGAAATCCAGCCTTGGGCACAAGCCCGTTCGGGACCCAGGCGATCGGAACGGTCGCTCCCTTTGAGGAAGTCGTAAAGATCGTTGATAAAATTGGCTGCCACCTGCATCAGGCAGGCAAACAACAGGCAGATGAACATTGCATCCGCCTTAAACTTTCCATCAGACCATGCCAAGGCCGATGCCGATGCCACAGGCATGCACGCCGCCGTAAGTGTCTTGGGACGTGAAGCCAGCAGCCAGGCTTTCCAACTATTTTGTTTTACCATTTTTCCTTACCGTTTTTTCCAGTATCAATAAGCATCCTTTTTTGCATTAATGAAAGTCGCTTCATCCGGACGGAACGAACAGATGAAAAAAGCTTTACCATAAAAAACTCTGCGTCCGACTTTTAATTTACAGCACTGCATTTTCGATTTACAACGTCCGAAACAAGGCTAACGTGCCTTGACAAGCGACGAGCGCTTGTTTCGGGCGTAACTGCGATAGGAATCGAGCTCTATCTCTACGTCAGGTTCGCGCAGCTCTCCTTCGCGAGGCAGTGCGAAAGACAGATACTTGATAGGGATTCCACGGCTTATCCACTGTTCTTCGTAGTAAGTCTTGATTTGCAGCAACGGTAGCAGCCCTGGCGGCAATGCGGCCGCGGTTTCAGGTGCATACAAGTCTGAAGTGCAACAAAGCGGCTGTAAATTGTTTTCACGCAACAGGCAGCGTGTATAAGTGAAAAGGAAATTACTGTCGGTCTTCACATGCACAATGCCGCCTGGTTTCAAGAACGCACGATAGCGTTGCAGGAAATAGGAGGATGTAAGCCGCTTGGTAGGCATTTTCATTTGCGGATCACTGAAAGTAAGCCAAATTTCTGACACCTCGGAACTGCCGAAATAACGTTCTATAAATTCAATGCGGGTACGCAAAAAAGCCACATTGGCAAGCCCTTCGTTCAACGACTGTGTGGCACCCGTCCACATGCGCGCGCCCTTGATGTCAACGCCTACACAATTGCTATTCGGAAAAAGACGGGCAAGTCCCACAGTATATTCGCCACGCCCGCAGCCCAATTCAAGCACAATGGGATTGGAATTCTTAAAAAAATCTCGCTGCCAATGCCCCTTGAGAGGGAAAACGGCATTGCTTCCATCGGCATGGACTTTCAAATCGTCGGGCTGGAAAACGTGGGGATAAGTAGCCATATCGGCAAACTTGGACAACTTATTCTTGGACATAAAAATGTTTTTGCCTGCAAAATTAAGCAAATCAGACAGGAATGGCCCACAAAATCCAGAGAAAAGCCTTTAGGCACCAAAAAGAGGACTGCACTTTGCCATGAAAGATGACATAATTCGTATATTTGTAGACGAAACACAAATACATCAATCTTGATAAAACAAAGAACATGAAAAAATTAGGAATGAAAGCCATGCTGGTAATAATGGCAGGCGGTTTATTGTGCACTTCGTGCGTGGGTTCGTTCGGTTTGTTCAACAAACTTGCGGCTTGGAACAAGCAGGCCACCGGAAACAAGTTTTTGAACGAACTTATCTTTATTCTCATTTCACCGGCATACGCCGTATGCAGCTTAGCCGATGTGTTGGTTCTGAACACCATTGAGTTTTGGTCGGGAAACAACCCGATGGCATCGAACATAGGCAAGACCAAACAAGTCAAGGGACAAGACGGATTGATTTACGCGGTAACCTACTTAAAAGACGGATACGAAGTGCGCAATCCGAAAGGCGAAGCATTTCTGTTTCTCTACGATAAGGCTACAGACTCCTGGTCGATGACGGCCAACGGCGAAAAGAAAGAAATGTTCCGTTTTAACGAAGACGGCACCATCAAAGCCGTTCTTCCCAACGGGGAAAAAATGGATGTATCGCAAAACGAAGGAGGCCTCTACGAAGTGCGCATGGCTGTAGCCAACGACACTTATCTTTATGCACAAAGATAACAACCAGACAAAAAGTCAAGCGGCTCGTCCAAACAAATTGACGAGCCGCTTGACTTTTTATAGGTATCGAATAGCAGATGATATCAAGACTCCACAGAGGCAAAAGATGACGATTCCCTGTCTTCTTTTACCAAATCGTCATAGAACAAGGCGATGGAAGTCTGCATATATGGCGACAACAGCAAGAAACCGACGCCGAAAGTAAGGAGGCAGAGTAAAGCCCAACCGATAAAGCTCAGTAACAGTAAAAACAGCTTCATCTTGTGTCCATCCATCAGGCGCATACTCTCCGTAATGGCGGCATCATATTTCAAATCGGGGCTGTCACGCAGCACGTAAGGTGTCATGGCGTAGGACAAGGATTTGATTATTCCGGGAATCACCAAAAGCAATGACCAGAGAAATATGTAAAGGATTTGCAGAAGGTAAGTAAAGAAAATGCGGACAAAGTCCTTGTAGCCGCTGAACAGGAGCGAAAAGCCGGTTTCCTCGTCACGCGAAACAGACAGGAAATAAACCGAAAAGCCCCACCCGAGAGGAAGACACAACAACGACCACAAATCAAACAGAGGGGAATCGCATCCCATCACCGTGGTTCCCAACGGAACACTGGACGTAATCAAATAGTAAACCAAAACCACAAGAACCGAACTGCCCCAACGATTATCAAGGGCGTTACGGGCAATCTTGCGAAGTTCGGAATTTGTTTTATTCATTACCTGCCTTATATAATTATTCCAATACCGTTATCCAGCCATGAACATCCGGTTCTATTCCATATTGAATGTCGCGCAATTTATGATAGAGCCTGGTACAAACAGGACCCGGCTTACCATCTTTACTGAAGACGTAGCTTTTGCCTGTTTCAAAGTCATCGATCTTGTGGATAGGCGCAATCACAGCCGCCGTTCCGCAAGCACCGGCTTCCTCAAACGTTGGGAGCTCGTCTTCGGGAACCTGACGGACTTCGACTTTCATGCCCATATCCAAGGCCAACTGCTGCAAACTTTTGTTGGTAATGGATGGAAGAATGGAAGTTGACTTCGGAGTGATATAAGTATTGTTCTTGATGCCGAAGAAATTGGCTGCTCCGCATTCGTCAATGTACTTTTTCTCTTTGGCATCGAGATAGAACTCGCAGGAATAGCCCTTTTCATGAGCTAGCTGGTTGGCTTTCAAACTTGCGGCATAGTTGCCTCCAACCTTGTACTTGCCTGTTCCCAACGGAGCCGATCGGTCATATTCGCGGACAATTACATAATCGGTGCAGGCAAAGCCTCCTTTGAAATAAGGACCGACAGGAGTAACCAAAATCAAAAACAAATATTCGTCAGAAGGATGCACTCCGATTCGCGCGCTTGTTCCTATCAGCAGCGGACGTATATATAAGGAAGCACCACTTTCGTAAGGAGGTACGAAACGTTCGTTCAGCCTGACAGCCCGCTTTGCCATCTCGACAAAAAGCTCGGTCGGGACTTCGGGCATGACAATACCGCGCGAAGTGCTTTGCAAACGTTTGGCATTCTCGTCTATGCGGAAAATGCGTATTTTCCCGTCAGGGCAGCGAAAAGCTTTTTGCCCTTCAAAGGCCTCTTGTCCGTAATGCAGGCAAGTGGCAGCAATACTCAAATTGACGGTATCCTCAGAACACGTTTCTATTTCGCCCCAATGTCCGTTGCGGTACCAGCAACGCACATTATAATCGGTACGGATGTAATTAAAAGGCAAATTGCCCCAGTCAAGATTTTCCATATATGTATAGTTACTTTGTCTTCAAAATAATCGTCATGCAAAAATAAGGAAAAAACGCGAGAAACAGCATTACACTTTAAGGAAAATGCGCTTGCGATAAAGGATATAAAGGAATATCCAGCACGTTGCTATCCATGATGTTTCTTCAGCCACACGGCGGAACTCGTCAGGCACAAGATTGATGCAGCCATCGAAGACCCTGTGCTGTATGCCATCCAAAAGGTTGAAACGCTGCGCCATATATATGGTAATGGAGTTGAGGCCTATTACTACGAAGAATTTAGCCCATTTACGCCATCCGCGCACATCGATGATGTAATAGAAAGCCGAAAGCATAATAAGCGAATAGCCTGCTACGGCACACACAAACGAACTTGACCAAAGAGCCTTGTTGATGGGAAAAACAAAGTTCCATAACCAACCCAATATAGCCATACCGATACCGGCAAGCAGCAAAAGGAGAGATTTGCGGTTGCCTGACAACTTTTCGTTCCTTATCAACTCTCCGGCAAGCATCCCAAGCAACGCCGTCGCTATGGCCGGAATGGTCGAGAACAGACCCTCCGGATCATATTCGGGACGGTAGGAATGAGCTCCAAGTATCGTTTTGTCTATCCAGCAGGCTATCGATCCTTCCTTACTGAATATGTCGGCACCGGCCGGAGCATCGGGCGCAGGAACAAAGGCCATAACCAACCAATAGCCAACCAGAATGCCGGCAACAATGGCCAAGCGAGCTTTGTTGCTTTTTACTGCCGTATAGATAAGAGCACCAAACATCCACCCCAAACCAATGCGCGATAAGACACTGCAGAAACGCAAGGTATCGAGATGCAGATTGAGCAGGCCATTGTATAACAGTCCGAGAAACACAAGCATCAGGCCGCGTCTTACGACCTTGAGATGTATCTGACCGAGCGTTTTCCCTTTATCCAACTGATTTTGCAATGAAAACGGCCATGTCACACCGGCAATAAACAGAAAAAGCGGGAATATGGTATCGTGATGCTTCAATCCTGCCCATTGGGCATGATTCATCTGATCTCCGATAAAATTCCAAATCGGTGAGTCGGGAAAAAGTGCAGCCAAAGCTGCAACCAACGAAGCTCCGCCCATAATGAAAATCATGTCAAAGCCTCTGAGTGCGTCAAGTGATTCTAATCGTTTCATACTATATTTTTATGTGTAATCGCAATTTTATATTCCGGCATGTCTCTGCTTGAGATTGCGGCAGTCGGTTGCAAAATTACAGAAAATACCATTAGAATAAAACATTTTGCACTAAAAAGAGCATTACAATACTACATCTTTTCTGCATTTGTATCAGACAAGACTTTTCAAGACCTGAAGAAAGAAAAGAAATCAAATATATTTGTTTATCTGATTTTTATGATTACCTTTGCGAAGATTTTCTCACAACAAGAACTACAAACGAATCACTTAAACAACCAAATACACATTTAAAGATGAAAAGAAGCACAATCCGTACGAACCAAGCATGGAGATTGACAGCCTTGTTTTGTCTGTTTATCACCATGGCTGGATGTTCTGACAATGACAACAATGACAATGGTGAGAACCCTCCTCTCTCAAATGTGGCATCACCGGCACGCAATCCCTACTTGGCATCAGAGCACTACAGCATCACACACTTTAATTCCGCCCAAACAGATGCGTTCCCATATGGAGTAAAAAGCATCACAAAAAATGTTGACCCGGAACAATGCGAAGGAGGTTGGAGCGGTCCGGTCAACCTGATGACCCTGTCGGCTGCAAAGGCAGGCTACATGTGGGGAATGAGTAGTGACCGTGTTTCATATTATAATTGCTCAAACGGAGGCTTCACCAAAATAGGAGAAGCTGCACTACCTGTCGGCAAGATGAAGACTGAAGAACAGCTGCGGAAGATTACTGCCAAGTATTCCACGGCTGAAGACCTTCGCGACTCTATCGTCCCCATATTGGGCGAACATCCGCAATATGCCATTGCAAGCGGAAACTACGTACTCTGCGATAAAGACAACTATGCCTATACCAACGCAGCAACCATTGTGGCACGCTATCGTCTGAAAAATGAAAACAAGCCAGAAGAAGGCATCGTACTCGACAAGCAGCTGAACATTAAGGAAAGTGTAAACGGCGTTAACCTGCTGGTCGGTGTTGTGATGACTTATGATGGTTACTTAGCCGTAGCCTACCAAAAAGGCCTGGTCATAGTAGACCGCGGTCTAACCGGCGTAAAGGCGACCTACACATTGCCTGAAAACCAAATATTGAGCAACTCCATTGCAGTTGACGAAAACGGAGGCATCTACATCGCCAGCAACAATACGGAAGCAAACGGAAAAGGCCTGATGCAAAAGATTGTTTGGAACGGAAGCAAACTAAGCGAAGATCAGAAAGATGGAGCATGGCAGTCCGAATATGATGGAGGCCCGGAAGCACCCTGCATCAAGATGGGTTACGGAACAGGGTCCACCCCCACCCTGATGGGATTCGGTAAGGATGAAGATAAGTTGGTTGTAATCACCGACGGCGCACAACGCATGAAGCTCGTAGCATTCTGGCGTGATGGCATACCGGCCGATGCAAAAGAAAAAGTGGCTGGCAATCCACGTATAGCCGACCAATACGAAGTAAGCTGCGGACTTCCCGAAGGAACTCAATGGATTCAGTCCGAACAATCTGTGGTAGCTGCCGGCTATGGAGCCTTTGTTGTCAACAATATCACAACCGCCAATAACATGATACACGACAAAATTGTCGGTGTATTGTCGCTCGGTCCCATCTACTCGGCTCCTTACGGCGTTGAACGTCTGAAATGGAATACAAAAGAAAATAAATGGGAAACAGTATGGAGCCGTCCTGATGTCTGCTCAATCAGCATGATACCATCTGTAAGTACAGCATCCGAAATGGTGTTCGTCAACGGTTATAGCAAGAACGATGGTTGGGAAGTAACCGGACTTGACTGGAACACAGGAGCAACGAAACATCGCGTTGTCTTCGGAGACACAAGCCGCGGAAACGGTGCCTATGCCATTATTCAATACCTCGAAAACGGAGACCTGCTGTTCAACTCTATAAGCGGTCCATACAGAGTAAAGCTCTAAGAAAGCCACATTATGGCTCTCCGCCGGCAAGACAAGCAAGCGGCATGTGCGTACAAGCACATGCCGCTATTCGTTGTACACGCAGAGGGCAGCGGACGTATGCAACATTTCGTTTGGAAATTACCAACACACAAACCTGCACAAGCACAGACAACAATAGAGAAATACACATGACATAATGATTAAATTGACGAATAAAAAGCCGCTGATAGTAGCTACATTCAAATATTATTTCTATTTTTGCAAGGAAAATCCTTGCAGACAAGGATGGACACTACGAGGCATGAGCCCATAGGAAGAAAAGACATATAAACTAATAATTTCAAATTCAAATCATTTCAATTTTAATTCAACAAAATGGAAACAAAAGACAACAAAGCTACGGCAAGCACAAAAAAGCCGGTAGCAAAGAAAAAGACCGGTTTTACAGGTATTAAATCCGCATTCATTGTGATTATTATCTGTTTGGTAGTATCATTCCTGAACTTCTACCTGAACTTCGGTAACGGTGTACACTTCCAAGGAGGTGACAATGCCAACAACCCAGTCGACCTGCTCGGTACAATTTATAAGGGCGGTGTCATCGTACCCGTCATCCACGGTTTATTCCTGACAGTTGTAGTATTAGGTATTGAACGTGCATTAGCATTGAAGACCGCGTTTGGAAAAACAAGCCTTTTCAAATTCGTTCAAAACACACGTGCAGCCCTCGCAAAAAACGATTTGGGCGAAGTACAGAAGATCTGCGACAAACAAGGTGGAACTGTTGCCAACGTTGTATCAGCAACCCTCGCTAAATACAAAGAAGTAGACACAGACACTATCCTGACAAAAGAACAGAAGGTATTGGCCATCCAAAAGGAACTCGATGAAGCAACAGCTCTCGAAATGCCGACTCTGCAACAGAACCTGCCGATTCTTGCCACATTGACCACTTTGGGTGTGTTGCTCGGACTTCTCGGTACGGTACTCGGTATGATCACCTCATTCCAAGCTTTGGCCGGTGGTGGTGGCGCAGACTCTGCAGCACTTTCAGTAGGTATCTCTGAAGCCCTTATCAACACAGCATCAGGTATTGCCACATCAGCATTGGCCGTAACACTTTACAACTACTTCACCAACAAGATTGACCACTTGACATACAGCCTTGACGAAGTAGGCTTCACCTTGGTACAAACATTCTCAGCAACCCACTAATTAATAAAGAAGGTAGATAAATATGGGACGTTTTAATATCAAAAAACACGACACATTCATAGACATGACGCCTATGAGTGACGTCATGGTCCTATTGCTTACCTTTTTTATGCTTACATCTACTTTTATCAAGCCGGAACCAGTAAAAGTCAATACACCAGGTTCTGTATCGGAAATTAAAGTACCCGATAAAAATGTATTGACAATTCTGGTAGAAAAGACAGGCCGCATATTCATGAGTTTCGATAAAAAAGGTGACGCAATGACGACACTTGACGAAATCTGCGAAAAATACAGCCTGACACTTTCCGCGAAAGAAAAAAGCGAGTTCGGCCAGCTTCCCGCATTCGGTTTGCCCATTCAGAACATTCCTGCACTTATGAAATTGCCGGAAGATTCGCGTGAGGCTGCTATGAGTAATGAAAGTAATAAGGGTATTCCCTGCGATAGTACGAACAATCAATTCAAAGACTGGGTATTGTGTGCAAAGGATGTCAATCCCGATCTCCGCATCTCCATTAAGGCAGACGCAGCAACACCATACAAAGTCATCAAGCAAGTAATGACCTCTCTGCAAGACATCAAGGAGAACCGTTACAACTTGATTACCAGTTTGAAGAAAGTCGAATCAGTTGATGAATAAAGGGAGGTATAGACAATGAAGACCAAACAGAAAAAGAAAGTCGTCCGCGTAGACTTTACGCCTATGGTGGACATGATGATGTTGCTCATTACCTTCTTTATGCTTTGTACCTCTTTGATTAAGCCCAAGTCAATGGAAATCAACATGCCATCGAACAAGGAGGATATCAAGGAAGAACAACAAAATAAGGTAAAAGCTTCAGAAGCTATCACCCTCGTCTTCGACAAGGACAATAAGGTATATTACTATGAAGGAATTCCGGAATTGGGTTCTCTGAAAGAAGCAAACTACTCAGACAAAGCCGGAGGCCTGCGCCAAATGCTGCTTAAGCGCAACATGGTGGCCATTCAGAAAGTAAAAGCCGCACGTCAAAAATACAATACAGAAGCCGTTGGAGCTGATGCATTCAAGGAGAAAAAGCTGAAAAAGGAACTTGATGACAAGATAGAAGAAATACGTGGCGAAAAAGGTGTTCCTAATGTCATCATCAAAGGCACCGATGGAGGCTCGTATGAAAACCTCATTTCATGCTTGAACGAGATGCAAATCTGCGACATAGGCAAGTACGTTATTGTCCCCATTGATGACTTCGACAAGGAAATGATAGAGTATTACAAGAAAAATGGCACAAAGCCTGCTGGTGCAGCCGCCAACTAATAAAGGTATAGAATTATGGCAAAAGTAGATTTATACTCAAAAGATTGGTGCGAACTGGTATTCGCCAACCGCAACAAGGCATACGGAGCGTATGTTTTGCGTAAAGAAGTTGGGCAGCGTAACGCTAAAGCTCTAATAGCAGTCGCCATCGGTATTGTTGCAATATTAGTTATCGTAGTACTTAAGAACACCGTATTCTCACGCAAAGTCGACACTTCTGTCACCACTGTCACACAGCTGGCAAAATTGGAAGAAGCCAAGGTCAAAGACAAGGCCATCATTAAGAAAGTAGAGCCTAAGCGTGTAGAACCACAAAGAATCAAGAGTTCTATCAAATTTACCGCTCCTAAGATTACGAAAGACGAAGAAGTTTCAGAAGATGACGAGATGAAAACCCAGAAAGAATTGGGTGAGAGCAAGCTCTCCATCTCTATCGCTGATGTAAAGGGTAATGATGATGTTCACGGAAAAGATATCGCAGACATCAAGGAAGTAATCACTTCCAAGCCTGACGAAGAAAGCAAGATCTATGATTTCGTTGAACAACAGCCGACATTCCCTGGTGGTGAAGAAGCTCTTCTGAAATATATCACCGACCACCTTAAGTATCCGTCTGTCTCGGCAGAAAATGGAACACAAGGACGTTGTGTCGTACGTTTCGTAGTAACCGAAACCGGAGAAATCGGAGATGTTCAATTGCTTAGTCACGTAGACACCTATTGTGACCGCGAGGCCATTCGCGTAATTAAGTCTCTTCCGAAATTCTCTCCAGGACGTCAACAGGGAAAACCTGTAAAGGTTTGGTTCCAGGTTCCTGTAATCTTCGAGTTGATGTAACAAAGGTTATCATCTTGATCAAACATAAAGGAGTCGAATTATTTCGACTCCTTTTGTTTCAAAAAACACTTTTACAGCCTGTAAACCCCATCATATCAAAAGTTTTTCCTAACTTTACAAGCACAATAAAACTACAGGCTAAATGAAAAATATCAGTATCGCACTGTTCACATTATGCGTTTGCATGCTTATTCCATGCAAAGCCGTAAGCAACAATCTGCATTCCGAAGGACAAAACCCGGCACCTGTTTATTCTATCAGCCCGAATACGGTAAGCGAAGCAGTCGATTTCGTAGAACAGCTCCCCGAATTTCCGGGTGGCACGGAAGCCCTTTTGAAATACATTTCGGAACGCTTAAAATATCCTGAATCCTCAGCGAAAAAAGGAATCCAAGGGAAATGCATGGTACGCTTCATGGTAACAAAAAAAGGAAATGTCAAAAAAGTAAAGGTCATAACACATCTTGACGATGACTGCGACCGCGAAGCCATTCGCGTAATCAAGTCTTTGCCAAAATTCATTCCCGGCCGGAATGCCGGAAAACCGAAAGACGTTTGGCTCAACATCCCGGTAATATTCGTGCTTAAATAGAGAAAATAACACATCATCCCATACAGAAGGCAACCACCAACATCGTAAACAGAACAAGTATATACCTAAAGATGAAAAATATCAGTATCACTCTTATCGCCTTATGCACCACCTTGCTCATTTCGTGCAGTCAGAAAAAATCCGGAGAAGATAAAGACTACTACAAGGTAGACATTGCCATAGACGAGACATTCCGCCCCATCATTGAAGAAGAGATGCGTGTATTCAACGCCAAATATCCTGAAGCCATTCCGGCACCGCGCTATATGCCCGAGACAGATGCCATCAATCTAATGCTGAAGGACAGCGTACGTATGATACTGAGTACCCGTCCTCTCAGCCAGCAGGAAACCGATGCCATCTTCGCTTCCTATAAATTAAAGGTACGTTACAAACCTATAGCTTATGATGCAATAGCTCTCATCATCAATCCAGAAAACAAGGATTCGCTGATTTCAGTATCCGAACTCCGCAGTATCATGACAGGAAAGATTACACAATGGAAGCAGTTACAGCATGCAACAAGTAACGGAAATATCGAAGTAGTATTCGACAATGCCAACTCAAGCACTGTACGTTACATCCGAGATTCCATATGCGGTGGGACACAACTGAAGGGTAACATGAAAAGTGCAAAGACTAACGAAGATGTCATCAAATACGTAGCCCAAACGAAAAATGCATTGGGCATCATCGGTGTAGACTGGCTGCGAAACACCAACGACTCCACCAACCTCACTTTCAATAGAAAGATCAGGGTAATGAGCGTAAGCCGTTCCACTGTAACCGAGCCCAGCAACAGCTACCAGCCCGTACAATACTACATAGCAACAGGCGACTACCCGTTGACACGTTGCCTGTACATGATTACCACAGACCCGCGTACACGTACAATGGGACTCAACTTTTATTACTTTGTAAGTGACCAAGCCGGACAACTGATTATCACCAAGTCGTCCCAGCTACTTCCCTACATGCCTGTTCATGTAAAGGAAGTCGTATCAGACTAATCTCAAACACCGGCTCAGATACAATTACATCATGCACTTGTCATTGTAGCATCGCAAAAAGCGATGCTACAATGCGTAATTCTCCTTATGGCCATCAGCGATTTTCAAGGCGCAAAGCTTTCAAAAAGGAATTAAATGCGCTGTATTTTCGCCATAGTGCCATAATAATGTGAACTCTTTGTTACAATCTGCATGTCATTCCATTTTTTTGTTTTACCTTTGTGGCACATTAATTACATACAAAGAATGAAGAAGAATAGAATGTTATCGTTTGCTGCAGGAGTGCTGTTGGCTTGCAGCATTAATTTTGCTTATGCACAGACAGGAAATGAAGTACCCCCAATAACAACTGAGGCACAACAAGACGCACAAGCCTATCTGGCCGCAGTCAAGAGCAACGACGAGAAAGCCATCGCTGCCCAGAAGAAGGCCATTGTCAAGAAATACAAGAAAGAGGAAGCCATGCTGCTATCCATCGGCCAATACTTTCTACAGAACAAGAACTATAACGAGGCCATCACGTTCGCCAAGGAAGCTTTCGACCGCAACCGCAAATCAGTGGCAGCCACATTGCTTGAAGGTGATGCCTACTATGAAATGAAAAAGTATGGCGAAGCTGCCGGAAGCTATGAGCAGGCCCGTATGATTGACGAGAACGACAAACGCGCATATTTCAATCTGGTAAAGGTTTATAAGTTCATTGATCCGGAACTTTCGTTGGAAATAATGAACACAATCAAGGAAAAATATCCAGACGATCCAGCCATCGCCAAGACCATGGCATCCATCTATTATCACCAGAACGATACCGCCAAAGCCAATTCCACCTACAAGGAATACTTTAGCAAAGTGAAGCTGGAAGACGATGTTGAAGCTGCAACCGAGTATGCAGTTGTGCAATTCCTCAACAAGGACTACTCCGGTTCTCTGCGCATTGTCAATGCCATTAGCGCCAAAGCTCCCAAAGAGATCAGCCTGAACCGCATGAAGTTCTATGATAATATCGAATTGGGCAAAGTACAGGAAGCAGAGGCAGCATCGAAGGCCTTCTTCGGACAATACGCCGATACGCTCTACAACTTCAGTGACTACAAGTATGAAGGTCGTCTGCAAACCGAGCTGAAAAACATAGACAAGGCTGCCGCAGCCTATGCAAAAGCTTCCGAAATGGCTCCCGAAGACAAGAAGGCAGGCCTTTTGAAAGACCTCAGCGATGCCTATATGAAAGTAGGCAAATATGACGAAGCTGCCGGTGCATATCAGAAATACATTGACAAAGTGAACCCTGAAAGCATTGTTGAAAGATACAACAAAGGCAAGATTTATTATACGGCTCTTAGCGACACAACCCTCACTGCCGACCAGAAGAAGCATTTCATCGAAGCCGGCGATGCCCTGTTCAAGGAAGTGGCAGCCAAGGATGGCAGCTATTTAGGTCCGTTCTGGAGTGCCCGCATCAATTCCATGCTTGACCCTGAAAGTCCCAACGACATCTCTATGCAACAGTATACCGAGTCATTGAAACGCCTGGAAGGAAAGGATGAGTCTTACAATTCAAAACGTGTTGAGTGTCTGCGTTACATGACATTCTACTACTTCAAGAAGGATGACTATACCAACAGTCTGGCATACGCCGAGAAGGTATTGGCCTTGTCACCCAACGATGGTTTGGCTTCACAGATTAAGAACGTATTGTCCAAGCTTAAGAAATAAGGATAAGGCGTTACGACTTTTACATCAAGAGGGCTTGGCCAAAGATTGGCCAAGCCCTCTTGATGTATGTCCTTTTCAGGGATGACGGAAACCTTATGCCTCCATATTTTCGTCCATCACTTTCCTTACGTCTTCTTCTACCCTGTAGAGTTTTTTCTTGCAAAAGGCTATCAGTTCCTTTGCTTCTTTGAGCAACGAAGAAAGGCGGTCTATGTCACCCGGGTTTTCTTCTATGTCCTTTACTATTTGTTCCAGGCGTTGCTGAGCCTGTGCATAGGTAAGTTTCTGCTTTTCCATCCTGCATGTGTTTTCCAAGTTGCGTCACCAGAACCTGTTATGTGCGGCATCATATTCAAAACCGGCCTGCTGCAATTTCTTTTCGATGCAGCTGCGTTCAACTCCCATGTCGTGACACAGGTCATCGAGCGATGTATATTCGTCGCGCAATTTTGCGTTGACAACGCTATACAGCATCATGGGGTCTTCTGGAAGTGTCATTCTCATTTTATTCTTAATTATAAGTCATTCAATACCTTCATCTTGCTTTTCTGTCCGGGCCTTGTTGCCATCTATTGGGCTATGCTGTTGACTTCACCGTCGGCCAAACGCGTCACGAGCTTGTCGCCCCGCCGTATGCCGGTTACTGTCGTGACCAGCTGTCCGTCTTTCATTGTCATGCTGTAACCCATTTTCAGTATGCGTTGCGGGTCGTGCATGTTTATTTTTTGTTCCAGCAGTTCCAGGTTGCGTCGTTGCTTTTCCATGTTTCTTGTGATACGTTCCACAACGATGGTGCCCAAATGCCCGGTCTTCAGTTTTTGCATTGCCATGGCATTCAACACACTTCGATACATATCGGCCAGCATGCTGTCAAGTCTTTGCTCTCCGTTTTTTCTGAAGTTTTTGAAAAACCATTCAAGGCGCATGGCCATGTTGTCCAGTCTTTTCCGTTCGTTTTCCAACACTTCTGCCAGTGCGTCATGAAGATTTTTTTCTGCATTGTCGAGCATAGCAGCGGCAATGCTCATACGCGAAATGAGGAAATCTCCCACGGCCGTGGGTGTCTTCATATGCTCATAGGCCACCATGTCCAATACAGTTTGGTCGCGCAGATGTCCTATTCCTGTGATGACGGGCAGCGGAAACTGTGCGCAATGATTGGCCAATTCGTAGGTTTCGAATCCGCTCAGGTCGCTCACGGCTCCTCCGCCGCGTATGATGACCACCACGTCCCAGTTGTTGCTTTCCGCGGCAATCTTGTCGAGGGCCGCAATGATCGACTTCTCTGTTTCGCTGCCTTGCATCAGTGCGGGAAACAGTTTGTAGCAGAACCTGTATCCATATCGGTTCTCGTCTATCTGGTGACAGAAGTCGCCATATCCTGCTGCCGTCGGTGACGATATCACGGCTATGCGTTGGGGCAAAAGGGGCAGGCTGAGTCCTTTCTGCAAGGCTGCCACGCCTTCTTTTTCCAAACGCAGCATGATTTCCCTGCGCTGGCGGGCCATGTCGCCGAGGGTGTAGGTGGGGTCTATGTCGACAACAATCAAAGAATAGCCGTAGATTTCGCTGAATGTCGGCCTTACTTCGAGCAGCACTTCTATGCCCGGCCCGAAGAGTTGCCCTGTGGTTTCCTCGAAATCCAGCTTCAGCAGCGGGAACACATCGGCCATGATGACGCCACGGGCCTTGGCAACGGGCACGCTGCTGCCGCGGCCCTTTTGTATCAGTTCTATAAAGCAGTGGCCTTTGGGCGATACTCTCACTTCGCTCAGTTCGGCCTTTACGCGGCACGCTTCATGGAATGCGCCATCTATCAGGCTGCGCACCATTGAGTTGAGCTCATACAGGGTCATTGCTGCCGAATCTGTCATCTCTGCTTTTTCTTGTATTCATCAAAAAAGCCCATGCCTTTAGGCATGAGCTCTAAACCACCTTATGTGGTGCCTCCCTGAATCGAACAGGGGACACACGGATTTTCAGTCCGATGCTCTACCAACTGAGCTAAGGCACCTGCATTTCCATGATTGCGGGTGCAAAGGTAAGACATCTTTTCCAAACAGCAAAGTTTTCTGCGTTTTTTCTTTCCTGTTATTGGCAATTCAAAAATAAAGATGTACCTTTGCACCCGCAAGACGGAAAGTAGCGCAGTTGGTAGCGCACTACGTTCGGGACGTAGGGGTCGGGCGTTCGAATCGCCTCTTTCCGACTTCAAGAAGCGGTCAGCGAAGCATTTCGGCGGCCGCTTTTACCTTATAATATATACATTGCTACACCTGTATCATCATGAACCCTGCCATCATTCTGTTTACCTGTTTCGCATGGCTCAGCTGCCTGTCACATGCAGCCGCCACGCATGGAAGCTCCCAATTTGAGAAGCCCAAATATCTGTGGTTTGATGCCGAAGCCAACTTTGAGCGTTTTTCACACAAGGACTCTATACGTTACTATCTTGACAAGACCAAAGAGACAGGCTTCAGCCATATAGTTGTCGACGTGCGCCCTATCTATGGGCAGGTGCTTTATAAAAGGACAAAGCGCATGCAGCCCATCAGCCACATGAGGGGCAATAGCGTAGATCGCCAATGGGACTACCTGAAATTTTTCATCAAAGAGGCACGGAAGCGCAAGCTCAAGGTCATTGCGTCGGCCACCATTTTCCCTGCCGGCAACCCTTCAACACGTGAGGGTCTTGCCTACGAAGACAGCACATGGGCTTCGAAGACCGTTATCGAATGGACTCCCGATGGCCTTAAAGACATCAAGGATGACAAGACAAAGGTGGCTGCGTTTCTCAACCCTTCATTGCCGGAGGTGCAGGACTATGCCCTGGAATGCATCAGAGAGATTGTTTCGGGCTATGACATTGACGGCTTCGCTCTTGATTATTGCCGCTATCCCGATGTACAGTCTGACTTTTCAGAAACGAGCCGCCGGCAGTTCGAAAGCTACATAGGCGAGAGGGTGCCAAGCTTTCCTGCCGACATTTTTCAGTGGAATGGCAAAGAGCGAATCGACGGGCCGTATGCAAAAAAATGGTTTGAATTTCGTTCTAAAGTCATACACGACTTCATCCAAAAAGCACGTACTGCCATCAAGGCCATCAAGCCCCGTGTGCAGGTTGAACTATGGTCACCATCGTGGTATGGCGGTCTTTACGAGAACGGTCAGAATTGGGCCGACAAGTCATATGACCCCTCTATGGAATATCATTGGGCAGGAAAAGGCTACAGTCAGACAGGCTTTGCCGACCTTTTAGATGTATTTCTGCTGGGCACTTACTTGAAGGTGGTCTACGGTCTTGACAATCCCGAGTCGATCGAATATGGCATTGCACGTGCAAAAAGGCTGACCAAGGGCAGCTGTTCCCTGTTCGGCACCATCATGGCCACCATCAACCGGGCCGATCTGCCGGATGCCGTGGCCGTATGTCTCGAACAAACTGACGGTCTGATGGTG
>ERZ808286.463-NODE-463-length-26668-cov-3.223838_pt1 | contig 26668 bp, 23 predicted proteins | sample MGYA00521276_ERZ808286 | MGnify/ENA primary metagenome ERZ808286 (study PRJEB31516, sample SAMN03275607) | gut metagenome | biome: mammalia-associated habitat; material: feces | host: Papio cynocephalus | place: Kenya | collected 2012-08-01 ... | reverse complement strand
TCTCCAGAATTCGAACCTTTCGTCCGCAGTCATCTTTTCCAGCCTCTCGACCGCTTTGAATTTGTCTTCTCCGCGAACGTCCAGTTGTTCGCCGGAAAGCAAAAGCTCGTCGTAGGCTTTATGTTCTTTGCCTTTGCAGGCAAGGCATTTGTCGAAAAGCACGTCTTTTCTGTCAAATTTTTCGACTTTGCCGCTTGCCGTTTTCACTTCCACCGTCAGTCCGTCCGACAAAACTTCCGAAATTCTGTCGCCTGCCGCGGCCGTCAGCTTTTCGTAATTAAGCTTGCCGTTGCACTGAACGCCCACGACGTAAACGTTTTCGCGCTTGACGCGGAATTCTTTGAGAAGCTGATTGAAGCTGTAGGTGTCGCACGGTTTCAAAAACACTGCCGTAACGCCTTCCTTCTGGCTTTCCGAAATGAGGTATTTGGAAAGGTTAGGCGCGCTGAAGCCGTCGTACACGAAGTTATCCAGTTCCTCAACCTTCGAGAAGCTTTGCGGCGTCTGATCGTACATAAATTCGCCTTTTTGCCAGCCGAGAACTCTTTGCGCTTTTCCCGACGACAAAAGCTCTTTGGCTTTTTCTTTTACGAGTTCGGTTATTCCTTGCATCTCAAGTCCTCCAGTCGTTTGTTTTCGCCAAGCTCGGTTACGGTTTTGACGAAGTCGTTCATAACTTTGCTGAATTTGGCGCCTTCGGCGGCAGAAACCCATTCCACCCTCGTGCGTTCTTTTTCGATGCCCAGATAGTCCAGCATGCTGAACAGCATGGTCATTCTTCTTCTTGCATAATAGTTTCCTGAGGTGTAATGGCAATCTCCCGGGTGGCAACCGCACAAAATCACGCCGTCCGCGCCTCTTTGGAAAGCTCGGAGGATAAACAGCGGATTAACTCTGCAGCTGCAAGGCACTCTGATGATTTTTACGTCCGCAGGATACGAAAGCCTGCTGCTTCCCGCAAGGTCTGCGCCCGCATACGAACACCAGTTGCAGCAAAACGCCACAATCGTCGGTTTGAATTGACTGCTTTCTATCGTTTGCATATTGCGTCAACCTCCGCGAATATTTGTTTGTTGGAAAAACCTTTGAGGTCCATTGCGCCGGACGGACAAGTTACCGCGCAAGCGCCGCAACCCTGACATACCGCAGGATTGACCTCGGCAACGCGCCTCGTCTGTTTCACGCCGTGATCGTTGATAAGCTTTTCGGTGTAGCTGATTGCTCCGTACGGGCAAACCTTTTCGCATTGCGAGCAGCCGTTGCACAGCAGTTCGTTTGGCGTAGCCACGCAAGGGTTTGTGGTAAGCTTGTCTTTCGCCAGAAGTCCGATGACCTTCGCCGCCGCGGCGGAAGCCTGCGAAACGGTTTCAGGGATATCTTTCGGGCCTTGGCATACGCCGGAAAGGAACACGCCGGCCGTAGGGCTTTCGACAGGTCTGAGCTTCGGATGCGCTTCGGTGAGGAAGTTGTTGGTGTCGATGCTGGCAGTCAGCATGGTGGCAACGTCCCTTACCGACGGATCCGGTTCGATGGCGGTGGCCAAAACCACGAGATCGGCGTCGATGTGAAGCTGTTTGTTTTCCAGAAGATCGGAAGCCTGAACCTTCAAAACGCCGTTTTCGTCCACGACCTTGCCGACCTGGCCTTTTATGTAGTGCACGCCGTATTGCTCGACGGCCCTTCTGTAGAATTCGTCGAAGTTTTTGCCCGGAGTTCTCACGTCGATATAGAAGACGTAAACTTCGGTGTCGGGATATTTTTCCCTGATAAGCATTGCGTGTTTCGCCGTGTACATACAGCAAATTTTGCTGCAATACGGTTTGTCGCACGGTCTGAGGCCTCTGCTTCCCACGCACTGCACGAAGACGACGGTGTGAGGATGCTTGCCGTCGGACGGACGAACGAATTGACCTTTCGTCGGGCCTGCGGCGTTCATAAGTCTTTCAAGCTCCAAGCTTGTGATAACGTCCTTGCTGGTGTTGTAGGCGTACTCGTCGAACTTGTCGAGATTTATGGTTTTGAAGCCGGTGGCGACGACGATTGCGCCGTATTCCTTGGTGAGAATTTGTTCCTTTTGTTCAAAATCAATGGCTTTAACGCCGCAATTTAACTGACAAAGTCCGCATTTGCCCGTTTTGAAGTGTATGCAAGCGTTCGGATCGATAACGGGAACGTTAGGTATGGCCTGCGCGAACGGAATATAAACCGCGCCTCTGGTGTTAAGACCCATGTTGAATTCGTTAGGGGTTTTGCGGCTCGGGCATTTTTCGGTACAAACGCCGCAGCCGGTGCATTTGGTCATATCGACGTAACGCGGTTTTTGTTTTATGTCAACCGTGAAATTGCCCACGAAGCCTTTCACCGAGGCCACTTCGCTGTAGGTATAGAGATTGATTTTTTCGTTTTGCGCCGCGTCCACCATTTTTGGGGTGAGGATACACGCCGCGCAGTCCAAGGTCGGGAAGGTTTTGTCCAACTGACTCATTCTGCCGCCGATGGACGGAGATTTTTCAACGACGTCAACTTCGTAGCCTGCGTCCGCAATGTCGAGAGCGGTCTGTATGCCCGCGATACCGCCGCCGATGACGAGCGCTCTTTTTACGACGGGGCTTTCACCCGGAACGAGCGGCTGATTGAGCGTCAATTTTGCGATTGCGGTTCTTCCGAGAACGATGGCTTTTGCTGTGGCTTCCTTAATATCCTTATGTATCCAGCTGCATTGTTCCCTTATGTTGGCGATTTCCACCATGTACGGGTTGATGCCGCAGGAAGCCGCGGTTTTTCTGAAAGTAGCTTCGTGCATACGCGGCGAGCAGCTGCAAACGACTATGCCCGTAAGCTTATAGTCTTTCACGGCTTGCTTTATGCGGTTTTGGCCGCCTTCGCTGCACATATATTGATAATCTGTCGAAACGACGACGCCCGGCTCCTTCGAAAGAGCTTCGGCCACGGCCTTAACGTCGACGGTGGCGGCTATATTGCTGCCGCACCAACAGATAAAAACACCGATTCTGTTCATATTCCCTCCTTATTTTGCAAATTTACGAAACGCGCTGACGATTGCCTGTTGCGGCATATCCTCGTCCAAAAGCGCAGGAACGTCGCCTGCCGCAAGGTGATTTCCGCCCTGCTGTCTGATGACCTGAAGCTTCACCGCTTCCACCAGTTTTGCCGGCTCGACCTGCCTCGGGCAACGCTCGACGCAAGCAAAACAAGACAGGCAGCGATAAATGGATTTAGACTTCATAAGCTCCTCGATCTCGCCCTTTTCTACCATATAAACGAATTGATGAGGATGATATTCCATTTCATCGTAAGCCGGGCACGTTGCGCTGCATTTGCCGCACCTCATGCACTTTAAGGGATTTACGCCGCTTATTCTCAAAACTTCTTCTTTCAAAAAGTTGTTTTCCATTTCGTCCTCCTTACTTTACGCCCAAAGCTTCGGCCAGAAGCTCGGTGAAATAAACCACCGGAACGTTCGCGCCGCCGTTTGTTTTAAGGTTGTACATACAAAGCGGGCAAGCGGTTATGATGACGTCCGCGCCGCCGCTTATTGCGTTTTCCACCACTTTTGAAGATTTTTTCTTCGCAAGTTCCTTGTCCTCCACCGCGATGTAGCCGCCGCAGCATTCGTTGCGCATCTGCCACACGACGGGCGTTGCGCCCAAAGCCTTGATGAAGTTCTCCATAATGGTCGGATTTTCCGGATTGTCAAACGCCATAACCCCCGAAGGTCTCAGCAACAGGCAGCCGTAGTATGCCGCAATCTTCTTGCCTTTAAGCGGATTTACCACCTTTTTCGCCAGATTATCGAAACCGACGGTGTCGCGAAGCATTTCGAGATAATGCACCACCTTGGTTTCGCCGCGATACGGCTCGTCCAGCTTAAGATAGTTGTTCGCGCGCGTGGCAATATAGTCGTTCGTTTGCATATCGTTGTTGACGCGCTTTAAGACGTGATGGCACGCCGAGCACAAAGTGAGCAAATCTTGTTTATGCTCTTTTGCGTCGTTAAGCGCCCTCACTGCCGACAGCTTGGTGGCAATTTCGTCCTCCGCCTGCGGATAAACCGCGCCGCAGCATTGCCAATTTTCTATTTCTTCCATCGTTACGCCCAAAACCTCGGCGGACGCCCTTGCGTATGCGTCCAGCTCCTTGGCTTTCGTTTTAAGCGTACAGCCGGGATAATAACTGAAAACCATATCCTCTCCTTAGACCATCTCTTCCGGATGGAACACTTCATCGAATTTTTCGGCCGTCAAAAAGCCCAGTTCCACGCACGCCTCTTTGAGGCTGATGTTGTCCTTGTAAGCTTTTTTGGCGGTTTTTGCGGCATTGTCGTAGCCGATGTACGGATTGAGCGCGGTAACCAGCATAAGGCTGTTGTGCAGATTGTGCGCCATTTTTTCTCTGTTGGCTCTTATTCCCACCACGCAGTTGTCGTTGAAGCTCTTTATGCCGTCGGCCAGCAGTCTGACCGATTGCAGGAAGTTGTAGATGCACACCGGCATAAACACGTTCAGCTCGAAGTTGCCCTGCGACGCCGCCATACCGACCGCAACATCGTTTGCGATAACCTGCACGGCAACCATGGTAACGGCTTCGCACTGAGTAGGGTTGACCTTGCCCGGCATAATGGAGCTGCCCGGTTCGTTTTCGGGGATAAAGATTTCGCCCAGTCCGCAGCGCGGGCCGCTTGCCAGCCATCTGACGTCGTTTGCGATTTTCATCATATCCGCCGCCAAAGCTTTGAGCGCGCCGTGAGCGAAAACGAGTTCGTCCTTCGAGGTCAACGCGTGGAATTTGTTTTCCGCAGTCTTAAATTCCTTCCCCGTAAGCTCGGAAACCACTTTTGCAACTTCCGTGGCAAAGCCTTTAGGTGCGTTGAGGCCGGTGCCGACCGCAGTGCCGCCGAGAGCCAGTTCCTTAAGTCCCGGAAGCGCAAGCTCCAGCATACCCTTGCATTTTTCCACCATGTTGCGCCAGCCGCTTATTTCCTGACTGAAAGCAACCGGAACCGCGTCCTGCAAGTGAGTTCTGCCGCTTTTCACGATGCCTTCGTTCTCTTTTTCAAGCCGTTTAAGGGTGGCGACGAATTCGTCCATCACAGGAAACAGCTTGTCTTCGATGGCGCAAACGGCAGCAATATGCATGGCCGTCGGGAAGGTGTCGTTCGAGGATTGACTCATATTGATGTGATCGTTAGGGTGCAAAATCTTTTTGCCGGCGATTTCGTTGCCGCGGTTTGCGATAACCTCGTTGGCGTTCATGTTAGACTGAGTGCCGCTTCCCGTCTGCCATACGACGAGCGGAAAATGGTCGTTCAGACTGCCCGAGATAACTTCGTCGGCCGCCATGGAAATATACTTCAAGCGTTCGTCGTCGAGCCTGCCGAGCCTGTTGTTGGCGATTGCCGCGGACTTTTTCAGAATACCGAACGCGTGCGTGATTTCTCTCGGCATAATTTCGCCGCCGATTTTGAAGTTCTGATAACTTCTTTGAGTCTGCGCCGCCCAGTATCTGTCGGCTGGGACTTTCATTTCGCCCATAGAATCCTTTTCAATACGATAATCCATCATAATCTCCTATAAAATAACCTAATTATTGTTGTCGTTGTCCATAAGGTTTTGCAGCTTATAGCTCAAAACCACCAGCGTAACGGCTATGTCTTCGTTCTGAAGCTCCACGCCGTCGGGCACGATGAGGTGCGTCGGTGCAAAATTGACTATGCCGCGTATGCCTGCGTCCACGAGCTTGTCGCACACGCCCTGCGCGTCGTCCTTATGCACGGTTATTATGCCCATTTTTATGTCGTTGTCCCTGACGAAGCTTTTCAGCTTGTCCATCGGGTAAACCTTGATGCCGTTGATTTCGCTGTTCCACAGATATTGATTTTGGTCGAAGGCCGCGGCTATGGTGATGCCGTACTTGGAAAATCCGGTGTAACTTAAGTAAGTCGTGCCAAGCTTTCCCGCGCCGACGAGAACCGCCGCCTTCATATTGTTGTAGCCCAACAATTTTTCCATATCCGCCACAATGTCTTTAAGGACAAACCCGAGTTTAGGTTTGCCCTCTACGCTTGACACGGCCGCGATGTCTTTTTTAACTTGTATCGCCGACAAATTCATGGCTTCCGCTATGGTTACGGACGATATGTATTCGCATTTCCCTTCCATGCTCTTGAGATACCTCAGGTAGGTCGGCAATCTTTTCACCGTGGCAAGGGACAGCCTTTCTTTTTTATGTTGTTTGTTATTCTCCATCAGTCGAGTTGGTCGATAATAGACCTCAAGGCGTGAGCGGATTTTTGCAGAGCTTCTTTTTCTTCGTCGCTGAAAGGAAGTTCGATAATCTTTCTGATGCCTTCGCTGTTGACCACCACAGGTACGCTGAGGCACACGTCGGAAATGCCGTACTGGCCTTCGAGAAGCGTGGAAAGCGGCAGAATGACGTCTTTGTTTCTGAACACGCAATCGCAAACGTGACGAACCGTCAAAGCGATGCCGTAGTAGGTGGCGCCCTTAAGCTTGATGATTTTGCCGCCGCTCTTCAAAACCTGTTGATGAATTTCGACGACTTCTTCCTTAACCTGCTCTTTGCTCTTTCCGGTTACCATCGAAACGTAGTCGATAAGAGGCATACCCGCAACGTTTGCAAAGTTCCAAGGAACCATGCTGGTGTCGCCGTGTTCGCCGAGAACCATTGCGTGGAAGTTCTTGCTGGAGGTGTTGTCCATATATTCGCCCAAAGCGTCTCTCAAACGAATGGTGTCCAGAAGCGTGCCGGTGCCGATAACCTGGCTCGGTTTGAGGTTGGTGCATTTGATGGTTTCGTAAGTCAGAATGTCCACAGGGTTGGAAACCATGATATACATTGCGTTCGGAGCGTATCCGGCAACGATAGGCATAACTTCTTTTATGATGTTGACGTTGACTTTTGCAAGGTCGATACGGGTTTGTCCCGGTTTTCTTGCGATGCCCAAGGTTACGATGACTATGTCGCTGCCTTCAGCCGCGCTGTAGTCGCCCGAAGTGAGTTTGATGTTCGGGGTGAAGTAAGCCGCTTGTCTTAAATCGATGACTTCGCCTTCGGCTTTGTCGCGGTTGATGTCAATGAGAACAAGTTCGCTGCTCATGCCGCTGATGGTGAGTGCGTAGGCTATGGAAGCGCCGACGTTTCCCGCTCCCAGAATGGTGATTTTTTTACTGCGATTGTTCATAGTTATCTCCTTTTCGAGGCACTTCGTGCCGTTATTTTCCGTGATATTTTTCGACAAAAAAACTTATTGGTATTTTTTTATCGATATAATTTTATCGAATTTCTTTCACTATGTCAACCGAAATAGCGCGGCAAAAACGTTTTGTCGTGGTAATATTTGTAAAAACAAGTTTTTAAGGGCGAAAATCCATGCTTTCGAGGCGCTTGACAACGTTTACGACGTCTTCGTTAAAAACGAGGGTTGCGTAGCGATCGAAAGGCGTGGCCTGCTTGTTCACGAGCACCAGATTCTCTCCCCTAAATCCCGTCAGCAGCCCCGCCGCGGGATACACCGCAAGGCTCGTCCCCACAACTATCACCGTCTGCGCGTTTTCTATCGCCGCAACGCTTTTCTCAAAGACGTCGGCGTCGATGCCCTCCTCGTACAAAACCACGTCGGGCTTCACCAAGCCGCCGCATTTGTCGCATTTAGGCGCGCCGGACGAATTCATAACGTAATTTACGTCAAAAAATTTGCCGCAACGCATGCAATGATTTCTATGCACGCTGCCGTGAAATTCAATCACGTTTTTGCTTCCTGCCGCCTGATGCAACCCGTCTATGTTCTGCGTTACGATCGCCGACAGCTTCCCTTCCGCCTCAAGCTTGGCAAAATAGCGATGCGCCGCGTTTGGCTTCGCCTTCGGATAAACCATTTTCGATTTGTAAAATTCGTAAAACTCCTTGGGGTGCGCCACGAAAAAGCTGTGGCTTATGATCTGTTCGGGGCTGTAGCCGCCTCCCTTTTCGTTGTAAAGGCCGTCTGCCGACCGAAAATCCGGTATCCCCGACGGACAGCTTATCCCCGCCCCCGTAAAAAGAACGGTGTTTTTTGACGTGTCAATGATTTTTCTAAGTTCTTCGTATTTGTCCATATCCGCCTCCTATTTAATTATACCTTCCTTCCCCGCTTTTTGCAATGTATTTATCTTAAAAAGATAAAACAAAAAGGGAGCGAGGTTCGCTCCCTTTTTTGGTGGTTTTGATCAGCTTATTTTTGTCATTTGGCCTGCGGTGACAGTCGTCCGGGTTATGGAGTTGGTTTTAATCCGTCAAAAACGCTGCATCCGACTGTGCAAGTAAAACAAAACACACTCATCAGCATTGCCAAGATTGCACGAGAAAAAAATGTTTTAATTTTTGTTTTCACACTTTTATGATATATCATTTTGCATAAAAAAACAAATTATTTTGCCTTTCAACAAAAAAAACACTCTTTCTTAAGAGTGCTTTTTTTATTTTTATCTTGAAATTGAATCTTCTTCTTTATTTCTAAAGTATGCTGATAAAGCAGCCGCTGCGATGTCGGCATTTTCGCCTTCATATGAAATTATCAATTTCGATGTTGTGCTTGCTGTGTTGCCTTCTTGTTCAGCAATTACTGGATTGTTTACAGTTGTTATTTCTGCTGTTCCTAATTTGTATCCTATCCCCAATTCTCCTTCTAAAAATGATTGATATAAGGTTTCATTTGTTGAAGTTGTATAATTAGGGACAATGACTTTATTTTTTTGAATTAAAATATTTTCGCCATCTTTAACTACCACAATCATATCAAATGCAGAAATATATCCAGTGTTAAACAACTTTGAAGCATCCAACTGTCTCGCCCCTATTGAACCAACATATGTAGCAATTACTTCTTTGTCTGGGCAAAGTTTTGCGCCGAACGCTTCTTTGTCAATAGTGTCTTTAGTATCTGACAATAAAATGCTTGTAGAAAAGTCTGATTTACTCAGTCCTTCAACACTAACTTTGTTTTCTTCTAAACTTTCTTTAACCGAATTAAGATTTGATTTAAGTTCAGTTTCTTGAGCCGATCCTTTTTCAATGTTGTCAGAAAAATATTTGCTTTCTAAATATTCTTTTAATCCGTTTGAATATTTTGCGTAATCTGATAAATAACTATTGATTTTTTCAAGATCAGATCCCTTATATGTCGCTTGAGTAAACACATTTCTTCCGCCCTTGTTTATTCCTTCAGCATATAATTTCAAACCATTTGCATCACATGCATACATTACAAGGTTTGTATTTGTGAATGAACTTAAAATGTTTGAAACAAGGTTTTCAAATACTGTTGTTGGAGAAGCAAGAGTATAGCCATTGCCAAAGATTTCGTTGTAAACTGTATCAAAATCTACATATTCAATAATTGGTTTTTCTTCAAGGGCTGGGGCTTCGTACTTTTTGCTTGGGTCGATTGTGCGTGTTGTTTGGCTGAATCCCTTTCCGCTTGCAATGACATCTTCGATTTCCTTATCGGTCATGTTTTCTTTTCCGTCAACCGACAAAACCATGTCATAAAGCTTTCCGTCTTTGCCTACTAATGCAACAACCGTTCCATCTTCACGAACTTCGCTGCTTACTGCAAAGTCATATTTGCCTGTTAATGATTCTGGAAGCTTGATGCTAGAAACATTTGCAAAGATTTCGTTTACTCTTTCAGGTGTGATTTCACTGATTTGGTCAATTTCGTTTAAGATTGTTTGAACTGCTTGTGTGAATTTTGCATCTACTGTGGCTTTTTGGTCTTTTTCAACTTTTTGGTCAGCAGTGTATCCTGCTTCTTCTAAAACAAGGTCTTTTTTGTTTGCGCCACGAAGCTCAGCAATTTTGTCGCTTTCATAATAAACAGTCACAGCCTTTTCACCATTGATTATTGCAACAACGGTTGCAGCGCCTGCCTTTTTAGAATCAAAGTGCAAGTCGGTGATTTTAACATCTTTTGTTGAAACATTAAATTGATTTGCAACGTTTTGTTCGATTTCATTGAAAATTGCATTTGTCAAGTCAAGGTTTTTGTAAGCAGTGTTTTCTTCAAGAATTTGTGATGCAGTGTATGATGTGTCAGGGCCTGGTGTAGGTGTTGGAGTTGGTGTAGGTGTAGGTGTTTGTCCTGGCTTGTTGCACGCTGCAAATGTAACAATGGTTGTTGCAAGAACGGCAATAGATCCTGCTTTAACAAGTCCTTGTCTTGTAAAAACGTTTCTAAATTTTTGAACTATTTTATCCCAAAATTTCATTAGAGATTCTCTCCTATTGTTATTTAATTTTATCATACTTTTGCGTAAATTTCAACAGTTTATTAAATTTTGTTATATTTTTGTCAAGCACCATTAAAAAACGAACGGCACCATGCCAAAAAATCGAAACTAATCAATTTACGGACAAAACGAAAAGGGAGCGAGGTTCGCTCCCTTTTTTGGTGGTTTTGGTCAGCTTATTTTTGTCATTTGGCCTGCGGTGACGGTCCAGGTTATGGTGACGGTTTCGGAGCCTCGAAGGACGGTGTATTCCACCTCGTCGCCGACGTGTTGAAGCAGAACGAGGTCGATAAGCTTGTACATTCTGTCCGTTTCGTACTCTTTTCCGCCGATTTTCACTTTGGTTATGACGTCGCCTTCCTTAAAGCCTGCGGTTTCGGCCGCGGTGCCTGCCGCAACGCTTTTGACGGTTACGTTTTCCTTGACGACGCTCTTTTGTTTCGCCGCGTCGTAAACCGCTTTGCTGTCAAGCCCCGAAACCGTTATGCCGAGGACGGGTTTGTAGCCGTTCTTTTCGCCGGTGGTTGCGTTGTAGTAAAGAATGTTATCGACCACTTTTTTCACGAGGTCCACAGGTATTGCGTAGCCTATGCTCTCCACCGTGCTTTCGACGTTTTTGGCGTTGACGATGCCGATAACTTCGCCTTGCGCGTTAAACAATCCGCCGCCGCTGTTGCCCTTGTTGACAGGGGTGTCGATGCGCATAACGCGGTAGGTAACGGCGGTTTTTTCGTCGGCCGCGGTCATTTCGAGATATTCGCTGTCAACCGACACTATGCCCGCGGTAACCGAAGTTCCGCTGCCCTTTGCGTTGCCTATTGCGATTGCGGCGTCGCCTGCCGACACGCTTTCGGACGAGCCCAAAACCGCTTGGGTGGCGTTGCTGCTTTTTAGAAATTCGCTGTTTTCGATTTTCAGAACGGCGATGTCGTAGGTCATGCTGCCGCCGACGTAAGTCGCGGGAATGGCGTAATCGAGATACTCGCTGCCGTAAAGCATAACCTCAACGTTGTCGCTTACGTGATCTGATGTGTCCGCGTCGCTGTCGTAAACGACGTGGTAGTTGGTGACGACGTAGGCGTTGCCGTTTTCCTTGTCAAGCTTATAGATTATTCCGCTGCCCGCAGACGCGTACTCTTCCGCGGAAGCTCCGCTTTTCGTGAAATTGGAAACAACCAGCACTGTGCCGTACGCCGCCTTCGCAACCATCGAGGAAACCGCTTCCGTAGCTGTAACCTGCATATTTTCGTTTATGAAATCCGCCAGCGTCCCCGTGTATCCTGCGGTTTTTGCCGCCTCGTACAAATCCTCCACCGTGATTTTGGCGTTAGTGCCGTCTTCGCCGTCAACGCCGTTTCTGCCGTTGGTCACGGTGAAATCGTAAGTCGAACCGTCGGAAAAAGTGATGGTGTAGGTGTCGACAAGACCTTCCGTCTTGGTTTTGGTGATGCTGACGACGGTGTTATAATAATTGTTGGCCGAGGAATCGTTGCACGCGCAAAGCGAAACGCCCAACGCGACTATCAGAACCACGACCAGCGCAAAAATGGTTTTTTTGCTTTTGGCCATACATAGCCTCCCGTATATTTTTATGACAAAATTTTACGTCCCGAATGTTAATTGTACCTTAAAATAACCGAAAATATGTTTTTTTATAAAAAAAACGAGGCTTTGCTTTGTCAGCAAAGCCCCATAAATTCAGATTATTCCAGAATGTTCGTGGTGATATAGTCCACGCCCATCTTCACGAGCCACCTTGCCACCGGCCTCCAGTCCACGGTCCAGCAGTTGACTTTGATGCCGTTTTCGTGCATTTCTCTGACGGATTTCGGGCGAAGCGCACGGAAGTTGACGTCGATGTCCAGCTTATGCTCGATAAGCGTTTTGAGCACGTTTTTGTTGTAGTGCAAAGTGAGATATTGAGCAGGCTGCAGAGGATACTTTTTTCTCAGCGCCACGAGGTTTTCGAGATAGAACGAAATGAAAATGATGTGATCCATATAGCCGAGCTTTTCTATTTCGGCGCACATATCCCACACTTCCTGTTCCTCAAAGTGGTTTTTCATTTCCAGAACGCCGACCTTGCCGTGTTCCTTGAGGGACAAAACGTATTCCTCGAGCGTCGGGATTCGGGTTTCCTTTTCGCCGCCCTCTTTGCTTTTTGCGTAAAGCTTCACCTTCCTCAAGGTGTCGAGCGGAGTTTTTTCCACGAGATACGACGTCGCCGACACTCTCGACGTGAGGCTGTCGTGAATGATGACGTACTTGTTGTCGGAGGTAACGTGCACGTCGGTTTCGATGCCGAAATAGCTGTGCTCGCCCGCAAGGTCGAAGGCCGCCACCGTGTTTTCGCGCTTGATGCCGCTAAGGCCGCGGTGCGCGATCATTTTGCAGTCGCCTTTCTGATGAAACTTTTTGGATTTTTTGTAACGTAAAAGCATAATTTCTCTCCAAGCCTTATTTCACATACATTATAGAACTATATTTCGGATGTTGCAATCGTTTCAAGCGGAATTTTCCAAAATATTACAATTTTTGCAAAACCGCCATAACGCCCGAAAATCGGCGTGTATTATAAAAAATCGCATTTTTCAGAATACTTTCAGCGATTTTTTCTTATTTTCGCCATAAAAAAGCCTTCGTACAGCTCCGTCGGGCAAACGGTTACCGCGCCCGGAATCGTGCTTTCAAGCGTCGGCAAATCTTTGCTTCCCGAAAATTCTATCGGCACGACGCAGGCGTCGAAATCTTTTAGAACCTTTGAAACGACGTTCTCGTTTTCCTCTTTTAGAACCGAACAAGTGGAATAGACCAGCGTCTGCCCCGCTTTCAGCACGGTGAGCGCTTTTTTGAGAAGAGCCTCCTGCAAACGGGTGGTTTTTTCGATGAGCTTTAAGGTGAAGGCGGTGGCGATTTTCGGATTTCTGACGTTCAGAATTCCGCTTCCCGAACACGGCGCGTCCAGAAGCACGTTGTCGAAACGGAAAAAGTCGCTTATGGTTCTTGCGTCCGTTTGCAGCACGTTTGCCGAAACCCCTTGTTTTTTAAGATTAAAACGCAGCTGCTCTGCGCGAGCCGCGTCTCTTTCGCAAGCGGTCAGGTTGACTTTGCCGCCCGTCATTGCGTAAATTTCCGAGGTTTTTCCGCCGGGCGCCGCAGTCATGTCCAGAACGTCCTGCCCCGCCGAAAGATCCATTGCTATCGGCGGAAGCTGGGACGATAAACTCTGAAGGTAAATTTTGCCGCTTGCGTAAATTTCAAGCGGCCTTACGTCCGATTCCGACGCGTCGTCCAAAATCATGGCGGAGTCGCTCCACGAAACGCCTTTCGCGTTTATCCCTGCGGCGGCAAGCGCCTCCGAAACCTCTCCGGCGGAAGATTTGACGGTGTTCACTCTCAAAGTTACGGGGCGTTTTTTTTCGTAGCCGCAGACGATTTTTTCCACTTCTGCGGCCGAATACTCCGCCCTCAGCTTTTCCGTTAAAAACGTCGGCAACGGATAGGTTACGCCGTCCATCTTACGCTCTTTCTCTGGTTTCCGTAACGACTTTTGCGATGAAATCGTCCAAAGTCATAACTTCGGTTGCGGTGGTGTCGCGGTAACGGAGGGAAACGGTTTTGTCTTCCGCTTCTTTTTCGCCGATAATCACCATGTACGGCACTCTGTCCACAAGCTGCGCCTGACGGATTTTGTAGCCGATTTTTTCGTTTCTGTTGTCAAATTCCACTCTGACTTTTGCGGCTTTGAGCGCTTCGTAAACCTCTTGTCCCCAAGCCTCGCTCTTCTCGCTGACCAAAAGAACCTTGACCTGCGTCGGAGCAAGCCACACAGGGAATTTGCCGGCGAAGTGCTCGGTCAAAATACCTATGAAGCGTTCAATGGAACCGAAGCAAACTCTGTGAATCATGATAGGACGTTGCTTTTCGCCGTTTTCGTCAACGTATTCCAAACCGAAATTGAGCGGCATCTGGAAGTCAAGCTGAATGGTTCCGCATTGCCAGGTGCGGCCGATGCTGTCTTCGAGGTGGAAGTCGATTTTCGGGCCGTAGAACGCGCCGTCGCCTTCGTTGATGGTGTAAGGCAGGCCGAGCTTGTCCAAAGCGCCTTTGAGGCCTTGGGTTGCGGCTTCCCAGTCTTCGTCGCTGCCCATGCTGTCTTCCGGACGGGTGGACAGTTCAATGAAATATTTGAAACCGAATTTCTGATAAACTTCGTTTATGAGATGCACTACGCCCATGATTTCTTCTTCGATCTGGTCGCGGCGCATAAAGATGTGCGCGTCGTCCTGAGTAAAGCAACGAACTCTGAACAAGCCGTGAAGCGCGCCCTTAAGCTCGTGACGATGCACGAGGCCCAGTTCGCCCACTCTCATAGGAAGCTCTTTGTAGCTGTGCGGCTGAGCGCGGTAAACCATAACTCCGCCCGGGCAGTTCATCGGTTTGATGCAATAAATTTCGTCGTCGATGACGGTGGAATACATATTGTTTTTATAGTGATCCCAGTGGCCGGAGGTTTCCCAAAGCTTCCTGTTCATAATCATAGGGGTGGAAACCTCGACGTAGCCGTCGCGATAGTGAATATCTCTCCAGTAGTCGATGAGGGCGTTTTTCAGAGCCATGCCCTTCGGAAGGAAGAACGGGAAGCCCGGGCCTTCGTCGGCAAGCATAAACAGATTCATTTCCTTGCCGATGCGGCGGTGATCCCTGCGTTCGGCTTCTTCCATAAGTTTGAGGTGAGCGTCAAGCTCTTCCTGCGTTCTGAAAGCGATGCCGTTGATGCGGGTGAGCATTTTGTTGGCCTTGTCGCCCTTCCAGTACGCGCCCGATTGCTGGGTGATTTTGAAGGCTTTTATGGCCTTGGTGTAGCAAAGGTGCGGCCCGATGCACATATCGACGTATTCGCCTTGCTGATAGAAGCTGATGACGGCGTCTTCAGGAAGGTCGCCGATGTGTTCGACCTTATATTTTTCGCCGCGTTCCTGCATGAGCTTTATGGCCTCTTCCCTAGGCAGAATAAACGGACGAATAGGCAAATTTTCCTTGATGATCTTCTTCATTTCTTTTTCGATGCCCAAAAGATCCTCGTCGGAAAGCTTTACGTCGCCCAGATCGACGTCGTAATAGAACCCTTTTTCGGTTGCGGGGCCGTAGGCAAAATCCGCATTCGGATAAAGGCGTTTGATGGCCTGCGCCATAACGTGCGCGCAAGTATGCCTGATAACGTGAAGTTCTTCCTCGACCGGGCATTCCGCCACGTGGCCGTCGTTGTAGATGATTTTCATAGTTTTATATCTCCAAAAATAATTTTTCGTAGGTTGTTTGTGATTTCACCGATAAACCAAATAAATAAAAAAATCCTTGCAGAGGATATCCTCGGCAAGGGTGCATGGCACGGTTCCACCTTGACTTTTGCTCAATTATCCTGTTTACGCAAGGTCTGCGGCGTGGTTTGATGTATTTCGCCACGCAGCTCGGGAGTGGTTTTTCGCTTTCGTTCCGCGGGAGGCTTGCACCGACCGCCTTCTCTCTTCACGCTTTCCGAAGCTACTTGTTCCGTCATTGCTTTTATATAAACAAATTATACGCCGACGAAGCGTTTTTGTCAACGGGTTTTCCCTAAACGTCTAAAATTTCCAGCCGTCGTTTTGATTTTCGGACGGATATTTTGCTTTGATTTTGTCAGAAATATGCCCCTTGAACTCCTCGTTAGGCTGGCAAAGATACATTATGCCCTTCACAAGGCCGACGAGCGCCGGTATGCCCGTCCAGCAGAACAGCACCGACAAAACGCCCAAAGAAGTATTTCCCAAATAAAATTCGTGTATTCCGAACGTCCCCAAAAGTATGCCGAAAAGGCTTGCGCAGAGGCGGTTACGTCCGTAAAAATCGGTGGTTATGTCCGTCAGAAAGTCGTTCTGACGAGGTTTATCGTCTGTCTGGCGGGTGTAGGCAGAGCCTTGTTCGGAGCCGTCCGCCCCGTGTCCGCAATTCGGGCAAAAGTTTGCGCCTTCGGGCATTTCTCTGCCGCAATGCGTGCAATATTTCATTTCGTATCCTCCCCGGCGTTTCAAACAGTTTTCGATTTTTGCGCCGCTTTTTCTATATTATAGCACCGCCGCCGCTATTTTGTCAACAATCGTTGCAATCCGCCGCCCGCTATGTTATACTGAAAAAAAGGAGATTTCTATGAAACGATCGGCTTCAAAATTTATCGGCGTCGCGCTCGTTTTCGTTCTGGCCTTGGGGCTGACGTTTTCGTTTGCCTCGCCTGCCCTTGCAAACTCGGCGTCAACCGTATGGCGTGGCGTAACTTCCACCGGCATAACCTTCGTCGGCGAAGGAAGCAGCCCTATCGTCGTGGACGGCGAGCTTTTGACCTTCGACATCATGCACGAAGGCAGCCGCGACTACTTTGACGGCGAACAGCTTAACACCGTTACCGCGCGTTACACCTTCCGCAACCCGACCGACGACGAAATTACCGTCCGCGCCGTTTTTCCGTTTATGGAAGGAAGCTCTTTTTACGACTACGACAGCGTTTCCGACGGCAAGTTCTACGACATAACCGTGGACGGCGTTTCCGTGAACAGCACCGTTCGCGCAACTTACTACAACCGCGACGACGAATTCGACCTCGAAAAAGAAATTTCAAACGTCACCGACGAATACAAAACGGCGGACGACTGGAATCTTTCCGAAAAGGTCTATCACTACAAATTGCAAATAGACAACGACTTTTCGGGAAAAATACCCGATTATTCCTCCGCATACGTAACCTTCAGCCTGCCGAACGTCAAAATGTTTTGCAGCGAAAACGTTTCCGCCAGAAACGAATACTACCTCGGAAACAACAGCTATATTTCCATATCCTACAACGAAGCAAAGCAGTTTATCGAATTCTACACTGTGGGCGAGCCTATGGATATTGAACAAATCGCGAGTGGCGCAAAATTTGCAAGCTACAATTATTCCGACAGCGTTTTCAAACCTCTCGGCGGCTACAGCGTGAAGGTCGCAGAACAAAACGAACTGACTTTTGAAGATCTCGTCTATCTTTACTACACCGAAGACAGCAAAATCAGCCGTCTGGACTGGCACAACATCATTTTCGAAAAACATCACCGCTTCATATACTACGGCAAAAGCGAGCTTTCGGCATTCGAGGTTTCGCCTTCCGAAATCCGCCGCTGGTACGACTACGAAATGACCTTCGCTCCGAAGCAAACGCTGGTGAACGAAGTGAAATCGCCGCTCTTCCCCGACGTTGACAGCGGCTACGATCCGACAATTTTCACCTACAATTACCTTCTATCGCCGGCCTCGACCTGGGCAAGTTTCAAGGATCTGACGATCGTCGTCAACACGCCGTTTTATATGCTGAACTCAAACGACGACTGGCAGAAAACCGAAACGGGCTACACCGCCCACTACGACGCTCTCCCGGAATACGGCGAGCTGAGGTTAGAAATATGCTCGTCTGATGATCCGGAGCGAGTGAAAAGCATCTACGAAGCCATATTCATGGTTTTCATAATCGGCGGTTTCATCGCAGTCTGCTTACTGGGCATACCGGTTTTGGGGCTTGTGATTTTCCTGATCGTTTTCACTGTAAAAGCCGTCAAAAAGAAAACCGCGCGCAAAAAAACCTTGGAGGAGATAACCTCCGCACCGCCGAGCGACGGACCGGACTTCTCCGTCCGACCGGACGACGAATAAAACGAAAAACTCCCGCGAAGGGAGTTTTTTTATAACCTTATTCGCCACAAAAATCGCGGTTGCATTTTCGGGCAACTCGTGATATACTGAAAAAAAGGAGGTGCGCGATGAAAACCGCTTTCAGAAAACTTGCCAAAGTCAGCCTGATTTTCGCCTTGGCTTTTGCCGCGGTGTTTTCGGCAGCTATGCCCGCCAAAGCAAACTCGGCGCAGACCAGATGGGAAGGCACGACGTCAAAAGGCATAACCATATCCGGCAACGGCGACAGCCCTATCGTCGTGGACAGCGAGCTTCTAACCTTCGACATCACGAACGAAGTCGGCCCTTATTCCTCTGAAGACCGGCCGCTCAACACCGTTACCGCGCGCTACACTTTCCGCAACCCGACAGACAGCGAAATAACCGTCTTCGCGGTTTTTCCGTTCATGGACGGCAGCAACGACTACGATTACGGCAGCATTTCGAACGGCAAATTCTACGACATAACCGTGGACGGCGGGTCCGTGAACAGCACCGTTCGCGCAACCTACTACAACAGCCGCTATGGCGGATTTGACCTTGAAAAAGAAATCGCAAACGTCACCTACGAATATAAAACGGCGGAAGGCTGGGACCTTTCCGAAAAGGTTTATCACTACAAGCTTCAAATCGACAACGACTTTTCGGGCGTCATCGAACAGTATCGCTCACCATATATAAAATTGCAGCTTCCTTACAACGTCAATTTGTTCAGCGAAAATTATATCAACAATGACGAGCGAAGCTTCGTCGGCGGCAGCCTCATTTCTCTGTCGAAAGATAAACAAACGCAATTTATCGAATTTTACGTGCAGGGCGAGCCTTTGGACGTCGCCGAAATTGTCGAAAATGCGGAATTCGTCTATTACAAAGATTACCACCATTATCCTCAGGTAAGCGGCTTTGGCGTAAGAGTCGCAGAACAAAACGAATTGACTTTTGAAGACCTCGTCTATCTTTACTACACCGAAGACAGCAAAATCAGCCGTTTGGACTGGCACAACATTATTTTCGAAAAGTACACTAACCAGAGATATCGCTATGGCGAAAGTCTTTCGATTTTCAATATTTCTTCCGACGAAATCCGCCGCTGGTACGGCTACGAAATGAAATTCGCTCCGCATCAGTCGCTGGTGAACGAAGTCAAATCACCGCTCTTCCCCGGTATCGACAAAGGGTATGAACCGACCGTTTACACCTACAATTATCTTCTGTCGCCGGCCTCTACCTGGGCAAGCTTCAAGGATCTGACCATAGTCGTCAACACGCCGTTTCATATTCTGGACTTAAAGGACGGCTGGCAGAAAACCGAAACGGGCTACGTCGCTCACTACGACACTCTTCCCGAGTACGGCGAACTGGAAATGACCGTCTGCTCCTCCGAAAAACCGAAGCACAACGATCCTTACCGCGCGCTTGCGCTGTATCTCGGTTTCCTGCTCGGCTCCTCGTATTTTGCGATTATGCTCACGACGATTCCGACAATCGGTCTGATAGCTTTTGCCGTGGCCTTCGCAATAAAATATCTGAAAAGCTTAAAAAACTCAAAACGAATCACTTGACGTATAAAAAAGAGAGCGCGCCGCGCTCTCTTTTTTATTTGTATCAATTGGACAAAAAAAAGACAAGCATCTCTGCTTGTCTTTGGTGCGGCCAATGAGACTTGAACTCATACGGTCTCCCATACGCCCCTCAAACGTACGCGTCTGCCTATTCCGCCATGGCCGCATAACAACAAACATTTTATAGTGTAGCGCTTCTTTTGTCAAGCGAATTTTTGGGTTTCGGGAAATTTTTTTGTAAATTTTGTTTCTCGGGCGGTGGCGGCTATTTTCCGTTTTTGCCTGCAACCTACCTTTTGATAGACGGTTTTATAAAAATTTACCTTTTTAAGGTAGTTCCGCGTTTCCTCGTACTCCACTTGCCCGCCGCTTGAAATCCAGCGGCTGACGGTGCCTTCTCCTGCGTTGTAGGCGCATATTGCCCACTTCTCGTCGAATTTCGAAAGCAGATATTCAAGATATCTTATCCCAATTTTAACGTTCAACTCCGGCTCGTAAAGATCGTTTTCCGTCAGCATCGTTTTTTCGCCCAGCATTGTCAGCCATACGAAATTTGCAGTGTCCGGCATAAGCTGCATCAAGCCAACGGCGCCCTTTTTGGACTTTACCCGAGCGTCGAAATCGCTTTCGGCCTTTATTATGGCAAGCGCAAGCGCCCGAACGTTTTCGGGAGCATAGGCCTCCACTTCCGCCAAATAATCCACCGTAACCAGATTCAACGACACAAGCCCGATCGCCGAGGCCGCCAGCACCGCCGCCACAATCGCAATCACCGTTTTTTTTCGTTTTCTCATAAAAATAGTGTATGCAATTAAGGCGTTTTGAAATGTCAAACGAAAAAGAGCGGCATGCCGCTCTTCTTTTTACGCGTTTATATCGGGAACACTTTGGCAAGTTTTTCAACCTGCCGTTCCAGATCGTCAAAATCGCCGCTGTTTGAAAGGCTGTAGTAGCCGTTCTTGATTCGGTCGGCGTCGGTCGCCTGCGCGTTCATTATGCGCAAAACCTGCTCTTCCGAAAGTCCGTTTCGTTTCATAATTCTATCAATTTTCATCCACCTCGGCGCAAGCACCACTACCACGTTGTCGAAAAGCTTTTCGGCGCCGCTCTCCACAAGAAGCGGCATTTCGACGTAGCAGTCGTCCAAAGCTTCGATTTTAGAAAGAATCGCAGGGTGTGCAATTGAATTCAGAAGCAGCCTTTTTTCGTCAGAAGAAAAAATCGTTTCGGCAAGCTTTTTTTTGTCAAGTTCGCCGCTCGTGAACGCCTCGGGGAAGTTTGCCCGAAGCTTTTCCAGATAACTTTCGTCCGTCAAAAGCTCCGCATTTATTTTGTCGGCGTCATACACGGTTTTGCCCATTTTTCTCAGCATGTCGGAAACGGTCGATTTGCCGCTGCCGATGCCGCCCGTTATTGCAACTTTCATATCACTTTGCCTCTACCCAGTTTTTTCCGCTCTCGACGTTGACGGACAGCGGAACCTTGAAGCTGACTGCGTTTTCCATGGCGTCTTTCAAAAGCGCTTTGACGCGCTCCTCTTCTTCGGGCACGGTGTCGACGATGAGTTCGTCGTGAACCTGCAGAATAAGTTTCGACTTCATGCCCTCCAAGCTCTTGTCAAGCCGCAGCATTGCCATTTTTATGATGTCGGCCGAGCTTCCCTGAAGCGGCATATTCATGGCGGCCCTTTCGCCAAAGCTGCGCAGAGCCGCATTCGACGCGGTAACCTCAGGCAAAAACCTTATGCGCCCCATGAAGGTTTTGACGTAGCCGTGCTCCTTGGCGTAGGCGACGTTGGCGTCCATATATTCCTTGACCTTCGGATAGGTGGCAAGGTATTTTTCGATAAATTCCTTTGCTCGCTTCGGCGAAATGGACAAATCGTTTGCAAGTCCCCAGTCGCTTATGCCGTAAATTATGCCGAAATTGACGGCCTTTGCGTTGCCACGCATTTCCTTAGTGACCTTATCTAGCGGCACGCCGAAAATTTCCGACGCCGTAACCGCGTGAACGTCCACGCCCGAGCAATAGCTTTTTATAAGGTTTTCGTCGCCCGAAAAATGCGCGAGAAGCCTAAGTTCGATCTGGCTGTAGTCGGCGCATACCAGCACGTTGCCCTCCGACGCCACGAACGCGCGCCTGATTTCCTTTCCCTCGGTTTTTCTGGTCGGGATATTCTGAAGGTTTGGCTCCGTGGACGACAATCTTCCGGTGCTCGTAACGGTTTGTTTGAATTCGGTGTGAAGCTTGTGATTGCTGCCGATAAGCTTGACCATGCCGTCAACGTAGGTCGATTTGAGTTTGCCGATTTCTCTGTACCGCAAAATGAGCGGCACGACCGGGTGCTTGGATTTCAAGCCGTTAAGCACTTCCACGTTGGTGCTCGCCTTTCTTCCCTTCGGAAGGCCGAGCTTGTCAAACAGAACGTAGGCAAGTTGTTTCGGGCTGTTGACGTTGAAGCTCTCCCCGGTAAGCCTGAAAATTTCCGCCGTAAGCTCCGAAAGCTCGTTTGAATATTTTTCGCCGAGAGAAAGCAAAAACTCCTTGTCAACGGTGAACCCCGTCCTTTCCATTTTGTAAAGAACCGACACCAGTGGAAGCTCCACTTCGTCGTAAAGCTTTTTGACGCCGAGCTCGTTTGCCGATTTTTCAAGCTCCGAATAAAGCTCCAAAAGCTCAGTTGCGGGATAATCGCCCGCATAGCCGAAAGCGTCGAACGCCTGCTCCGATTTCGTTATGCTTTTTCCGCCCTTCACAAGGTGCGCCAGAATCATAACGTCGTCGGTTTGTCCCTTAAAAGCCGCTTCCTCGAAATCGAATTTATGAAGAAGAGTTTTGTAGTCGAAAACGATTTTCCTGCAATCCGAACGAGCCATTTTCTTTGCTTCGGAAACGATGTCGTCGTAGGACAAGCCGCCGAAAAGATCGACCTTTTCCGCCACGGAATACTCTGTCCCGTCCCCTACGGAAAAATTGAGTTTGTCCGACAAAACGATTGCGACGGTTTTACCCGAAACCTTCTCCACCGCTTTTTCCAAATCGGCCAAATTGTCAATATCAATGGTTTTTACATCGGTTTTGACCTTTTTAACCTCGGCTTCCGCCACGAATTGCAATCTTTTTGCGGTGCTTTCAAGCTTGTAGTCCGAAAGCATTTGCCTGAACTCTGCGCTTAACGGATAATCGAATTTCAAATCGTCCAAAGTGACGTCTATCGGTGCGTCCAAAACTATCGTCGCAAGCTCTTTTGACAATATCGCCGACTCTTTCCCCGCCGCGATTTTTTCGCCCAGTTTTCCTTTTACGTTTTCGGCGTTTTTCAGAATTTCGTCCAACGAGCCGTATTCCTTCAAAAGGTTTTTGGCCGTAACTTCGCCCACCCCGGGTATCCCCGGAATGTTGTCGCTGACGTCGCCTCGAAGCGCCTTGTAGTCAATGAACGAAGCAGGCGTAAATCCGTCTTCCAAAAGCCTTTCGGGGGTATAGACGACCACGTCTTTTATGCCTTTTTTGGTAAGGTGAACGCTCGTCATCGGGCTTACGAGCTGCAAGCTGTCGCGATCCCCCGTCACGATAACGGTCGGAACGTCGAATTTTTTTGACAAAGTCCCCAAAACGTCGTCCGCTTCGTAGCCTTCCTTTTCGACGACCGTGATTTTCATTGCCGCAAGCATCTGCTTGATAACGGGCATCTGCTCCACAAGCTCCGGCGGCATAGGGCTTCTGGTGGCCTTGTAGCCGTCGTACATTTTGTGTCTGAAAGTCGGAGTCTTAAGGTCGAAAGCCGCGGCGATGTGCGTCGGTTTTTCTTCGTTTATAAGGCCCGTCAGCATATTCAGAAAACCGAAAATAGCCCCCGTATTTCTGCCCTTGTCGTCCGTCAGAAGCGGAAGCGCGTGGAAGGCTCGATACATGAGGCTGTTGCTGTCAAGAAGTAAAAGTTTTGTGTTTTCGGCAGGCATTTTAATCCCTCTTAAAAACGCTGAAATGTTTCATAATTGCGACGAACATGTCCTTTCTGACCTTGTTTTTGCAGTACTTGCTTTTTGCAAGCGCGCCTTCTGGATCGAACATATCCATTTTTGCTTTTTCGTAAATTTTCAAAGCCAGCTCCAGCGGATCGTAAACCTCGAAACGGTCGATGCCGTAAGTGGCGGCAAAATCCTCCAGAAACAGCCCTATCGCCATTGAGTCGGAGTCCTTTTTCTTTTCCGACTGATGCCTTTTCACCGCCGAAACGAAAAGCTCGTAATTTTCGATTTTGTCTTCGACAGGGGCAACGCCGGCTGCCCTCAAAGCTTCGTAAAAAGCTTCGTCCGGCAGGCAAAGCATGGTGGTTTTTACGTCGTCGTCAGGCACTTCCTGCAAATAGTAACGTTTGCCGAAATAGCCTTTTATCATACGATTTGCATCGTAATAACCCATTTTTTGGTAATAATCGATGCGATCTCTGCTGAAATTCATGGCCATCGACATCTTTTCGGACGGCACGATATACTTGATGTTTTTGCCTTTATAGAGCGACTCGTAAACGCTTTGATAACGATCCCTCGTGCGAATACATATTATTTCGTCGTAGCCTTTGTCGATCAAAAGATTGACGGGCAAATTGTTAGCCACGCCGCCGTCCATAAACCTGTTGCCGTCAATTTCGATGGTGGAATAAACGGGATAGTTTGCCGAAGCGATGACGTAGTTTAAAAGTTCGCCTTCCGCGACGTCCTCTTTCATCACCTCGATGACCTTCATGTCGGACATATTGAACACCGCAAACCCGAAATCAAGCTTGCTGGCGCGCACCCTTTCTTCGGAGATGTAGGAAGCTATAAACTTGCGCATTCTGTCGGTGGATTCCGCCCTCACACGGCCGAATTCCTTGATTTTGCCGACGAGATAACCGATGCGCCCTAAATTAATTGCGCCCCGCTGGATCATTTCCCACTCTTCGTCGTCAAAGTCCAAAAGCTGCGAGACTTTTACGTTGTCCCACAGTTTCTGCAAGTTTTCTATGCTGCCGCCGTCCTGAACGATAATGGCGCCGTTAAGCGCGCCGATGCTTGTCCCTACCACGCCGTCAAAAGCGTAGCCGGCCTCGTAAAGAGCCTTGAGCGCGCCGAGGTGATACGCACCTTTTGCACCGCCTCCTTCCAAAGCTAATCCTCTCATAGTCCGTCCTCTCAAGTATTTTGTTGACAAAAATCTAAAGTTCTATTCTCGATTGAAGCGCTCTGGACAAAGTCATTTCGTCGGCGTACTCAATGACGCTTCCTTCCGGAAGGCCGCGCGCGATACGGGTTACCTTTATTCCCAGCGGCTTCAAAAGTCTGGCTATATACATTGCCGTCGCTTCGCCCTCGACGTCGGGATTTGTGGCCAGAATAACTTCTTTCACGCCGTCAAGCCTCGACAACAGGCCTTTTATGTTTATGTCGTCCGGCCCGACGTGATCGATCGGGCTTATCACGCCGTGCAAAACGTGATATACTCCCTTGTAGTCCTTAACTTTTTCGAAAGCAAGAATATCTTTCGGCTCCTTCACGACGCAGATGACGTCTTTGCTTCTGGTTTTGCAGATGTCGCACACGTCGTTTTCGGTGAAATTGCCGCATACGCTGCAAAAATGCACCTTCTTTTTGACGTCTAAAAGCGCGGACGCCAGATTCTGAACGTCCTCCTCGGGCCTTGTCAGCATGGAATACGCATACCTCACCGCCGTCTTTTCTCCGACGCCGGGAAGCTTTGTGAATTCCGAAATAAGTCTTGCCAAAGGTTCAATGTATTGCATCAGAACAAACCGCCCATTCCGCCGGCCATCGGGCCCATAAGCCTTTGAGTTTCCTCTTCAGCGTTTTTCATGGCGTCGTTAAAAGCAACGACGATGAGATCTTCCAGCATTTCGATGTCGTCAGGATCGATTGCTTCGGGTTTGATGGTAACGTAGTTCACGGTTTTGTCGCACATCATTCCGATTTCGACCAAACCTCCGCCCGCAACGCCGGTAACTTCGGTTTCCGCAAGCTCGGCCTGCGCTTCCTGAATTTTTTGTTGCATTTGTTGAGCCTGTTTCAGAAGCTGTTGCATGTTGCCGCCGCCAAAACCGCCGCCTGGAAATTTACCCATAATTTTATTTCTCCTTGAATTGAATTTTTGTTTAGTCTTTTATTTTCAGCCGCTTTTCGCCGAAAAGTCGGTTGAGATCTATGATAACGTTGCCCGAGCCGCCGTCTGCGCCTACCTCGTCAACCACTGTCAGAAAATACGGTTTCCCTGTCAATTTTTTCAACGTGGCGGCTATAACGTCCAGATTTTCCTTTATGCCGAACAGCGCCCTGTTGCTTCGGCTTTCGACGGTAACTTTGACGTTGTTTCCGCTGGCCGTCAGATTTTTCACTCCCCTAAGAGCAAACCCGAGCGCAATATAGCCTTGCTTCATAAGGTCGGTGGAAGCCTCCTCCAAAACGGATCGGGAAAGTCCCGCCTCGTTTTCCGAAAAATCCTCCGCCGCTTCAGCTTCGCCTGGGAAGCCCCCTTGCTTCGAGTTGCATGATGCGTTGTTCGAGTTTTTTGCAGCCCGCCACTATCGCGGCCGTCGAAACGTCTTTTTCGGTTGCCGCCCTTGCGATGGCGGCTTCGACGACTATTCGCGGCTGGGAGCTGAACCTGAGTTCGCCCGAAATGCCGTTGAAAATGTCGAGAATAAGCAATATGCGGCTGTTGGCGACCGTTTCGGACAGGGTTTTCAGCTTTGCCAGAATCGGTTTGGGAAGGCCGAGCTCGTCGTCTGCGTCCTTGATATTTTTGACGTACAGTATGTTTCTGAAACATTCCGCAACGTCCGACGCCAGAACAGCCATATTCTTGCCGCAGGAAGAAAGCTTGTTGATTTTTTTCAGCGCCGCGCCTACGTCCGACGAAATTATGTCGCCGCAAAGCGAACAAATAAGATTCGGATCCGAAGCGCCCAGCGCCTCCAAAACCTTGTCGTAGGTTATCTCTTCGTCGCAGTAGGAAAGGCACATATCCGCAATGCTCAAGCTGTCGCGCACGCTGCCTGCGCCGGCGGTT
>ERZ808286.460-NODE-460-length-26846-cov-4.299541_pt1 | contig 26846 bp, 9 predicted proteins | sample MGYA00521276_ERZ808286 | MGnify/ENA primary metagenome ERZ808286 (study PRJEB31516, sample SAMN03275607) | gut metagenome | biome: mammalia-associated habitat; material: feces | host: Papio cynocephalus | place: Kenya | collected 2012-08-01 ... | reverse complement strand
TGAGTGGACTCGAACCACCGACCCCCACCTTATCAGGGTGGTGCTCTAACCAGCTGAGCTACATCCCATCGATTAAATTGTTTTGAAAATGTAATTTTTACATATTCTTGCACTTGTAAATGCTCTATTATTATATCTATTGGAGGGAATAAAGTCAAGTTATTTTTATATTTTTTTGCTAAAAAAGTTAAAAAATAATTTTTTTTATTGAAATATGCTTTTCTTTGTGTTATAATAACCTTGTTGGAGGGATGTATGAAAATATATCAAGTAATTAATGTAACAAACGACGGACAATGGAATTCACCATATGTTGCCACAGTTAGTATGATTGAACAAGTTGTTGAAAGATGTAAAATGGGAAAATGCTACATCAAAGAAGTTGAATTAGAAGAAAATAGCGAAAGTGTAACAAGAGATTATTCTGCAAGAATTCTTTTTGCCGGACAAAAAGGAATCGATGAGACTCTTAAAATTATAGTTTATTCATATGATAAAGAAAAGGTTCAAGAAGCAAAGGCTATGTATGAACGTTTAGCTGGAAGCAATAAAAACAATGACAACGAACCTATTAAAACAGTTAATACAGTTGTGCTTAGTGATAGAGGGTCAAATTATAGCGAAGAAGTTGCTATGGCAACAGATTATATGCTTGCTAGAGAAATTGCAGTTGATTTCAAAAATACAATGAGCACAAAGAATGTTGCTATTGTAACAAACGATCTTTATGTTGATTCAAATGCTCTTAACGATTATCTTAACAGACTAATTGTTGGAACAGTTGAAGAGAGTGAGGCTGTTTGGATGTTAAATTCACCAGCAGAAAAACTCTATGCAAAGAGCCAAGCTGAAAACGTAAAAATGAAGGGCGAGGTTACAGAGGCTCACAACAGAAGTGTAAAGTTAGAAAATCAATTAAAGAATGAAAAAGAAAAAAATGCTAGACTTGGAAGAGAAGTAAAATCACTCTGTGACAACCTTGACGCATGGAGAAAATATTCGGACGCTTTGAAAGAAGAACTCAGCGATCAAAGAAAAAAGACTGTAGATCTAGGAGTTGAGTTGAAAAAAGCTCAAGAGCATCCAATTAAAAATTTATTTAACAAGAGAGAAAAATAGGATTCATTCCTATTTTTTTTATTTAACAAATTTAATTTTTATTTTATTAATTAAAAAATTTTGAAAACTTGTTAAAAATGAGATAATAAATATATGGATAAAAATTATTATCAGTATAGCAAAACTGAGGTTTTGAAATCCTTGGACACAAGCGAAAGAGGACTTTCAAACATTGAGGCTAAGAAAAGGTTAAATAAAAATGGAAAAAACGTTTTGAAGAGTGGAAAGAAACGTGGCTTTTTCTATAGGTTTTTTAAGCAATTCTGTGATGTTCTCATTTTAATTTTGCTAGTAAGTGCGATTGTAAGCATTGTGGCGGGTATAATTGAACATGACCCTTCAGAATATGTAGATGCGGGGATTATTCTTTTTGTTATTTTTACAAATGCAATAATTGGGACAATCCAAGAGAACAGCGCGAATAATGCTATGGAAAGACTTAAAACAATCACAACTCCTAAAACAAAAGTTTTAAGAAATGGCAGAATTGTGAAGATAAAAACGGAGGATGTGGTCGTCGGGGATATAATCATACTTGAAGCGGGCGATAGTGTCCCTGCAGACTTAAGGATATTAGAAAGTGCGTCGCTCAAGATAGAAGAAAGTGCACTGACAGGGGAGTCATTAGCTGTTGAAAAGTATGACGCGCTCATAACAGAAGAGGTCTCAATTGGTGATAGAGTCAACGTGGCTTACATGGGAACGGCGGTCGCTCACGGAAGAGGAAGGGGGGTTGTTGTGGCAACGGCCATGGATACGGAAATTGGAAAAATCGCAAATATGCTGAGAAACACTAAAAACGAGGCGACTCCGCTTACTAAAAAAATTAAAAAAACAAGCATTTATATCAGTATTATCGTTTTGATTGTTTGTGTATTTATATTAATTCTTGGAATCGCAAACGGAGATTCTTTTGGGAGCTCACTTATTCTTGCTGTTGTTATTGCAGTTTGTGCTGTACCCGAAGGACTGCCGGCATGTATGACGATAACGATGTCAATGGGTGTCAATGAAATGGCAAAGAAGCGGGCGATTGTCAAGAATCTTACAGCCGTTGAAACTCTTGGCTCAACTGAGATTATTTGCTCTGACAAAACTGGAACGCTGACGCTAAATAAGATGGTCATAAAGGAAGTGTTTTTGTTTGATAAAAATCATATTGATGAAATTCAAAAACTTTCTTCAAACGATGCAGATAAAGCAGAAAAACTTGCAAGTGAAAGCAGAAATTTTAATCAGCTTGTAAAATGTATGCTTCTGTGCAATGATTCGCAGCTAAAGTTCGAGGAAGGATATCTATATTCAATCGGAGATCCAACAGAGATTGCCCTTTCAGAATATGGCTATACGCGCGGAATTATTAAGGAAAAAGTTGATGGGAAATATGCAAGAATAGATGAAATCCCATTTGAAAGTGAAAGAAAGTTAATGACGACTTTCAATAAGGACGGAAATAGTATTATTTCTTACACAAAAGGAGCTGTTGACAATTTAATTAAACGCTGCGATAGGGTTATGCTGGATGGCAAGATTGTAAAAATAACTAAGAAGCTTAAGGAAGAGATTCTTCTTAAAAATAGTGACATGGGTAAAAGAGCTTTAAGAGTACTTGGATTTGCTCAAAAAAGTCACACAGACAAGCTCCCAAAGAAGTTAGAGACGGTTGAAGAGAACATGGTGTTCCTCGGACTTGTTGGGATGATGGATCCCCCACGTGCGGAAGTTTTTGATGCAATAAAGACATGTAAGAAAGCGGGGATAACTACAATTATGATTACAGGCGATCACAGGGACACAGCCTTTGCAATTGCGAAGGAATTAGAGATCGCATCAAACGAAAAAGAGGTCATAACTGGAGCAGAGATTGATAAACTATCGGAAGAAGAATTTTTAAATTCTGTTGAAAAAATCCGCGTATATGCAAGGGTTAGCCCCGAGCATAAAGTGAGAATTGTTGAAGCTTTAAAGAAGAAAGGAAAAATTGTTGCCATGACCGGCGATGGAGTAAACGACGCTCCAAGCATAAAACGAGCGGATATCGGCGTTGGCATGGGAATTACTGGAACAGATGTGACAAAGGAAGCCGCGGATATAATCTTAACTGACGACAACTTTGCGACAATTGTAGGAGCAGTGAAAGAAGGAAGAAGAGTTTATTCTAATATCTCAAAAGTTGTACAATATCTTCTTGGGACATCCCTCGCGGAGCTCTTTATACTAACAGTTGTTTTATCTATTTTAAGAGATCCTTTCTTTACTCCAGCACTTATACTATGGTTCAACCTCGTTTCTGACACGTTCGTTGCCGTTGCAATTGGAAGAGAGAAGGCAGAACCAGATATCATGAATCAAAAACCTCGGAAGAAGGGGAGCACCCTCTTTGGAGGAAGAGCTGGGGCAAACATGCTATTTTCTTGCATCGTTGTTTCTATTATGACACTGGGAACATTTTTCTTCTCCAAATATTATTTAAAAGTAGATCCTATTGTTTCCACAACAATGTGCTATGTAGTGATTTGTATCGCAGAACTATTCCACGTTTACAACCTAAAAAGCGACATACACAGCGTTTTTAACAAGAGGATGTTTGATAACAGGTGGCTGAATATATCTTTTGCAATTTCGATGTTTTTGAGCCTCATAATTGTGATTATTCCTTCAAACGTGATAAGAGGATTCTTTGGAGTTGCAGGAATAGACTGGAAACAGTGGCTAATTTGCCTTGGCGTTTCAATTTTAATCATTCCTCTCACAGAAATATGGAAAGCAATTTTAAGAAGGATAGAAAAAAAGAAAAAATAGCGAATATGCTATCTTTTCTTTTTTTATTTAAATTTTTTTATAAATAACGAAGTTATTTTTAACTGATTTATAACAGCTTATCGATGTTTTTCCATTCAGGAGAATTGTAACTAACTTCATTATAATCAATCTGCCCTTTGTTGTTGTTTATTATCGTCATTCCCTTAGAGTCAAAGGAAGCTGTCTTTTTTCCGGCGCCAAAGCTCTTAAGATCGCTTAGCATATATAATCTTTCAAAGAACGCAGGTACTGGGATAGATTCGCCGTCGAATAGTCCGCTTGTGAAGAAATTAAACATTTTTAAAGGTTCACATTTGAGTTTATAAATAAATTTTCTTTCATGTAAATCGTCACTCATTCTTTCATTTGCTGTTGTAATTGCGAGACCTCTTAAATCGTTAAACATAAATTTTGTTTTTCCGTCATTATCAACAACGAGTGAAACAGCGGAATGAGAATAAGAATTTCTCATTTGACCAATGTTTCTGCTGAATGTGTAAGGTCGGTTTTCAGGATAAATGCGAGCCTTGCGACCATTGACATATAGTTTGAAATCGTCAAAGAAATTTGGATTATCATTTAAAATGAAACGAGAAGCTCTGTTTGCATCGTTATATTCTCTATGAATTTTTTCCATTTCTTTGTTAGAAAGCAGCTCATCTTCATTAGTAACTTTGTTGTGTACAGAAATTGGAAGTGAAATTGCCTCGTATGCGTTGTTAACTTTTTTGTTCAAAGCCGAGAATATGATCGCATTTTCCACATCCTCTTGCAATACTTCTGCTTTTTTCATGCCATATGTCGTATAGACTAAGCCATGATGATAGAATGGTAACATATCATCGATTTGTCTTTGATGTTCGTGGCAAAAAGCCTTTGCGGTGGTTTGTAAGCCCTTTAACATTGTCTTTGAATTGAGTGAGAAAGCTGTGTCAGCTTTTCTTTGCAATGCTTGGCCTAAAGTTTTGTAATAATCTATTTCTCTTTTTCTAAAAGCATCTTTATTATCTAAGAAAAGTTTTTTGTACTGTGCATTCCCAACTATAGACATTAAATAAATGAAAGGTTTTGAAGGGAAGGAAATTCCTATGTCAAGTCTGTCAACATTGAAATTTTCTTGATAAAGATTAATCAAATTTGCAAGGCGGAAATAGGTATCTTGTTTTAATCGCTTATCTTCCTTAGATTCATTGCTAAGTCTTGCCACAATAAGCTTTGTCATAAAGTCCAAAGCATTGTCATTGATTGTAAAAGTCGAGGTGAGTAAATTTCTAATTGAACGGTCTTCTAATTTAAGGTCTCCGTTAATCGCTTCATATTCAGCGATTCTTTCTAAAATTTCAGTTATTGAAGAAGCTTGATCCTTCGCTTTTATAAGAGTTTCAGCGACAGCTTTAAGCCAGCTTTTGCTGATAAGAATTGACTTTTTTGAACCGTCTAATTTTTTAATTAATAAGTACTCGCCCTTATCTATTTGATTATTGTGACTAACTGCATTAGAAATACAAGTGACACAGTTTTCAAAAGTTAAAATTTCTTCATTAAAAGTCTTTTCATCTTCAAAAAACTTGGTTTCAACTCCTGTATTATTAAGTCTGTTTTTTACATAATCTTCAATTTCTGATGGAGTTGCCTTTTTTAGAAAATTGTATTCTTCAATACTCGTTAAAATTGGAGGTATCCCTTTAAAATATAGGTTGTTCTCTGAATGATTATATAAATATTTTGAGTTATCGGCAGCTGTTGTTACAACTTCCATTCCAGAATCTATTTCATATGGAATTTTTGGAATTTTATTGTGTTCGAGAGTGCGATTTGTAAACTCCCTAAAAAGGTGGTTTTCTCGCATAATTTTTTCCATATCCATATCTTCCGTTGAGCAAACTTTAAATGGCTTATCTTTATTGATTAAAACCTTGATTTTATCTTTCTGTCTAACAACTTGATAACCCATAACATGCTCAGGATTGAAATCCTTATATTTTTTCTTTATTCCAGAGCTAGCTGTGTTGGCATTTTCTTGCTGAATATCGTCTATAAGTCCTCTTTCATTTACGAATAAACTTAGCAACAGCTTTGTTGCTATTTGATTCATTACTTGGTCATCATATTGTGAAATTGTTCTAATAAAATCCTTATTATTTTTCAAGATATCTAGAAAATATAAATCGATATCTTCTGCGCTTTGTAAATCCATATTCTTTTTCCTTTTGAATAGGTTATCACAAAAAAATCCCATTGTCAAGATTTGACAAAAACATATATTTGTTATGATGCATTTTTATAAAAAATAGTGGCAAAAACACTTTATTTTTCCTATATATTATGATATAATATATTTATATATAAATACATATAGAAAAGCGGTTAAATCCGTTAAAAAGGGGTGTAAGATATGGAAGAAAAAACAGCCGAAGAATTAGAGATTGGAAAAAGCGAAAAATATGATGCTGCCGACATACAAGTGCTTGAGGGATTGGAGCCTGTTAGAAAGAGACCGGGAATGTACATTGGTTCAACTGACGAACATGGTTTGCATCACTTAATCACGGAGGTTGTCGACAACTCTATCGACGAAGCATTAGCTGGATATTGTACACACATTGAAGTTATTATCAATGAAGACGGATCTTGCAGTGTTTGCGATAACGGAAGAGGAATCCCAACAGGAATTATTCCAAAGGAAGGAAAAAGCGCTGTCGAAGTTGTTTTGACAAAGCTTCATGCCGGAGGAAAGTTTGGAGGCGAGGGATATAAGATTTCGGGAGGGTTGCACGGCGTTGGTGTTTCCTGCGTTAATGCACTTTCAACTAAGCTCACAGCCGATGTTTTCCAAAACGGAAGCCACTATTTCATTGAATTTGCACGCGGCAAGACTGTTGCTCCACTAAAAGTTGTCGGAGGAACAGATAAGAGAGGAACAACAATTACTTTCTGGCCAGATCCTGAAATATTTGAAACAACTGAATTTAACTATGACACATTAAAGAGCAGATTTAGAGAAATCGCATTCCTAAACAAGGGATTAGTGATAACTCTTGAGGACAGAAGACCGGGAAAAGAGAGAAAAGATTCATTCGAGTTTAAAGGCGGAATTATTGAGTTTGTTGACTATTTGAACAAGGGAAGAGAAACACTCCTATCCTGCCCAGTTTACTTCAATAAATTCAACAGAGATGCAAAGGGCGAGATTGAAAATGAAATCGAAGTTTGCTTCCAATTTAACGACGGATATAACGAAACAATTAACGCTTATGCAAACAACATTAACACCGAGGAAGGTGGAACGCACTTAGAAGGATTTAAACAAGCTCTTTCAAAAGTTATAAACGACTATGCAGTTAAGAATAAGATTATAAAGGAAAACGAAAAGCTTTCTGGAGAAGACTGCAGAGAAGGAATCACAGCGATTATTAGCGTTAAGCTGAGAAATCCACAGTTTGAAGGCCAGACAAAGACTAAACTTGGAAACAGCGAGATGAGAACTATCGTTTACAAAGCTATGCAAGAAGCTTTTGGGGATTATCTAGAAGAACATCCGGCTGAGTCAAAAAATCTTATTTTAAAGAGTATCAATGCACAAAGAGCAAGAGAAGCTGCAAGAAGTGCTAGAGAAATGACAAGAAGAAAGGGTGTGCTTGAGAGCACAACTCTTCCAGGAAAACTTGCTGACTGCTCAGAGAAAGACGCATCACTTTGTGAAATCTATCTTGTCGAAGGAGATTCCGCTGGAGGCACAGCAAAACAAGGAAGAGATAGAAGATTCCAAGCTATTATGCCTCTTAGAGGAAAGATTCTTAACGTTGAAAAAGCAAGATTAAACAAGATCCTTGAAAACGCAGAAATCAAAAATATGATAACAGCTTTTGGTGCAGGTGTTAGTGATGAGTTCAATGAAGAAAAATTGAGATATCACAAGATCATATCCATGACTGATGCCGATGTCGACGGATCACACATTAGAATTTTGCTCCTTACATTTCTATTTAGATTCATGAGACCACTCATTGAAAAAGGATATGTATATTCTGCAAAACCACCTCTATACAAAGTATCAAGAGGAAAAGAAGATAAATATTTCTACTCAGACGAAGAACTTAACGAAGACCTTGAAACAAACGGAAGAAAGGGAATTACAGTTCAAAGATACAAAGGTCTTGGAGAGATGAATGCAGATCAGTTGTGGGAAACTACAATGAATCCAGAAAAGAGAGTTTTAATTCAAATTACAATGGCAGATGCTATTGAAGCAGACAAGATGTTCAATCAGCTTATGGGAGAAGATCCAGAACTGAGACGACAATTCATTGAAGAAAATGCTACATTAGTAACAGATTTGGATGTATAAAATTCGAGTAAAAGGAAGAAGGGAAATGAAAAGAGAAGAAAATACAAAATCGTTAAGAGAGATGCTTGCTAACACAAAGGTTGAGAAATCTGAAGTTGTTGATAACTTAAAGACATCATTTATTTCTTATGCCATGGCAGTTAATGTATCTCGTGCTATCCCAGATGTAAGAGACGGGCTCAAACCTGTTCACAGAAGAATTTTATACAGTATGGGAGAGTTAAACAACTTTGCAGATAAACCATTCAAAAAATCTGCGAGAATTGTCGGTGAAGTTATGGGTAAATATCACCCACACGGAGATTCATCAGTCTATGATGCCCTAGTTAGAATGGCACAGGACTTCTCAATTGGACTTCCACTTATTGAGGGGCACGGAAACTTCGGATCAGTTGACGGAGATCCACCAGCTGCACAACGTTACACAGAAGCAAGATTGTCAAAAATCGCAGCTTTAATGTTAGAAGATATTGATAAAGAAACAGTTGACTTTTATCCTAACTTCGATGATACATTGATGCAACCGACAGTTTTACCTGCAAAATTCCCTAACTTATTAGTTAACGGAGCAGACGGAATTGCTGTGGGAATGGCAACAAACATTCCTCCACACAACCTTGTTGAAGTTATAAACGGCGTTCAAGCACTCATTGACAATCCTGATATTGACATCGATGAGCTTATTAGATACATCCCAGCGCCAGATTATCCAACAGGTGGCGTAATCATGGGAAGAAGTGGAATCAAAGAGGCTTATAGAACAGGAAGAGGAAGCATTGTTGTAAGAGGAAAAGCTGAAATTGAAGAAACGTCAAATGGCAGAAACAGAATTATTATTACAGAACTCCCATATCAAGTAAATAAAGCAAAATTCATCATGCAAATGGCAGATATGGTTAAGAACAAGAAACTAGAAGGCATTTCTGATATCAGAGAAGAGAGTGATAGAGATGGAATGCGTGTTGTAGTTGATGTAAAGAAGGATGCCAACGCACAAGTTGTACTTAACTCTTTATACAAACACACATTATTACAACAAAGCGATGGAATTATTCTCCTTGCCTTAGTTGACAGACATCCTAGAATTTTGAACTTGAAAGAAATTCTTTACTACTATCTTGAACATCAAAAAGATGTTTTAGTTAGAAAGACTAAGTTTGACTTAGGAAAAGCTAAGGAAAGAGAACATATCGTTAAAGGCTTAGTTATCGCACTCGCAAATATCGACGAAGTTATTAAAATTATCAAAAACTCTGAAGATAAGGCGGAGGCTATGGCTGGACTTACTGCAAACTTCGAATTAGACGAAATTCAAGCTGGGGCAATCCTTGATATGAGATTATCAAAATTAACTGGACTTGAAGTTGGAAAACTAAACGAAGAATTGGCAGAACTTGAACACACAATCGCAGATCTTGCTGATATTTTGGAAAGACCTGCAAGAGTGCTTTCAATAATAAGAGAAAACTTGGAAGAAATTAAAAACACTTATGGAACTCCAAGAAGAACTGAAATTTCACTTGAAATGGGTGGAATTGACATCGGCGATTTAATTGCAAGAGAAGAAGTTGTTATTTCAATGACTCACCTTGGATACATTAAGAGAATGGCTCTTACAGAGTATAAATCTCAAAATAGAGGCGGAGTTGGTGTAACAGCCCATAAGACAAAAGAGGAAGACTTTGTAGATCAAATCTTCACAACAAACACACACGACGATCTACTATTCTTCACAACAAAGGGAAAAGTTTACACAATCAAAGCTTTCGAAGTTCCTGAGGCGCAGAGAACAGCGAAAGGAAGAGCAATTGTGAATCTTATCCAAGTTGACTCAGACGAAAAAGTTTCAGCAGTTGTTCCAAGAAAGGAAGGTGCTGAAGGTAACTTAGTTATGGCAACAAAGAACGGCTTAGTTAAGAGAACTGCTCTATCTGAGTTTGACAGCATTAGAAAATCCGGGAAAATAGCCATTTCTTTAACTGCAGACGATGAACTTATCGGAGTTGCTTTAACGAACGGAGAACAGGACATTTTAGTGGCTGCAAGCAACGGAAAATGTATCAGATTCCCAGAAACTGATGTAAGAATGACGGGAAGAGAATCCCAAGGTGTAAAGAGTATCGATCTTATCGGCGATGCAAAGGTTATTGATATGACTATTGTTAGGGCTGGAACACAGGTTATAACTATCACAGAAAATGGATATGGAAAGAGATCTAAGATCGAAGATTATAAACAACAAAACAGAGGTGGCCTTGGAGTTAAAGCTGCAGAGCTCAACGAAAAGACTGGAAAACTTGTTGCATTAAAGCAAACAAGCGAAGATAAAGATATTATGATGATCGCTGATAATGGCGTTATCATAAGAACTCCAGTTGACGACATTTCAGTATTCTCACGTGTTTCACAAGGCGTGAAAGTTATGAGATTGAAAGAATCTAACAAAATTGTTAGCGTTGCTGTCGTAGACAAGGAAGAAGAAAGCGAAGGGGAAACAGGCGAAGAAGTAGTAGTCGAGGATAACCCAGAGGAATAATTTAAAGGACGCTTGGATATGTCAAAAGATGTATTCAAACACGTCTTTTAATTGCAAAAACAAAGCATATATTGGAATTTTAATAAAGGAGGTTAATATGGAAAGAATTATAACAGGCGTAAAGCCGACAGGAATACTTCACATAGGGAACTATTTTGGCGCAATAAAGCCGCTTCTTGATATGAGCAATAATTATGAAACTCTTTTCTTTATAGCAGATTATCACGCTTTAAATTTTATTAAATCTGCAGAAGAACTAAGAGAAAACTCTAAGAAGCTAGCTGCCGCATATCTTGCATGTGGATTAGATCCAGAAAAGATTGTGTTTTTCAGACAAAGTGACATTCCGGAGGTCTTTGAGCTAAATTGGATTCTTTCCAATGTAACTCCAAAAGGGCTTATGAATAGAGCTCATGCATATAAAGCTATTGTTGAACAAAACACAGAAAACAACCTTGAAAAAGATCAAGGCGTGAACATGGGATTGTATAACTATCCTATCCTTATGGCAGCAGATATACTTTTATATAACTGCAAATATGTGCCAGTCGGACTTGATCAAAAACAACACTGCGAAATCGCAAGAGATTTAGCGCAGATGTTTAATAACAGATACGGTGAAACATTTATTCTTCCAGAGCCAAAGATTGAGGAGAGCGTTGCAGTGATCCCAGGACTTGACGGAAGAAAGATGAGCAAGAGCTATGGCAACACAATTCAGCTTTTCTGCACCGAAAAAGAGCTTCAAAAGACAATAAATAAAATTGTGACTGATAGTAGACTCCCAGGCGAGCCAAAGGACGAGGATTGTACACTTTCAAGGTTCTATGCACTTTTTGGAACGGAGGAGCAGACTGCTGAGTTCAAGAAAGAGCTTAGGGAAGGTCTTGGATGGGGAGAAGCGAAGAAGAAGCTCTTTGCTCTTATGAATGAGCACATTGCCCCAATGCGTGAAAAATACAACTACTATATGGAACATCCAGAAGAAGTTGAAAAGATTTTGCAAAACGGTGCTTTCAAAGCAAGATGCATTGCAAAGAAGATGATTGCAAAAATTAGAAAAAGAATTGGAGTAAATCCAATGGCAAATTAAAAAGCGAGCATATGCTCGTTTTTTTATTTGTTTTATAAAAAAATTAATTAAAATAGCTTGTTTAATTAATAAAATTTATATTTTTTATTTATTTTTAAATATTAAAAATTAATTTTTAAATAAAAATATGTTTTCAAAAATAAAATTAATAATCTAAAAAAATCAAAATCGCGGAATATGCGTATTTTTCGAATAAAGAGATATTTAAAAAATTATTAAAGAAATAATTAAAAATTAATTTAAAAACGTTAAATATGCACGTTTTTTAATTAAAAAAAGTGGAAATAATTAAAAAATATGAAATAAAAAATAACTGAAATTAATCAGTTATTATTTTTATTATTTTTTACTTTCCAAATATTCAACATATTCTTGATAAGTGCAAGGCTTGTCGATGATTTTGTTTTCGTCCACGATATCGATAATTCTGTTTGCAACTGTTTCGATTATTTCTTGGTCGTGTGTTGAGAAAAGCATGCATCCTTTGAAGTTTGACATTCCCTTGTTGATTGAAGTGATACTTTCAAGGTCTAAGTGGTTTGTAGGTTCATCAAAGATGAGGAAGTTTGATCCTTCAAGCATCATTTTTGCGAGCATGCAGCGAACTCTCTCTCCTCCAGAAAGGACATTCACAGGTTTAAGGTTTTCTTCGCCTGTAAATAACATTCTTCCAAGCCAGCTTCTAATATATGTTGCGTTTTGATCTTTTGAGAACTGTGCGAGCCAGTCTACAATTGAAAGAGTACAGTTTTCGAAATATGCTCTATTATCTTGAGGGAGCATTGACACTGAAATTGTCTTTCCCCAAGCATATGTGCCGGCGTCAGCCTCTTCTTTTCCAGTTAAAATATTAAATAAAGTCGTGATTATTGCACTATTTTTAGCAAAGAAAGCAATTTTTTGTCCCTTTTCAACTGTAAATGAAAGGTTGTTAAACATTCCTTTCTTTGTTAGACCTTCAACCTTCAAAATTTCCTTTCCAATTTCTTGTTCATACTTAAAATCGATATATGGATACTTTCTTGAAGAAGGTTTTAAGTCCTCAATTGTAAGCTTTTCGAGTTCTTTCTTTCGGCTTGTAGCTTGTTTTGATTTTGAAGCATTTGCCGCGAATCTAGCGATAAATTCTTTGAGCTCTTTGGCTCTTTGCTCAGCTTTTTTGTTTTGGTCTTTGAGTTGTCTTGCCATAAGCTGTGATGTTTCATACCAGAAGTCGTAGTTTCCAAGATACATATTTATTTGTCCGAAATCTACATCGCAGATGTGAGTGCAGACTTTGTTCAAAAAGTGTCTGTTGTGGGAAACGATAATTACGATATTTTCAAAGTCTAATAAGAAATTTTCCAGCCATCTTGTTGTTTTGAAGTCCAAGTTGTTTGTTGGCTCGTCGAGAACAAGAATATCAGGGTTGCCAAATAGCGCTTGAGCAAGAAGAATTTTAACCTTAACTTTTGGGTCGATTTCAGACATTTGTTTATATAGCATATCTTCGCCGATTCCAAGTCCTTGAAGAAGTGATTTTGCTTCACTTTCAGCTTCCCAGCCTCCAAGTTCAGCAAACAGAGTTTCGAGTTCGCCTGCGCGTATTCCGTCTTCCTCACTAAAATCTTCCTTCATATATAGAGCATCTTTCTCTTTTTGAATGTCCATAAGTCTTTTGTGACCGAGTAAAACTGTGTCCAAAACAGTTTCGTTATCATAAAAATTCTGATTTTGCTGCAAAACAGACATTCTTTCACCAGGTGTGATAAAAACATCTCCAGTATTTGGTTCAAGCTCGCCAGTTAGTATCTTCAAAAATGTAGATTTTCCGGCTCCATTTGCACCAATAATCCCGTAGCAATTTCCTTTTGTGAATTTTAAATTAACGTCTTTATACAGCGTTCTTCCGCCAAATGCGAGTGAAATATTATTTGCTTGAATCATTTTTCCTTCCTTTTATGACTTTAGTATACAGACAAAAAATAGAAAAGTCAATTGTAAAAAAGAAAAATAAATAAACAAAAAATAATAAGTTTTTTATTCAATAAATAATAAAAAATATTTAGCTTAAAATATATACGAATAAATATATTTATTTATTATATTTTTCTATATATTTTCGTTTGGAATTTTTTGTCAAAAAAAGTATAATAAAAGTGTAATTATAAAAATATCTGTGATATTTAATAATTAATTCGTGCTTGAAATTAATTTTCAAAAAAGGCGGTAAATAAAATGAAATTAAAAATGAAAGCTTTAAAATGGTGGCAGGGATTACTCATCGCAGTGGCGGGCGTACTACTTGCTATAGGTGGTGTTTTCCTTTATGTTTACTTCACAACTGGAATAGGAGCTAAAAAAGTTTATCCAGAAGATATTGCTTTTGAAATAAAAGACGAAAACGGACAGACCTTGGAAGGATATAATGAAGAACTCGGGCAATTTGAAATGTCTGAGGATTTTTCGATGAGAATAGGAACTCAAACAGAAGGAGTTAACCAAAACACGCTCACACTTTCATTTACAAGCAATTTCACAGAAACCGCAGTTGATGGATACATAACAAACGGAGTTATCTCAATTCCTCAAAAAGTTACAATTGGACAGGACTTTGAAGTCAAAGTTGAGCAAGTCGATGATTGGAATGTCGGAGGAATTGCAACTATTTATGCTCTTACAGAAAATAAGATACTTTTGCCAACAAGCGCAAAGATTGCAATTGATGTTCCTGTAAAAAGCATTGGAACTAAAATTGAAGACACTTCTTCAAGCAGAGTATATGAAGCAAAAGACGGAGTCTTCAGCATTATAAAAGACACAAATGTAAGAATCAGTGCACTATTTACACCAGAAGATAGCCAGTACATCTTCAGTGATAACAAAACAAGCAAAGAAGACAAGAGAATGAAAAACTTCTTTATCGAAGTATTAGACGGGGCAGATAACTTCGTGATGAATAAAGATAGCGAAGGGATTTACTTTACATCTGCAGGAGCTCTTGACTCAACAGCTAAAATTAAAATCTACACATTCAAAAACTCAAAGGATCAGTTAGATTTCTATTCAACATTCAACGAAGGAGTTAGCACGGAGGAAATTTATAACAGCGCTATCGTTGAACTTTCACAAAAACCAGAAAAAGCTATTGTTGTTGAAGCAAATATTAAAATTGTTGAAGCAACAGTTAGTGAGTTCAATGTTAATAGAACTCAAAAAATGGAGTTAAACACAAACAAACTTTACACAATCAGAGCTAACAGCAATACATATTCAAATCTTGTTTTAGGAACAACAATCTTGGATGACATGAAGGAACCTGTTTCAGCAATGATTAGTAAAGTAGCAATGAGAATACTCAAGAAAGTTGATGAAAACTGGGTTGAAACTGACGAAGTAACATTAGTCGGCGGAACTAAGGCTTCTATCGAAGGAGAAAATTATACATTTATCAATGCAAGTGTCAGAGATTTAAACAATGCATACTGGGAGATTTCATCAAAAGAGGACGGAGTAGAGTATAGAGCAGAAATAGTTTTACTCATTTCTGACGGTGGATACAAGATTTTCAACAATCAAAAATTTGGATTTGACATCTCATTTAAAGAAAACGTTGACGCGTCTGTATCTTGGAACGTTGACGACACAACCCTTAACATGATTGTCTTCCCTGGAGAAAGCGCATCCTCAACACAATATGAGAAAAAGCTCAACGAACTAATCTCAGTTCCAACTCAAAATGTTTATCAAAGAGTTGTTTACTTGGCATATCATGACAATTGGAGAAATACAAGCGAGGAAGAAGCTAAGACATATCTCACAGTAAAGAGCTTCAAGGACTACACATTCAGTAAGGCTGATGGAGGAACTGAAACGCTCTATATGGTCGAGCTCGATTCTCCATATCTTTTGATCAAAAAGGGAATTGAGGGATTAAAAGTTAGATTCGTTACAGTTAAAACTGATGCTTATGGCAATATTTTACTTGGCGAAGATGGAAAATATCAAATTGCTAAGTGGTCAAATGACCTCACAATAAACGCTCTTGAAATGATAAGCGGATTCTCTGAAAGCAATATGGAGATCTTAACAACAAACTGCAATAATTATGAAAACGGAGGCTTGAAAAAATACATCCTTTCAAAAGATAAGACAATGCAGTTCAAAATCAATCTTGATGCTGCGCAAATGCCTTTATTCATTAAACAATATAATCAAGGATTGATCTCATTTAAAGTTCTTGACTTTGAAAACAAAATGGAGTACTCAGACCTTATTGAAACAATAACATTTGATGAGGAAACATTAATTTTCACAGTAAAATTCAAAGATTCGATCGCAACAAGCTCAGACAGATTAATTACATTTAAGCTTAACTACAATCCAACTTTGGATATCGCAGAAAGCTATGAAATTAAAGTTAAAAACAGCGAAACAAACGATTTTGGATATCTCACAGTTTATGAAAGCACTCCAAGCACTATTGAAAACACTTTGGAAAGTATGTACTCTGTAAGAGCAGAGCAAAACGGATCTGAGTGGAATATTACAATTGATGAAACAACCCTTGACGAAATCAACGTTATGATTTCAGAAACAAAGGTTTATGATAAATATGGAATTGATGTAACAGAAAAGTTCCCAATCAACTTATCTACATCAAACAGTAGAATTTTGGAAGTTAACGCAGACAAGACAATTTCATTTAATAACAACCTAAGTGACGAAACAGAAAACGTTACACTTTCAATTAACTCTGGCTCAGCTGAAGGAAAGAATGTAATATTCACTTTCACTGCAGCAAAAGTTACAAAGATTGAGTACTTAAAAGATTCAAAAGAAAACCAAGAAAACGATAACAGTTTATCAAGTGGAAACAACGAAACAAAGACTACAGATCTAAATTCTGTAACTATCAGAAAGCTTGGATACACTGGAAATACAGTTACACTTGCAAACTTACTCAAAGTTTATACTGGAATTTCGGATGACGAATACAAAGAGTACGCAAACTTAAGCTTCAGACTCCGTGACATTGCAGGAATGGGCGACAATAAGGATTATCTCATTGGAACAAATGGAATGTTTGAAATGACATCCGATGGCGCGACTGGAACGGATATTACAACCGAAACAAACATTACTTCAATTACAGTAAATCATGACTTCTATGGCGACTACACATTAAAAATGAGAGTTGAAGGCTTAGGCATTTCAATTGACCTTGACATTGTATTTATGAACAACGTAACTGCAACTTGCCAGTTGCCAGCAAATTACAATCAAGGAAAAACAACAGTTTCAAAACCAGAAGATGTAGTTATCGACAACGTAACATACACAGGCGTTTATGCAGATTACGGAATTGATATGAATAAGTCCTTCAAAGTAACAAAGACAAAGAATAATAGCTCTTCGGGTGATAGCTCATTGTCATGGGAAAATGGCTATATAGGCGGAGAAGGCGTTACTAAAGAGAGAACAACTCTCACATTTGACAAAGTTTATTCACCAATAGATGTAGTTTTCACTGTCTATGAAGTTGAAAATAACCCATTTGCATTTAACCAATCATTCAGATGTTATGTTTATCCTAATATTCAATATGAATCAACTAAAAGTACATTAAATTTTGAAGATGTTGCAATAGACGGAACTAAAGATATAGCAGAATACTTTGGTGTTTACAAATATGTTTATACGAGTGATAACGCTCCAAGTGTTGACGAATTAAAATATACTGTTGAAAACGAAAAGACAACGGCTGTGGCAATTGGACAAAATGTTAATGGGGCCTACATTTTCAAAAGAAACGACGGAGTTAAATTAAATCTTTACAACGGTGCAACTGAAAAGGCCTTTGAGGTCAGCGTTAAGAATAGCAATTCTATTGTCGTTCAAGACTACAAAGGTGAAGATATCGTCATCCCAATGAACTTAAGCTTAAAGACATCATATGAGGCACTTATTGGAAATAATAACGATTACCTTTCAAAAGTTATATATGACGGAAAAGAAATTGTGATGTTGACATATACAACTGTTGGAGCATTGAAATTAAAAACAAAGACAACAGCAGAAGATTCAGCCACAGAAACTCCAATTGTCCCAGGTTATGATTTTGACATAATTGGAACAGAAAACTCATCGCTTGAAAAACTTTCTGAGCATGAATTCCAAATTATGGGGCTTACAAGGATTCTTTCATATGGTTCAAACTTCTACCTTCCAATCTCAATGAAAGCAGTAAAAACTAGTGGAAGTGATACAACAACAGAAGACGTTGCAACTTTCAGAATCCCATTACTCATTTCTCAAGTTGACAGCATTTACGCATACTATAATAACTACAATGGGAACGCAGTTGACTTAAAAGTGCTTCTTTCAGATGCAACAGGACTCATGGATTTCCCTCAGGATATCTTCGCAGAGTTTACAGCAGGAATAGACAGCCAAAAGATAGTTTATCCTGTAAAAATTGTAAGCATCGGTGAAAATATTAAAGTTAACGGAAAAACATATACTTGGAGAGTTTCAGAAGATGGAATTACTTTAACTTTAGGGGAAACAATTTTATCCACTAATAAAAACGAAATCGAAATTGATGATTTAGGCTATTCGTGGAACGTAGAAGGAGGAGTGCTCACTTTAACTCTAAATAATAAAGACAAGGAAGGATTCTATCTCCCTTCATCAGGAAACTGGACATCAAAGATAAGCGTTCTTAGAGAGCAGATATTAGTTAGACTTACATCAGAGCAGCTTGCTGGAAGAACCCCAGGAAAGAACATTACTCTTAAACTTACAAACGGTTCAAACGAAACATATAGCTCATGGGATAAGATCAAGCTTGGAGAGACTAGCTACACTTGGAGCATAACCGACGGAAAATTAGTTTTAACAAACGACGCAAGTCCAATTACAGAAGGCGACAACGGAAAAATTGCTGTTGGTTCTACAGTTTATGATATTTCATACTGGATGCTTGCAGACGCTAGCGACACAGGTCTTGTAAAGATCAATGACAAAGCAGATGAAAACATTTCAATAAGCAGCCTTGCAAATGTGGATAGATTTGTAGTTTTACAACTGGAAGCATCAAGTACAATAGGCTCATTCTCATATATCTATAGAATTAAAGTTACTCACGACCTTGAAATTTCAAGACAATATCCATATAGTGGAAATGTGGAATACTTAGGCGTTGACGGAACTCTCACAAAAGACCTTTCTGCTCTTGAAAATGGAAAACAAAGATTTATTGTTAAAGATTTAAAGGGCGCAGTAAACGCCTTGACTGGGGCGAATGAAGAAAGAGAATTCCCTTCAACAAACTCAATTAAATCAATCACAGTAAACAACAAAGAATACACAATTGGCGGCGCCCTATACAACCTTGTATTTGAGGAAAATAGCGGCATAAGAACATACAAAGCTGGCAGCGCAGTGACAATAAGTTTTGAGGGCGACAAAATGACTATCTCAACTGTTGAGAAGAATGTTAGCGTTGTTATGGTGAAGAGCTATGACGGAGTTGTTAACGGCGAGCTTGAATATTCATTCTTACTTAATGTTAGTGATAAGAAATATGTAATCAAACTTGGTGACAAAACAATCGACCACAATGGTACAGTTGAAAAAACTTTGAACCCAGGTGGAGATCAAACATTCACAGCTCTGACAATGACGAAGGCCGGCTCAACAGAAACTGGTGTTGGCGACAACGTTTCAACAATCATTTCTGTAGGCGCTGGATTTACATTGGAAGAAACAGCTGGAACATATACACTTAAAGGAAAGAAGACTGAAACCGGAAACGAAGAAGAAATCGCAACAATCACATATGATGCAAAATCAACAACGGAAAATTTAACGATTACGCCAACAGGTTCATTCACTCAGCCAGTCACATTTGAATTACTATTCACAGCTCAGGAAATGGAAGATGGCAATATAATCTTAAATCAACCAAACATTGCAACAATCAAATTCACAATTGACAGAACAATCAAAATTGTAGAAAACACAGCTCAGCTTTATGGTGGAAAGACATATAAGTTTGTTGACGCTACCACCGAGACAGGACTTATCAAACAAGTTTTGAAATTTAATAGTGGCACAGCTCAATATGAAGACTTTGCTTTTACTAATGATATGCTTTTAAACGTAGCTGAAAATTCTACATATACAGACAAAGATACAGACGAGAATGCAAATTATGTTAGCTTTGACTTTTCTGGAATTAAATTCGCAATGTTAAACGAAGACAAAGTTGTTGAGTTTACAGTTGTAATCACCGATAGCTTTGTTACAGAAAACCCTACATATACTTTCACATTCACAAGAACTATTGCAAAGAGCGTGACATATGCTAACGGCAAGGATCTTGCAAGTAACAAAGACAATGCATATATCTATAATGAAAAGGAAGAGCAAACTTCAGGAAGCGAAACCAAAATTTCCTTCAACAGTTTTGCGGCCTATAAAGATAGCACAGGTGCATCAAACGGAACATTTGCAATTGTTGGTGTAAATGGAGAAAAAGCTCCAACTACAGCGAATACACCATATTCAGGTGGATATAGCGTATCAATTAGCAATAATGAGAAAGTAGAGGGACAAATTACAATCACTCCTGAAAACGTTGCGACAAGACAAGTTCGTTCATACGCAATTGAAATAAGCTACACATTTGGCTCTGGGGAAAATGCATTCACTTACAATTTCTTTGTAAATGTAAACCTTACAGTTGTACCTAACACAAAATCTGCAGTTAACTATCCATCTTTGGATGGCAAAAATAAACTTGAATACGAAACCGTGAAGGCGGAAAACGGATCAATGTCTTGGGAAGACATTTGGACACAGTTCTTCAATCAAAAGGACGTATTGGGACAGAAGGAAAGAATTATATTTAAAAATACAAGCAATCAAGACCTAAATAAAAATAACAGTGATGGTATAAGCGTTGAAGCTATTAAAACAGAAGACTTAGAGTGTACAATAAATGGTTTAAACGTAACCCTCACACTTGCTGAAGGAAAGTCAGCTGGTACAGTTACATTCAATGTTAAGAAAAATGAAGTTAGTGCAGTTTACGAAGTATATCTAATCGCCGGCGAAGTTTACACAATCAACAAGAACTACACAATTTCTGCGATAACTGAAGGGACAGAAAAGGTCGATAGATTCAACAGAGATAGTCTTGCTGACAAGAAAATCTTTGCTAATGACAGGCTTATCGCACTCGATATCCCAGCTGCAATCGATACAGCTTTAAACGGTAGAGTTGTTACAATCACTTACACATATGATGATAGTAAAGAAGCTACAACAAAATTCTTGCTTGACACAAACAAGAAAGGCTTAACAATCTACATCGAAGCTGGAAATATTGTAAAAGCAATAAGCAAAATCGAAGTTGCTGGTTCAGATACTGATTACACTAGCGCATGGAACGCTAGAACAACAGAAAGAATCACACTTTCATATACAACAAAGGAAGGTCCAAAGCAGATCGCTAAATCCTTAGTTGTTGGAAGTGTTACAGGAACAACTGTAGAAAGCCTAGATGGTAGCTTTAGTGACTATACAATTGAAAATCTTACAAAGACCGACACAACTTACACAGCTACATTTAGCTTAACTGTTAATGGGGTGGGTGTGAGTGATCTAGCTGATCAAAGCTACAAGTTCCAACAAATTCTTGATATCGCTGTTGGCAATTCTTATGAAAACAGCTTTATCACAATTAGCGTCAACGAAACTAGCGACGCCAAGAGAGATCTTGTAAAACTTGCTAACATACATCACCCATCAACAAATCTTCCATTATCAGCAGAAGATTTTGCAAACGATGGAGTTAGCGTGTCATTAACCATTTTGAGTAAAGATACTACGTTGTTAACAAACAACACTGTTTATCAGAATCATCAAGATGATATTGATAAATCATTTACAGCGATGTCAGGAGTTAAGTTCCTATCATACACAGATATGAGAGTTAATGTTGGCAGCAAGGCAACGACTTGGAACTATTTACTCTATGGAGAAGGTGCAACAAACAACGGAAGCTGGGCTTTACTTCAGTACAAATATACAGTTGATCAAACAGAAAAGATCTTCTACATTTGGGTGAGAATCCTTCCGGATTATGATTTCAAAGTTGACGGGACATCAATTACAGTTCTAGACGGTGACATTTACTCAGTTTCTAACAATGTAAATCAACCTTACGAGGTTACTCCTCAAACAACAAGTGTAACTGCCTCTGCTTACGAAGTAACATTGACATCTGCAAGCGGAAGCCCAATTTTAACAATTGTCGACACTAACACAAACAGCTCAGACAAAGCGTTCAATTGGACTTACAAGATGACACAAAATGCAGATATAAACGGAATCAATTACAACATTGACTTGGATAAGATAAAGAGCAATGGAAAGTCATTTATAAATGAAACAGATACATCTAAAAATCCAGAGTCTCCGATTACTAAGGAAGTAATTAATAATAAGAACGTATATACTCTCTCAACTGATAATAATGGAAAGAAAGAGATAATTCTCACAAAAACAGACAAAAACATCTTTGGTAAGAAGTTGTATAAGATTGATGTTTCAAATGAGTATGGATACGAAGCTGAAATTTACATTAGTTTCCTTCCTGAAAACAGAGAGGATCCAACTGTACACAGCTCATCCACACTTAACACAATCACCGAAGGTCAATATTTCGACATCGGCGCAGTTTACACTCAATTAACATTGACTAAGTCAGTTAAAGACAATAAGACAGAGTTTGATTTAAAAACTGTAGAAACAAAGGCGTCTGATAATAAAACAACTCCAATTGAAAGATATATTAACATTGCGGGCATTGATGCTTGGGGATATAGTGAAGGATATATAGACGATAGTGATGACTGGGATGATAATTCAACAACAGCTTTAAGCGGTTACATAAATAACGGCGGAATTGAACCGAAATATTTAGACTCAAGTAAGATGCTGTTACAATACGTAAAAATTCAAAGTATTGAATTCTTATATGGAGAAAACAAAACTAAAGTTGGAATTATTTCTGCTGATAGCATTAGCAACAATTATAAATATTTAGCTACAAGTAATAAAGATTTATATTTACTTAATAATACAACAAGCGGTACTGGAGATGACACAGTAAACAAAGTAACGAAGGCTAAACTTACAAATCAAAGACAAATGGCCGATAATGCTTTCACAGTTCCTCACCTTGCGGATTGGGTTTACAGCGATTATGCAACTTCAAAGAACTCAACAGATCTTGTTCCTATTACAATGAGAATTACATTGAAGTATGAGAAAGGAGAGAGTGGTTTTACAGGTTATCAAACCGAGACATACAGCTTGACTCATGATATCACCGTTAAGAGAGAGCTTGAAGTAAATAAGACACAGCAAGCAGTTGTTATGGACGGCGTAGCATTTGAGCTCGCAAAAACTGTTACAGGGACAGAAAAATACTTCTCATACAAGGCTGACAATAAGGCTATTAGTGGCACTGTTTCCTACATCGATGACACATTGGTTGTTACACTTCCTGCAAGTCAAGGAAAGGATCAAAACTTAACTGTAGGAATTGAGGTTACTGGGAAAGAAAAACAGGAAGATACAGACACAAAATTACTTGCAAAAGGATCATTCTCTATTAAGAACACAAACACAAGAGTTACATCTTATTACAACAGTATTTCAAAGTATTTGAAAAAAGTTAAAACAGAAAATACTACAATAGTTGAAACAGGCGAAGGATACTTAATCAAAGCAGACGACCAGATCAAGTTCACATTCTCGAACTTCGAAAACAACGATTCAATCATCGGCGGAGAGGATGTTGACAACGAAGAAAACATAACGAAAACATATTATTACGATAAGTTCTACGCAACTTATGGAATGAATGAACAGTCGACTGCAAACACTTGGTATTATTCAAGGACTACAAAACCAGCGGGTGGAACTACAAGAGATTATTTCGTCGGACAAAATGAAACAATTTACACTCTTGATAAGACTATTTACTATACAACAAGTAAAGACGCAGAAGATAAGGATGTACATACTTACAATTCATTCGCAGGAACACCAATTCCAGCAGGAACAAAAGTTACTGTAACACCAAAAAACTTCAATATTGTTTCAGACACAACATGTTCAATTAAATATCAAGCAACAGTAAAAGAAGGAACACAACAGATCGAAATCACAGGCGTTCCAGTAAGTGCATTGAAAGTTGAATGTGTGACTGATCCTGTTGCCGTCTCAACTCAAGAATACGATAAGATCAACATTCCAACATCTGAGCTCTTCTCGACGACAAGAATGCCGGAAGTTACAAAGTCTTATATTGTGACAGTTACTAAAGGCTCAGAATTAGATGCTATAAATGATCACTCATACAGGGTTGAAAAGAACTGGATCGTAACACCTGTTTACTATCTTGCAGCCTCAGGATTATCACAAGGAAGTGATATTTCTGCATCGAAGAGCGTAACTGGAACTGTAGTAGATTCTAGCGCAGCTCAAAAGACATATAATGTATCATTTACTACATGGGCAAATGGAATATCATATGTTGAGGGCGTAGGAAACACAAATCTTCCTGGAAGAGGAACAACTCATTCTACAAAGACAGAAAACACTTCTGTTTTAGATGCAACTAAACTTAACATAATGATTGGTAACAAGGAAACAGCCGGAACGGCAAGTGTATCCGGAGATGGAACAGTTACAACAAGAGCTGGATATGTAGCTGGCTCAGAAGAGTACATCCAATTAGTTGTAAGAGTTCGCGCATCTGGTGTTGACGGACAATTCAAACACAGCACAGACAAAGACTACTTGCTTGGTAACTTACGTTTGTTTGTGACGAGCTTGCCTAGCACTTCAGGCTCATAGTAAAAATTTAAAAAATTTAATTCAAAGACCAAAACGAATTGGCAAAACTAAAACAAAGTTTGACGCACGTCCAGTGAAAACTGGGCGTGTTAGTCAAATAAGTTTAATAAAATAAAAATAAAAGAATAATATGTAGAGAGGGAAAATGTCAGCAATCGAAATTTTAGCGATAGTAATTGGCTGCGTGGAAGTATTAAATTTAGTGCTTCTGTTTTTCATGATTTTTCTTGAAAAGAAAAAACCGCAATCGATCATCGCTTGGATGACAATTTTGACCTTTTTGCCTGTTATTGGATTTATATTTTATATGCTTCTTGGAAGCGGACTAAGTTTGAGAACTCGTCGAATGATCAAGAAAAAACAGCTTTCAAACTTCGACCTTTTAAAGAAGTATGACTGGCGAGGAACACTCGCGGATTTGAAGGAGTCACCTGAGCTTATTACAGATATTCAATTTGCAAGATTCTGTTTTGGCAAAGGTGCGTATCCGTGTTTATACAACAATGTAAAAATTTTCAATTTTGGGCTTGAAAAGATTTCAGCGCTCAAAGAGGATTTACTAAACGCAAAAGAAAGCATCAATATTGAATACTACATTTTTGCGGATGACCGCGTTGGGCGTGAAGTTATGGACATCCTGCTAAAAAAAGCAAAAGAGGGCGTTAAAGTTAAATTTCTTTACGACTCTGTGGGATGCAAAAAGACCAAAAAGAGATTTTTCAATCAGATTAAAAAAGCTGGCGGAGAAGTTGCAGAATTTTTCCCACCGTTCATGCACATTCGTGCCATTAATTTGAAGTTAAACTATCGAAATCACAGGAAGATAGTTGTTATCGACGGAAAGATTGCTTACACAGGTGGTATTAATATTCGTGATGACCACATGGGAATGAAAAAACGTCTTTCTCCATGGAGAGACACACACGTTAGGATTGAGGGAAGTGGAGTCATTCCTCTTCAAAATATTTTTCTAAATGACTGGCGTTATGCAACTAATGACAAGCACAAAACGACTGACTTTATCAAAGAAGGTTATTTCCCTTCGCCAACAAAGAAAGGGGATACAACAATTCAAGTGTTAACGTCGGGACCAGCGTCGACCTCTTTTGACCTTAAACAAGCATTTGTGAAATTGCTCACGAATGCGAAAAAAAGAGTGTGGATACAAACGCCATACTTTGTGCCAGATGATTGCGTTTATGAAGCAATTAAAATAGCGAAGTCAAGCGGAGTTGACATCCGTCTTATGATTCCAAAAAAGCCGGACAAAAAAGTGGTTTATCTTCCAACAATTTCCTATGCGGAAGAAATGGTAAATTTAGGTGTAAAAGTCTATATGTATAACGGATTTTTACACAGCAAAACAATAATTGTAGACGATGACAAACTTTCTATCGGGACATGTAACATAGACAACCGCTCTTTCGACTTAAACTTCGAAGATGTAGTTTACATGTATTCCAAAAAGATTAACAAAGAGTATTCTCGTCAATATGAAGAAGATATAAAAAATTCAGTTTCTGCCGACAAGCAATATTTCAAAAGATACTCCTTCTTCAATAGGATGGCGCAGGCGTTTTATCGGTTGTTGTCACCCCTCCTATGATTTTAGACAAAAAAAGTTTGCAGAGCTTTGTTTCTAGCATCTGCCTGCGACAGTTACGTACCTTTGTACGCGCCTTCCGCAGTCACATGCAGAGCCTCGCTCTGCTTTCTTTTTTTGTCTAAAATCGGTGGTATTAAAGTGAACAACGAGCCTCGCACTTCATCCAATTTTTAAACTAAAAAGATATATCACTATAAAAAGTTTGCAGGACTGCGTTTACTGAGGCCCACCCGAGATAGTTACATAGGTTACTATGCGCCCACCTCGGATGACCCTCGAGCCTGATTTTAGATAAAAAATTAAACGATTTACTTTGTTTCTGCTGTTCACCTCTGAAAATCATTTAGAGGACTAAACTCATTCCAGAGAAGAACAGCGAGCTTTAAACTGGCGCGCCCTTATGGGGCTTGCCTAGTTTAGCACC
>ERZ808286.459-NODE-459-length-26890-cov-5.179020_pt1 | contig 26890 bp, 17 predicted proteins | sample MGYA00521276_ERZ808286 | MGnify/ENA primary metagenome ERZ808286 (study PRJEB31516, sample SAMN03275607) | gut metagenome | biome: mammalia-associated habitat; material: feces | host: Papio cynocephalus | place: Kenya | collected 2012-08-01 ... | reverse complement strand
TATGGGGGACTATCCGCCCCCGTGCTGGGAACAAAACCTGTCCCGCGCCGTCGCCGCCGCCGTGTACGCGAAGAACAAAACCGCCGTGTCGTCCGAAGAATTGTGGGCGGACGCGGACGTTTTCGTTCGCGACGTCCTGAAACAGGCGTCCGCTTATCAGGCGGAAAACGGCGGCATGGCGTACTTCGCCGCCGACAACGCGCGCGTGTCCCCGTATCTGACGGCGTACACCGCTTTCGCGTTCGATTTCCTGACGCGGGCGGGGTACGCGGTCGACACGAACGTTCAAGCCAAGCTGGCGGATTACCTGACGGGATTTTTCAAACGGACGGACCGCGCGTTCGACCCCGCCGAAATGCTGACGACGCGTCTGCTGTCCGCGGAATATTTGAAAAACAGGGGGCTGGTTTCCGACGCCGACATCGCGGTGTTTGACGAATCCCTGCCGCAGATGACCGCTTTCGACAAAGCGTTGTACTTGCGTTTGCGGTCGACGGACGCCCTGATCGACGATCTGTTCAACGCGTCGTTTCAAACGTCGGGGACGATGGTCCTCAAAGACGCGCCGAACGCCGCGACTTTGGCGTCGTCCGCGAAATCGACCTGCGCCGCGATCAACGCTTTTGACGATGAAAAAACGGCGGAAAGATTGGCGCGCGGGGCTTATTCCCTGCGCGGCGCGGACGGAACGTGGACGAACACGCAGGCGAACGCGTTTTGTCTGGCGGCGTTGTCCGATTACGCCGCCAGGACGAAAACGGACGTCGATTTGAAACTGAACGCCGAATTTGACGGCAAAGACGTTTTAAACGCCGTTTTTGAATCGACAGCCGATCCCGCCGTTTCGGGCGTCGCCGTTTTGACGGCTGAAAACGCGGGAAAAAAGGCGGATCTGGAAATTTCAGCCGACGGCAGGGGACGGTATTACTATCAAACCGTTCTGGATTACCCGTCGGATCCGTCGCGGGGCGCGAACGCGGGGCTGCGGGTCGAACGCCGCTATTTCGTTGAACACGGGGGCAAATTCGTTCCGTTCGACGATGCGACGGTTTTGAAACGCGGCGATCGGGTCAAGGTGGAACTGACCGTGACGACGCCCGTTTTCCTGCCGATGGTCGCTTTGCGCGATTCCGTTCCGGGGGCGTTCGAACCCGTCGATTCGGCGTTGGCGACCGCGGGAACGGCGGAACGGGACAACGGCGCGTTTTATTTCAGGGACACGGGGCGCGCAGCGGTCGGTTTCTACGCCGAAGGGTTGCCCGCGGGGACGCACGCGGTTTCCTACGCCGCGCAGGTGGTGTCGGGCGGCGTCTTTACCGCTTTCCCCGCGAAAGCCGAAGCGATGTACACCCCCGACGTGTTCGGGCTGACGGCGGCGGATCGTGTCAAAGTCGCCGAATAAAGCGAAAAAAACGATGGCGGCGGCGGTCGGCGTTTTGCTGGTCGCCGTTGTTTCGGTCGGGGCGAATCTGGCGGATTTGCCCGATTCTTTCGCCGCTCTGACCGCACGGTCGGACAGGACGCAGTTTCTGGACAGGTCGGGCGAACCGCTGAACGCGACGTATCAAAGCTATTGGAACACGCGCGACGCCATGGCTTTGCACGACATGCCGCCTTTGCTGGTCAAGATGTTCGTTTTCGCCGAGGATAAAAACTTTTACGATCACGGGGGCGTCGACTGGGCGGCGCGCGGCGCGGCGGTTTGGCAGAACGTCAGGGCGGGCGGGATCGTTCGCGGCGCCAGCACGCTGACGGAACAGGTCGCGCGCATGATCGCGCCGCGCAAACGGACGTTGTTTTCCAAAATCGTCGAGGGAATCGACGCCGCGCGGCTGGAACGGCGGTTTTCAAAAAACGACATTCTGGAATTTTATCTGAATCAGGTTCCCTACGCCGCGAACCGCAGAGGAATCAAACAGGCGGCGCGGTATTATTTTTCCAAAACCCCCGACCGGCTGAGCGTTCGGGAAGCGGCGGCTTTGGTCGTTTTGGTGCGCGCGCCGTCGTCGTTCGACCCGTACCGCGGGGCGGCGGACATAAACGGGCTGATCGACAGGCGGCTGGAATCGTTCGCGAAAGCGGGAATCATCACGCCGGAACAGCTGGAATCGGGGCTGGGCGAAACGTTGAAGCCGGCGCCGCCCGAACTGACGGTCGAAGCGCCGCACTTTTTGCGCTATTTGCGCGACGTCGGGGCGAACGGCGGGGCGGTCGACGCGACGCTGGACGCGTGGCTGCAAAAAAAAGTCGCCGGTCTGACCCGGCGCCGATTGGAAAATCTGGCGAAGCGGAACGCCGGCAACGCCGCCGTTCTGGTCGTCGACGTCAAAACGGGGGACATTCTGGTCTGGGCGGTCGAAAGCGGCGGAAAAAACGCGTCCGCCGTCAACGCCGTTCTGACGCCGCGCCAGCCCGCGTCCGCGCAAAAGCCGCTGCTGTACGCTCTGGCGCTGACAAAGGGCATGCGGGCGTCGACGAAAATCACCGACGCGCCGTTTTCGCGCGCGGTCGGACAGGGCGTCCACCATTTTAAAAATTACAGCCGCACGCATTACGGCGCCGTGACGGTGCGGCGGGCTTTGGGCAATTCGCTGAACATTCCCGCGCTGAAAACGATCGAATTCGTCGGCGTGGAAAACTATTTTCGGTTTTTGCTGGATCTGGGGTTCGCGCGTTTCGACCGCGGCGCCGACTATTACCGCGAAGGGCTGGCGCTGGGCAACGCCGAAGCGACGCTGTTCGAACTGACGCGAGCCTATCTGATGCTGGCGAACGGCGGCGTTCTGAAACCCCTGCGCGCGTACAAAGGGCAGGCGGTCGAACCGGACAGGCGCGTCCTGCCCGAAACGGCGGCGACGCTGATCGGCGACATCTTGTCCGATCCGTTCGCGCGGGAATTCGAATTCGGCAGGGACAGCGTTTTAAACTTTCCCGTTCAAACGGCGGTTAAAACGGGAACGTCGACCGGTTACAGGGACGCGTGGGCGATGGGATACAACGCCGATTTCGTCGCGGGCGTCTGGATCGGCAATCTGGATTATTCGCCGATGATCGACGTAACGGGGGCGTCGGGCGCGGGACTGCTGCTGCGTTCCGTGTTCACCGAATTGAACAAAATCAGAAATTCGGGCGGGTTGCGTTTGTCGGACGGACTGGTCGCGCAAACCGTCGGCGGCGAAACGGAATATTTTGATCCGAACGTCGCCGAAACATACGCCGAAAACAAAACCGCGCCCGTCGTTCTTTCCCCCGAAAACGGCGTGATGCTGGCGGTCGACCCGCGCGTTCCGGTCGAATGGCAGGCTTATCCGTTTTCGGTGTCGGATCTGCCGGACGGGGCGCGGGTTCTGTGGTTCGTCGACGGCGAAAAAACAGCCGCGACGACGCAAAAAACTTTTTTGTGGCGTCCCGTGAAAGGAAGTCATACGGTGGTCGCCGAAATCGTTGATCGGAACGGCGGCAAAACCGTTTTTCCCGCCCGAACCGTAATCGTGAAATAGAGGAAAAAAATGAAAAAGCCGGAACTGCTGCTGCCAGCCGGATCGCCCGAAGCGATGGAAACCGCCTTTTTGTACGGTGCCGACGCCGTGTACGCCGGACTGCCGTCGCTGTCTTTGCGCGCGAATCGGGGCTTTACGGTCGACGCGCTGGAATCCGCCTTGGCGCGCGCGCACGGCGCCGGCAAAAAAATTTATCTGACGCTGAACCTGTTTTCCCGCAACGAAGACGTCGACGCTTTGGAATCTTTCGCCGAAACGGCGAACCGTCTGCGCCCCGACGGACTGATCGTGTCCGACCCCGGCGTGTTCGTTTTCATGCGCGGACACGCGCCGGAAATTCCCCTGCACGTGTCGACCCAAGCCAACGTCGGGTCGTGGCTGACGGCGAAGTTCTGGCGGGATCTGGGCGCGAAAGTCTGCGTCCTGTCGCGCGAAACGCCCTTTGCCGACGTTTGCGAAATCAAGCGGCGTCTGCCCGATTTGAAAATCGAAATGTTCGTCCACGGCGCGATGTGCGTGAGTTATTCGGGACGCTGTCTGCTGTCCGCGTTCATGACGGGGCGGAGCGCGAACCGCGGCGCGTGCGCCCAAGCCTGCCGCTGGAAATACGGGCTTTTTTTGCGGGAGGAAAAGCGTCCCGACGAATTTCTGCCGGTGTTCGAAGACGATCGCGGGACGTACGTTTTAAATTCCAAAGACCTGTGTCTGATGCCCAAACTGGACTTGATCCTGCGCGCGGGGATCGATCTGCTGAAAATCGAGGGGCGCAACAAAACGCCCTATTACGTCGCGCAGACCGCCCGCGCCTATCGCAAGGCGATCGACGACTGGTTCGCCGATCCCGACGGGTGGCGGTTCGAACCGTATCAGGCGGAGCTGGACACTCTGCAAAACCGGGGGTACACGACCGGATTTTTCGACGGCGTCCCCGACGCGTCGGCGCAGAATTACGAAACGTCGCGCAGTTTGTCCGATTGGCGCAACGCCGGCGTGATCCGGCGCAAAAACGACGACGGGGCGGAGGTCGAAATTTATCAGAAAATCGAAACCGGGGACGTTCTGTCGTTTCTGCCGCCCGACGGGAACGGCGCGGTCGACGTCGTCGTTTCGCGCGTGATCGACGGATTGACGGGAAAGCCGGTCGCCGCCGTTTCCCCCGGACGCGTCGGGCAGAGCGTCTTTCTGCCGAAATCGTTTTTCGATCCCGCCGACTGCGATCGTCTGCCCGTTTCGACCGTGGCGCGCGCGAAATCGAAAGAATGAAAGATATGGTTTTGATTTTCACGCGGCTTTTGATAAAATGGCGCGAACGGAAATCAGAAAGGGAAACCGATGAACAAAGCTTTGAAATTTCTGTGCGCGACCGTTTTTCTGTCGTCCTGCGCGGCGGCGACGGTCGACGAAACAACGCAAACGGTCGAAGCCAAGCCGTCTTTGGTCGACAGGGTGCAGGCGCAGGTGGTCGACGTCGAACGCGCCGCGACCGAGGCTTTGCCCGATGAAATCGCGGGGTTGAAATCGACCGATCCCGTCGCCGACCGCGAACAAAACCAGCGCGGGGCGGGCTTTACCCGCGTTTATCGGGAAGACGACGCCGAAAACGGCTTCGTCGCGACCGTTTTCGTGTACAACAACCGGAATTTCGGCGTGGACGAGGAAATCACCCCCGCCGTCGAATCCTTGATGGAAAAGCATTTGCAGGAAATTCAGGCGCTGAAAGATTCGGGGCTGTACGCCGATGTCAAAACCGAAACGCCGAAAGTCAGGACTTTCCGCTGGGGCGGCGTCAATTATCAGGTGATCGAAGCCGACGTCCGTTTCACCACGCGGGACGACGAGGAAAAGCAGTCCCTGATCGTTCTGGGCGCGAACAGCGAATTGATGAGCTTTATCCGCATTCGCTACACCTATCCCCGTTCCAAACAGGCGCGCGCGCGTTCGAAAACGACGGTTTTTACGCGGTCGGTGTTCCACGCGGCGCACAAATTCGCGCAGGCGCAGAAAACTCCCGACGTTCCGTAAAGCTGAAAGGAATCCGCGCATGAAAAAATTTTTCGCGCCGCTGTTCTTGTTGCCGCTGATCGCCGCCTGCGCCGTCGTTGACCCGTCCGAAGAAGTCGGGCGGACGCTGGAAGCGATGAATCAAGCCTACCGCGACAAAGACGTCGCGGCGTTCATGGGGCTGGTTTCCAAAAACTACGACGGCGAACGCGACGAATTAAAAATCGCGGTAGAAAACGATTTCGCGGGATTCGCCGCCGTCGATTACAGCACGTCCGTGGCGCGGACAGTCATCGACGGAGAAACGGGCGTGTACGGTGCGAAAGTGTCCTTCACCCGTTCGGCGCGTTCCAAACGGCTGGGGACGGACCGCCGCGCCGGCGACGCCTATGTGGCGTTTGAAAAAGACGACGGCGAGACGCTGCGCCTGTTGCAGATGTCCAAACCCGAACTGTACGGGCTGATCGCTCCCTGACGGAACAAACAAAGGAAAAAAGATGAACGCCGAAGAAACCTTGCAGTCTTTTTACGCGGCGTACGACGCGGCGCGCGAATTCGATCCCAAACACCCCGAAGACGGCGTTTTGTCCCGAAAACGGGACGGCTTGCCGCCGAAACCGCTGAACGCCGACGAAACGCGGGCGTGCGTTTCGCTGCTGGAAAACGGAAAGCGGACGGCGGAGGCGCTGAACCTGCTGCTGAACCGCGTGCCGTCGGGGACGGGCGACGCCGCGCGCGTCAAGGCGGAATTTCTGGAACGCGTCGCCATCGGCGTTCTGACCGCGGACGGACTGTCCCCCGAAGACGCCGTCGAACATCTGGGACGCATGAGGGGCGGCTGGAACGTTCCCGTTCTTATTTCGCTGTTGAAAAACGACAGAACCGCGCCCGCCGCCGTTCGGGCTTTGTCGCGGCTGGTGCTGATCCACCGGTCGGTTCGGGACGTCGCCGATCTGTGCGACGCCGGCAATCCGCACGCGAAAGCCCTGCTGCAAAGCTGGGCGCGCGCCGACTGGTTTTCCGCGCGCGAACCTTTGGAAGACGAAACGCGGCTGGTCGTTTTCAAAATCCCCGACGAAATCGAGGCGTCGACGGATTTCCTGTCCCATTCAAAAGGCGGACACACGCGCACGGACGTTCCCTTTCACGGCAAGCATTACTTTATGAACGCCGAAATGCTGGCGGAGCTGAACGCGTTGAAAGCGCGCTTTCCCGACATTCCCGTCGCGCTGGCGGCGGACAGGATCGGCACCAGTTCGTCGCGCAAATCGGGTATGAACAACGTCGAATGGAACATCGGCATAGAAAACGCCGACACGCGTTTCCAGCCCGACAAAAAAACGCGCGCGGTGATTTTCGCGGGGCGCGTTCTGGGACCCATCTTCGCCAAAACGGCGCAGGATATGGGGTCGATCATCGTCAGAACGGACACCGGCGTTTTAAAAACGGGCGACGTCGTGCGCGCCGTGTGGCGGAAAGGGGAGATTCTGGACGATTCGGGCAAGCTTGCGGCGACTTTCGCGCCCCTGTCCCGACGCGAGCTGGACTATCTGCGCGCGGGCGGCGCGACGCTGTTCCGCATGGGACGGATTTTAACGCAAACGGCGGCGGAAATTCTGGGCGAAAGCCCCGAATTGCCCTATGCCGTCGAAACGCCCGACGACGTCGAACGTCCGATGACGGCGGCGCAAAAGGTCGTCGCCGCCGCCGCGGGGCTGAAAAGCGTCCGCGCGGGACAGACCGTGTACGCGCGGGTGGACACCGTGGCGTCGCAGGACACGACGGGCGGCATGACCGTGCAGGAAATGCGGGGGACTTTGGCGGCGATGAATCTGGCTGTTCCCCTGTTTTTGCAATCGCAATGCCACAACGCCGCACTGGGGTTCAGAACGCCCGCCGTCGTCGCCGCGAACAGGGCTTTGGTCGATTTCGTCAAATCGATCGGCGGAATCGCTTTGAACATGGGGGACGGCATCATTCATTCGTGGCTGAACGAGCTGGTTGTTCCGGACACGGTTGTCGTCGGCGGGGATTCGCACACCCGCGTTCCGACGGCGCTGAGCTTCCCGCTGGGGTCTGGCGGCGTCGCCGAAGCCGCCGCGACGGGCGTGACGGAAATAACCGTTCCCGACAGCGTTCTGGTCGTGCTGAAAGGGAATTTCAGACGCGGCGTCACCGTGCGCGATCTGGTGAACTACATTCCGTACAAGGCGAAAAAACTGTTCGGCAAAAACGTATTTGAGGGCGCGATCATGGAATTTCGCAGAATCGGCGAACCGTTCGACATGATCGACGTGTTCAAAATGACGAACGCGTCGGCGGAACGGTCGGCGGCGGCGGCGTATTTCGAACAAAGCCCCGAAGCGGTCGCGGCGCATATCGAATCCCATTCCCTGCCGATGATCGAAAAGCTGATCGAATCGGGGTGCGACAACAACGGCGTTCTGGCGGACAGGGCGCGGGTTTTGCGCGATTACGTCGAAAATCCGCGCAAGGCGCGCGCGGACGGCGACGCCGCCTACGCCGCCGTTTTGGAAATCGATCTGGGCGAAATCGATCAGCCCTACGTCGCGTGTCCGCACACGCCCGACAACGTCAAGCCGCTGGACGAAATCGCGGGGACGCCCGCGCAGTTCGGCTTTGTCGGATCGTGCATGTCGGGGGAAAAGGACTTCGCGGCGTTCGAACGGATCACGCGGGGCGTCGAAAAACTGCCCGTCGAGGTTTGGATCGCCGCGCCGACCCGTCTGATCGAACGCGATCTGGAACGCGCGCAAATTCTGCGGGCGTTGGAAAACCGCGGCGCGCGCGTCGAAATTTCCGGCTGTTCCCTGTGCATGGGCAATCAGGAACGCGTCAAAGGCGAAAAAAACGTCCTGACGACGTCGACCCGAAATTTCAAAGGACGCATGGGCGACGAGGCGTCCGTTTATCTGGTGTCCGCCCAGCTGGAGGCCGTCGCCGTTTTGAACGGCGCTTTTCCGACGGCGGACGATTATTTCAAAACGGTGAACGAAAATGATTGAATCCCATGTCGATGTGGCTTTGCCCGAGGAATCCGCCGGCGCGGCGTATGAAATCGTCAAACGCGAACTGATCGAGCCTTTTGCCGCTTTTATCGGCGAAAAGCGGGTGCGCGAACACGATTGGAGCCTGAAAGGGCGGATTCAGACCGACGGCGAAGTGATCCGCGAAACCGTCGAAATGGCGGGCGGCGACAAAAAAGCCGTGCTGGTCAAAGGTCCCGGAATCACGCCGACGCGCGAACAGACGCTGGAAACGCTGGCTTTGCTGGGCGACGACCGGAAGCCCGAAGAGCTGAGCAAACTGGCGACGGGAACGCCGAACGGCTATCTGCGCGGGCACTGGCTGGTCAAAGGCAATCTGGAACGCTACGAAGCTCCCGGCATTGCGGGGCTGTTGAACGCGGATCTGCCCGATTACAAAAACGCGGGCGGGATCGACGTGATGTTTTTGTCCGGCGGTCGCGCCAAAGACGGGGTGTTTTTCAATTTGGAAAACGATTGCGACGTGCGGGTCGATTTCAACCGCAAAACCGTGCGCGCGCCGGAACGCCTGTCAAAGGGATCCGCCGTCTACGCCAAGGTCACGCGCCGCGCCGACGTCGCCGAATTGTGCGACCGCGCGATCGAAAAGGGCGACGACATCGTTTTCATGTCGAAATACACGGTGCGTCCCGAACTGGACGGCGAAAAGAAAAAAATCTACAACGACCGGCGCGAAAAGCACGGGCTGGAACGGTTGGAGGGAAACCGGGGCGACATCGTCGACGCGGCGTTCGCGCGTCTGCTGTCGCGTCCCGTCGAAAAAAACACGACGGTTCTGGTGCCCGATCCGTCCTACGGTCCGAAAATCGCCGCCGTTTTGAACGCCGCCTACGCCTGCGGCGTGAAAAAGCCGCTGGGCGAATTTTCCGTCTGCCGCTTTTCGGCGGGCAAAAGCGAATACGGCGGGCTGAATCGGGTCGCGCGGGAGGACGGCGAATACAGGCTGCGCATCGGCGCGCGCGAAATCAGGATTCCCGTCAAAGCCGGCGACATGTTCGAAGAAATGCACTACGACCGCGCCGACGCCGACTGTTACGTCAAACAGGTGTTCCGTCAAGCCGCAGCGAAAAAATACGACCGCGTCGTGTTCGCTTTCGACGAAACGGATCTTTACGACGTTCCCGTCGTCCAAGCCGTTCGCGACGAGGCTTGGCGGCGAAAAAAAGTGGAGGGGGAGGACTTTTTGATCATGAAGCCCGACGCCGCGGCGGTGATGATGTTCACCGCGCCGATGCCGGGGGGAACGTGCTACGCCTATGACAACCTGTGGGGCGACATCGTTTCCGACGCCATGGATCTGGGCGTCGGCGTCGCGGCGGTCAATTCCGTGATTTTGCTGGCGGATGGGCGCGTCTGGGCGGAAATGGGCGGCGCGGGAACGGCGCCCGATTTGATGAAGCTGGCGCGAAAAGAGGGATTCTGGCGTTACGATCCGATTCCGATCATCGAAGGGCTGGCGATCGGTTTTTCCGAAGCCGCGCGAATCGAACCGGACAACCGACCGCTGAACGCCTACGCCCAAGGACTGCACGACGCCTGCGTCGCCGTTTTAAAGCGGGGATACGCCACGCCCGATCTGGTCGAAAAGCTGAAAAGCGGTCGAAAAACGGGAATCGACACGGAATCGTTCGTCAAGGCGGTGAGGGTGGAATTGTTAACCCTTTTGGGTTTAAAAGAGGAATCCGAAGCTCAAACGCGTCTGCTGAAACAAACGGTAAAGGAAATCAGATGACGGGAAAAACGGTCAGGCTGGAATACGGCGGCGGGTCGGTCGAACTGCCCCTGCTTTGTTCCACTACGGGCGAAATGTGCGTCGACATTACGGAACTGCGCGCGAAAACGGGATTGACGACGTTCGACCCGGGGCTGGGCAACACCGCGTCCTGCGCCAGCAAAATCACTTATGTGAACGGGGAAAAGGGAATCCTGCGCTATCGGGGAATCCCGATCGAAACCGTCGCGGAAAAAATGACGTTCGTGGAAACGGCTTGGCTGCTGATTTACGGACGCCTGCCGACAAAGGCGGAAATGAAGGCGTTCAGCGCCCGTCTGACCAACAACGAATTGCTGCACGAAGGGTTGCTGCACCACTTCGACGCTTTTCCGCCGAACGGACAGCCGATGTCGATTCTGTCGGCGGTCGTCAATTCGCTGATCTGCTATTCCCCCGAAATCATGGACACGGCGGACGAGGAAGCCATGCGCAACGCCGTCGCCGCCATTATTTCGAAAGTGCGCACGATCGCCGCCTTTTCCTACCGCAAGGCGATGGGACTGCCGTTCGTGTATCCCGATCCCGCGCGCAGCTACTGCGACAATTTCCTGCACATGATGTTTTCCATTCCGCACAAGCCGCATCAGCCCACGCCCGAAGCGGTCAGGGCGCTGAACCTGTTTCTGATGCTGCACGCCGACCACGAACAAAACTGTTCAACGTCGACGGTGCGCATCGTCGGATCGGCGGAAACGAACCTGTTTTCGTCGGTCGCGTCAGGAATTTGCGCTTTGTGGGGAAAGTTGCACGGCGGGGCGAACGTCGCCGTGTTCGAAATGCTGTCCCGGCTGGCGAACGGCGACGAAAGCGTCGAAGGCTTTATCGAACGCGTCAAGCGAAAACAGGCGCGCCTGATGGGATTCGGACACCGCGTGTACAAGACTTTCGATCCGCGCGCCAAAATTCTGAAAAAGGCGGTGTTCGACCTGATCGGCAGCGAACGCATCGAAAACGACCCCTTGATCGACGTCGCGCTGAAACTGGAATCCGCCGCGCTGGACGACGATTATTTCAAAGAACGCCATTTGTACCCGAACGTCGATTTCTATTCGGGCATGATTTTGCGGGCGTTGCGGATTCCGCTGAACATGTACACGGTGATGTTCGCTATCGGCAGAATACCGGGGTGGATCGCCCATTGGCGCGAGGGAAACGCGGAAACGCCGCGTCTGACCCGTCCGCGCCAGCTGTACACGGGGGCGACGGAAACGCCGTTCGTTCCCATCGAACTGCGACCGGACGAGGAAATGTGAAGGACAGAACGCCATGACATACGAAGAATTAACCCCGATCAAAGCCGAACTGGACAAACTGCCCCGACCGGCGGACGACGCCAAAGAGGATCTGCGTAAAAAAGTCGAACTGGAAAGCACTTACGTCAGCTGCTGTCTGGACGGTGCGACCTTTACGCGCAAGGAAACGGCGCGCGTCCTGTACGGCGACGAAACGGTCGACAAACATTCCCTGACCGAACACATCAAGGTTTTGAACGCCGCCAAAGCGTTCGAACTGATTTCGGACACGGCGGCGCGTCCCAGCCACCAGATCGACGACAACGACGTGAAAAGCATTCACCGCGTCGTCGCGCGCAATCTGGACGACAAAAACGGCGGCATGTACCGCGGAACGAAGCGCGTCTTTCCCGTCGGAACGCACGAAATGCCCGATTCCGCGACCGTTCAGCGCAAAATGGACGAATTCGGCATGTGGCTGTTCACCGCGCACACCCTGCACCCCGCCGCGCTGGCGGCGGAAGCGCATCTGCGCCTGATGTCCGTTCTGCCTTTCGCGGTCGGAAACGGCTGTACGGCGCGCTGCATGATGAACCTGATTTTGATGCGCCACGGCTATCCGCCCGCGCTGTTTTCCAGACGCGAGAAAAAAGAATACTGGACGACGCTGGAAAACGCGATTTTCAAAAACGACCGCGCGGGGTACGACCGGCTGATCTGCCGCGCCGTCCGCCGGACGCTGGAAATGTACGTCCGCGCGGCGCAGCGGCACGACTACGCCGAAGTCGACCGCGACCCCTACTACATGCGGATCGGTCAGCTGGCGAAGGAATCGGGCGAACGCGTGTCCACCCTGCGTTATTGGACGGGGCTGGGACTGCTGGAAACGGCGGGAAAAACGTCCGCCGACTACACGCTTTATTCGTCGGAGGTCCTGCCGCGCATCAAACGGGTGAACGAATTGAAAAACCAGCGGTTCACGCTGGACGAAATCCGTCTGAAACTGCAAGAGGACGCACTATGAAAAACAACGTTTACGCCGTGCTGGAACAACGGTTCGCCGAAATCGGCAAACTGGATTACATTTGCGCTTTGATCGGGTGGGACGCCCGCGTTTGCGCCCCCGACGCCGCGACGGCGGATCAGGGCGATCAAATGGCGGAGCTGGCGAAACGCCGGCACGAAATTCTGACCCGCGGCGATTGGGACGATCTGTTCGACCGTTTGGAAAACGACGAAGATTTGGACGACTGGCAACGCGCGAACGTGCGCGAAGCCAAAGACTGGCATATGCAGGAAAACGCGCTGACCGACGATCTGGTCGCCCGTTCCGCCGTCGCGTCCAACCGCGGGCAAAGCGTCTGGGCGAAAGCCAAAGCCGAAAACGATTTCAAGGCGTTCGCCCCCTGTTTAAAGGAGCTGGTCGCCGTCGCGCGCGAAACAGCCGCCCTCGTCGGGGAAAAAACGAAAACCGCTCCCTACGACGCTCTGCTGGGACTGTTCCAGCCCGGAACGAACGTCGAAAAACTGGACGTTCTGTTCGCCGAATTGAAGGACTTTCTGCCCGATTTCATTGAAAACGTCCGCTTGCGTCAGAAAAAAGCCCCCGAGCCGTTCAAAAACGTCTATTCGGCGGAAAAACAGACCGCGTTTTGCAAAGAACTGATGCGGACGATGGGATTCGATTTCAGCCGCGGACGGCTGGACATGCGCGATTCCGCTTTTCAGACCAGTTGCGGGCGCGACGACGCGCGCGTCGTCGGGCGGCTGAGCGAAAACGATCCGTTGCGCGCGGTCGCGGCGGTCATGCACGAAACGGGACACGCCCTGTACGAACAGGGACTGCCGCGCGAATTCGCGCTGCAGCCCGTCGGAAAGGCGCGCGGCATGGCGGCGCACGAAAGCCAGTCGCTTTTGATGACGGGGTGCGTTTTGCAAAACGAGGCTTTTCTGCGGCGGCTGGCGGAAAAAATGACGCGTTTTTACAAAACGGACGAATGTTCTTTCGATCGCCTGAAAAGGATACTGCGCCGCGTCGAACCGTCGCTGATTCGAATCGACGCCGACGACGCGACGTATCCTCTGCACGTCATTTTGCGCTATGAACTGGAAAAGGATCTGATCGGCGGCGCTTTGGACGTCGACGATCTGCCCGACGCGTGGAACGTCAAAATGCGCGAATATCTGGGCGTCGTTCCGCGAACGGACGCCGAAGGGTGTTTGCAGGACATTCATTGGGCGGCGGGCAGTTTCGGCTATTTTCCCGACTATACGGTCGGCGCGGTCGCCGCGGCGCAGTTTTTCGCCGCCGCGCGCAAAGCCGTTCCCGACATGGACGCGCGGCTGGGCGCGGGCGATTTTTCCGCGCTGAAATCGTGGCTGGACGAAAACGTCCACGCGTTCGGGTCGAAACTGTCTTTCGACGAGCTGACGCGCCGCGCGACGGGGACGGAGCTGTCCGCCCGCGCGTTCAAGGACGCTTTGCGCGAACGCTACGGCGTTTGACGGGCGAAAAGGCGCGAAATGCTTTTTTTTGTTTTATTCGGCGACGATTCAAGGTAAAACGAAAAACAGGAATTGTCTGTTGGCGGAATTGATTCTGAAATGAAAAAATCCGAAAAATGCGGGCTGTTGCCCGTCGGTATGACCGATGTTCTGCCCCCCGACGCGTTTTGTCGGGAAAAAGCCGTCGAAACGGTCGTCGACGTGTTTCAAAGCTGCGGATACGACCGCGTTTCCCCGCCTTTGCTGGAATTTGCCGAAACGCTCGCCGGCGCGAAATACGGCGATTTGTCGAACCAGACGTTTCGCGTGACCGATCCCGTTTCGGGAAAAATCATGGGCGTGCGCGCGGATATGACGCCGCAGATCGGCAGAATCGCCGTGACGCGGCTGAAAAACGAACCCCGTCCCCTGCGTTTGGCTTACGCGGGCGACGCGGTGCGCATGTTTCCGACGACGCTGAATCCCGCGCGTCAGGTGTTGCAAGCCGGCGCGGAACTGATCGGCGCCGACTGCGTTCACGCGGACGCCGAAATCGTTTTGCTGGCGGCGGAGGCTTTGCGGCGGGCGGGCGTCGGCTCTTTCGTCGTCGATCTGAACCTGCCGACGCTGATGCCCGCTTTGTACAGGGCGTTCGGCGTTGACGGCGACGACGCGGCGGCGCTGACGGATCTGCTGAATCAAAAGGATTTCGCCGCGGCGGATTCGCTGCTGAAATCGGCGGGCGGTGCGGCGCGCGCGGCGGAACCGCTGTTTTCGGCGCTGTTCGGCGCGTTCGGGCAAAGCGACCGCGCGCTGAACGTTCTGAAACCGCTTGATCTGCCCGAAGAGGCGGCGGCGGAACGGGCGCGTCTGGTCGCCGTCGCGGATTTGATCAAGCGCGAGGCTCCGGACATGAAACTGACCGTCGACGTTTTGGAAAACCGCGGGTTTGAATACCATTGCGGCGTGTGCTTTTCGATTTTCGACGAAAAATCCGGTCGCGAACTGGGACGCGGCGGACGATATATCGCGGGTGTCGACGGGGCGCCGGGCGAACCCGCCGTCGGCGTGACGCTGTTTATGGCGGATATTTTGAAAACTTTGAAACCGGTCGGTTCGAAACGGCGGGTTTTCGTTCCTTTCGGCGTTTCCTACGCGCAGGCGGCGGATTTGCGCGCGAAGGGATATGTGACCGTTTGCGGGATCATGCCCGAGGACGGACGCGAAGCGGCGCGGCGGTTGGCTTGCGACCGTATTTTTACGGGCGGCGAAGTGCGACCGCTGTAACTTTATTTGACAGGAGCATCTGACATATGACCAATATCGTAATCATCGGCGCGCAGTGGGGCGACGAAGGCAAAGGGAAAATCGTCGACCTGATGAGCGAAAAAGCCGACGTCGTCGTCCGTTTCCAGGGCGGCAACAACGCGGGACACACGCTGGTCGTGGACGGCGTGACGTACAAACTGTCCCTGCTGCCGTCGGGAATCGTGCGCGGCAAGCTGTCCGTCGTCGGAAACGGCGTCGTCGTCGATCCGTGGGCTTTGCGCGACGAAATCGGACGCGTGGCGGCCTTGGGGACGAAAGTCACCCCCGATGTTTTGAAAGTGTCCGATCAGGCGACCCTGATCCTGCCTCTGCACCGCGAATTGGACCATATGAGCGAAGAAGCCGCCGGCAAGGGCAAAATCGGCACGACGGGACGCGGCATCGGTCCCGCGTATCAGGACAAGGTCGGACGCCGCGCCATTCGCGTCGGCGATCTGGCTGAAAAGGAAACGCTGGAAGCCAAAGTCGACAATCTGCTGCTGTTCCACAACGCTCTGCGCAAAGGCTGGGGACAGCCTTTGGTCGACAAAGCCGAACTGATGAAACAGCTGGACGAAATTGCCGGATTTATCCTGCCGTTCGCCGTCCCCGCGTGGAAAATCCTGTCCGAGGAAATCAAACAGGGCAAAAACCTGCTGTTCGAAGGCGCGCAGGCGACCATGCTGGACAACGATTTCGGCACTTATCCGTTCGTGACGTCGTCGAACACGATCGCGGGGCAGGCGGCTGTCGGCGCGGGCGTCGGCATGAAAAACATCGACAAGGTCGTCGGCGTCGTCAAAGCTTACACAACGCGCGTCGGCGCCGGTCCTTTCCCGACCGAACTGTTTGACGCCGACGGCGACCGCATTCGCGAAACCGGTCGTGAATTCGGAACGGTGACGGGACGTCCGCGCCGTTGCGGCTGGTTCGACGCGGTTTTGGTGCGTCAGGCGATTTTGGTCAACGGCGTCCAGAATCTGGCGGTGATGAAGCTGGACGTTTTGGACGATTTCGACGAAATCAAGGTTTGCGTCGGCTATGAATGCAACGGGAAAAAGCTGGATTACTATCCGATGCAGATGAACGCGCAGGCGTCCGTCAAGCCGGTGTACGAAACGCTGGCGGGGTGGAAAACGTCGACGTTCGGCGTTCGCGAATACGACAAACTGCCCGAAAACGCCAAGAAGTACATCGCCCGTCTGGAAGAACTGCTGGGCGTGGAAATCGGCATGATTTCGACCAGTCCGGAACGCGAAGACACGGTTATCCGTTCAAATCCGTATGAAAAATAACGAAAATCCTTTTTATTTTCGGGATTTTATGTAAAATATGGAAAGGCGCAGAACGTGCCTTTCCATTTTTTTTGGGGAACGGAAGAAGACGATGACCGAAAAAAACGAAGATTCCATTAAATCCGAACAGGCTCCGGCGTCATCGCTGGGGGCTTCTTTGTCGCGCAAAAGCGTGTTTTCTTTGGTGAAAAAGAAATACCGCGTCTATCCCGATCTGCCCCTGCCGTGGCTGGATATGCCGAACGCCAAGGCGTTTCAGGCGGACGACGCGTCGGCGCCCGACCATAAAATCTTCGCGCTGGTCTGCAATCCGGAAATCCCCGTGCGCAAGGATCATATCAAAAACAGGGCGGGCGTTAAAATCGAAGGGCTGTTGCCGCTGGTCGACGCCGGTTCCGCGATGTGGCAGGGATTTGAACGCAAAACGATGATCCTGCTGTACGAAATGCCGCTGGGCGGACGCGTCGTCACGTCCAAAAACACCGGCAAAATCCTGCCCGAGGAAGAAGCCGAAAAAATTTCACGCTGGATCCGTCCGCTGTTGATGGGCATCAACAATTTGTCCCTGCGCGGACTGACGCACAGGGAAATCCGCCCCGACAACCTGTTTTATCTGGATATGGAAAAAACAAAGGTCGTGTGGGGGGATTGCGTTTCCTGTCCGCCCGGCTACGACCAGCCGCCCGCGTTCGAAACGATCGAATCGTCTATGTGTTCCCCCGCCGGACGCGGCGACGGCATGACGTCGGACGATTTGTACGCGTTCGGCGTGACGCTGATTTGTCTGGGACTGGGATACAATCCCGTCGAAGGGCTGTCCCCCGGCGAACTGCTGGAATTGAAAATTCACAAAGGGTCTTACGCCACCCTGCTGGGCGAAGAACGCATTTCCCTGAACCTGATCGAGCTGTTGCGCGGTCTGCTGGTCGACAACGTGTCGCAACGCTGGGACGTGTCGTCCACCCAGCTGTGGGCGGACGGGCGCCGTCTGACCCCGTTGCAGGCGAAGGTCGTCAAGGCGTCGCAGCGTCCGTTTTTGTTCAACAACGTCGAATATTATTCCTACCGCACTTTGGCTTACGCTTTTTCCCAAAATCTGGAATCGGCGGCGGAGGCGATCCGTTCCGAAAAATTCCTGATGTGGCTGGTGCGCGGGTTCGAAGACAAAGCCACCGCCGCCGCCATTCAAAAATCGATCGATATGGCTCTGGTGCGCTTTTCGACAAAGGAAAAGCAGGACGATTTCTTTGTCGCGCGGACGTGCATGCTGTTGGATCCGGCGGCGCCTCTGCGGGTGCGGGAATGCGCGTTCATGCCGGACGCTTTGGGCATGATGCTGGCGACGTACGCGAACGACGAAAAAATGCTGAAAACGCTGATCGGGCTGGTCGCGACGGGGTATCTGGAAAGCTGGTACGAATTTCACGCCGACAGGGTGGCGGAACAGCACGTCAAAAGCATGCAGATCACGTTGCAAAAACCCGATTTGGGGCAGGGCGTCGAACGTCTGCTTTACGATTTGACCGAAGGTTTCCCGTGTCAAAGCCCTCTGATCGTCAAGGACTACGTGGACGAAATAAAGGATTTGCTGCCGGCTTTGAACGACGTCGCCAAAAAGATGTCGTCCAAAAACTCGCCGGTCGACAGGCACATCGCCGCCTTTATCGCCGCGAAGTTCGGAACGAAGCTGGCGGAACAGCTGCCGATGCTCAATTCGCCGAAGGAAACCGTCGCCGTGCAGGGCATGCTGCGGATCTTTTCGTTTTTACAGCGCACGTTCGGTCCCGAGAAAGCCTATGATTTCTGCGGGTGGATCGGCGGTCTGGTCACGCCCGTCATCGACAGCTACCATAACCGCGAAAAACGCCAGCAGATGGAAAAACAACTGCCCAAAGTCGTTCGCAAGGGCAGCGTTCCGGACATCTGCGCCCTGCTGGACGACAAAAACGAACGCGCCTACGATCTGACGTGTTTTGACCAAGCCAAAAAGGAATATCAAAAACTGTCCGACGAAATCGAATCGCTGGACGGCAACCGCGAAAAACGCGAGGCGGAGGGGCTGGCTTTGGGGCATCAGGTCGCCGCCGTCATTTCGTTCGGCATCGCCGTGTTGACGATGTTCCTGCTGTTGCTCGGTCAGTTTTTACGGAGGTGATTCATGAACGCGCCGCAAAAAAATCCCCCAAAAAAACGCAAGGATTCCTTTCTGACGACGGGTATGTCCCTGTTGATTTTGCTGCCGATGCTGCTGTTGATGCTGCCGACCGTCGTGTTCATGGCGTTCGGCATGTTGCCGACCTTTATCGCTTTGATCATCGATTCCAGCACAAGGACGAAAATCAAATACAAATGGCTGTGCATCGGCGGAATGAATTTCGCGGGGACTTTGCCGTTTTTGTTCAAGCTTTGGTTCGGCGAAAACACGTTCGACGGGGCGATTTCCCTGTTTTTGGAAGGATTGCCTCTGCTGGTCGTGTATTTCGCGGCGGCGGTCGGGTGGCTGTTCTGCCGCTGTATTCCGCCGATCGTTTTGAACATTATGGAAATCGCGGATCAGCGCCGCGTCGTCACTTTGCGCGAAATGCAGGCGAAGCTGATCGCCAAGTGGGGCGAGGAGGTCGCCGAAGGCGTCGACAAAAACGTGATAAAGCGTCCCGTTCTGACGACGTCCGCGCCCGTTCCGCCCGCCGCGGAACAGGCTAAAACGCCGTCGAACTGACGGATTTCTTTTCCTTGCGCCACGCCAGCGGCAACAGCAGGACGAACACGGTCATATATTCCAAACGTCCCAGCATCATGTCGGCGGCGACGATCCACTTTCCCGCGTCCGTCAGGTTGGCGAAACCTCCGCCGGAACCGACGACGGGACCGAACGCGACGCCCGTGTTTCCCAATCCGGACAAAGACGCGCTGATCGACGTCGTAAAGTCCGCCCCCGTCAGCGACAGGGACAGCACGGATACCAGAAAGCACAGCAGGAATATCACCATAAAAACGAACACGCCCGACGAGATTTCCTCGGTCAGCGGCTTGCCGTTGTATTTGGCGATGAAAATGCCGTGGGGCAGAATCTTGCGGCGCAGGTATTGCATGGACGCCAGATACATGATGTCGAAACGGAAAATCTTTATCCCGCCGGACGTCGATCCGCTGCACGCGCCGATCGGCAGCAACAGCGTGAAAAACATCACGGCGAACGTCCCCCAGCTTTCGATGTCGCTGTTTAAAAATCCGGACGACGTGACGATCGAAATAAAGCTGAACGCCGCGTAACGCAAGCCGTCCGTTAGGGAAACGCCCCGCGCAGCGATCAGATACGCCGTCAAAATCAGCGTGCCGGCGATGAAAAATCCGATGTAGCTGCGGATCTGCATGTCGTCGCGCAAATACGACCAGTTCTTTTTGACGGCGTAGTACGACGCCAGCAAAGGCATGCCGCAGACGAACATGAAAAACGTCATGATCCATTGCGTGGCGGCGGACAGTTCCATCGCCGACGAATTTCTGGGCGCGAACCCGCCCGTCGGAACGGTCGCCATGCTGTAAGCCAGCGCTTCGAACCAGTCCAGTTCCGAAACGCGCAGGCAAAGCGTGCACAAAACGGTCAAAACGGTGTAAATGCCCATGATCATGGCGATGATTTGCGACGTTTTGGGCAGTGATTTGTCGGATTTGTCGGACGATTCCGTCGCGTACAGCTGCATGCCGCCGATGCGCAGCAAAGGCAGAATGCCCAAAGCGATGACGATGATGCCGACGCCGCCGAACCATTGCAACATCGCGCGCCACAGCAGTATCCCCCGCGGCTGGGTCGACAGGTCGCCGATGACGGTAGCCCCCATGGTCGTCAGTCCCGACATCGCTTCGAAAAACGCGTCGGCGTAACCGAGGGGAACGGGCGAAAAATAAAAGGGCAGGGCGGAAAACGAACAGACCAGCAACCACACCAGCGACGTCGTCAGGTACATTTCCCGCACGCTGAGTTTTTCGTATTTATCGTAAAACGTCGTTACGAACAGCGCGCCGAAAAACAGCGTCACGCCCGCGGATTGGGCGAACGCGCGGGCGGAAGCCGTGTTCGAATCGGAAAAATCCAACAGCGCGGGAAACGCCATCGTCATGCCGAACACGATCAGAATGCAGCCCGATACGAAAAAAGTGATGCCCGCCCGCATGGCTCGCCCGTCAAAAGCCGGTTACAGCGGAGCGCAGGCTTGCGTCAGCCAATCCGCCGTTTGCGGGTCGACCAGCGGCGAAACGATGCGGCGAATGCGGGCGTGATATCCGTCCAGCCACGCTTTTTCGCGCGGGGTCAGCTGGGATTTGTCGATCAGGCGGCGGTCAAACGGCGCGAGGCTGAGCGTCGACAGTCCCAGCGTTTTGATCTCCGCCCCTTCGACGGGGGGCAGGGGTTCGACCATGACGACGTTTTCCAGCCGAATGCCGAACGCGTCGGGTTTGTAGTACCCCGGTTCGTTCGAAATCAGCATGCCCGGCATCAGCGGGACTTTCCCCAGTCCGCGCGAAATGCGCTGGGGACCTTCGTGCACCGACAGATAGCTGCCGACGCCGTGCCCCGTGCCGTGGGCGAAATCGACGCCGTCGCGCCACAAGAACTGGCGCGCCAGAACGTCCAGCTGTCCGCCCGTCGTTCCTTCGCAAAACGCGATGGTCGCGATGGCGATATGCCCCTTTAACACTTGGGTGTAGCGTTTCTTTTCCAAAGCGGACGCGTCGCCGACCGCGATCGTGCGGGTGATGTCCGTCGTGCCGTCCAGATACTGCGCGCCCGTGTCGATCAAAAACATCGCGTTGTTTCTGATCGGGGAATCGTTTTTGCCGCCCGTGTGATAGTGAATGTACGCCGCGTTTTTGCCCGACGCCGCGATGGTGGCGAAGCTTTCGCCGCGGTAAAGCGGATTGTCCCGACGAAATTCGTCGATTTTGCGGACGGCGTCGGTTTCTTTCAGTCCGCCTTTGGGGGCTTCGCGGTCGAACCAGCTTAAAAAGCGGCACATCGCGATGCCGTCTTTGACGTGGGCGTTGACGGCGCCGTCGCGTTCCGTGATGTTTTTGCACGCCTTGCGGATCAGGCAGGGGTCTTCTTTGGCGTGGACGACCGCACCCGCCGCGGACAGGCGTTCGTAAATCCACGCGGGCGACTGCGCCATATCCAGACTGACGCGCGCCTGTTGCAGTCCCAGTGCGTCCAAAATCGCGGGCAGAACGGCGGGACGCCTGATTTCCACCAGCGGGCTGAGTTTCGAACGCAGCAGATCCGTGATTTTGTTTTCGTCGACGAACCAGTCCAGCGTTCCGTTTTTATACAGAACGGCGAACGACTGCACGACCGGAATGAAAGGAATGTCGCGTCCGCGCACGTTCAACAGCCAGGCGATCGATTCGGGCGACGTCAGAACCAGCGCGTCGTCCTGTTCCAGTCCCACAGCCGCGGTGATGTCGGCGATTTTCGACGTGCTGTCCAGCCCCGTGTAGTTTTCGGGCAGGAAAACCGCCCGTTCGACGGGGGCTTTCGGTTTGTCCGTCCACATCGCGTCGATCGGGTTTAAGGGAACGGGCGCGATCTTCGCCCCGTTTTTCGCGCACGCTGCCGCCATTTTTTTGACCTCGTCCGGCGTGTGCAGCCATGAATCGTACCCGATGCGGGCGCCGTTCGGCAACGCGGCGAACAACCAGTCCCCCGCGCGCGCGTCGGGCGTTTGAACGACGGTGAAACGTTTGGGGTCGGTTTCCTTTTGCGCCTGCAACGTATAGCGTCCGTCCACGAACAAAAACGCGCGGTCGAGCAGAACGACGGCTTCGCCCGCCGAACCCGAAAAGCCCGTCAGCCATTCAAGGCGTTTCGCGCTTGGCGCGACGTATTCGCCCTGATATTCGTCGGCGGTCGGAACCAAAAAGCCGAAAAAGCCGTTTTTCAGCATCCATTCCCGCAGCGCGGTTAATTTGTCCATGGCGTTATCCCCCTTGTCAGCGTCCGACGATCAGCGTGCTCCACCCTTCCAGACGGTAGCGTTTTTTCAAATTCAGTCCGACGCGGCGGTGCGCGTCCAGCACCCACGCTTCTTGCCGGCAGAGCATGCCGGACAGAACCGCCAGCCCGTCGGGGGCGAGAACGGAAGCCAGATCTTTCGCCATCAGGGTCAGCGGGCGCGCCAGAATGTTCGAAAACACCAGATCGTAGGGGGCTTTGGAACGGACGATCAGCGGTTTGTAGCCGTTGCCCGCGTAGGCGGAAATATAGCGCGACAGGTGGTTGTTTTTCGCGTTTTCCTTTGTCACGCGCACGGATTCGGGATCGATGTCCGCCGCCACGACGTCCGTTTTGAACGTCAGCGCCGCCGCCAGACTCAGAATGCCCGAACCGCACCCCATGTCCAGAATTTTGCGCGGGCGTTTGAAACGCGCTATTTCCTCCATCGCCATCAAGCACCCTTTGGTCGTGAAGTGTTCGCCCGACCCGAACGCCGTCGCGGCGTCGATTTTCAGCGACAGCTTCGTCGCAGGGGGCGGTTCCTTGATGTGCGACCCGTAAATGTAGTATCTGCCGACCGACACGGGGGCGAAGCTGACCAGGCTTTCGCGCAGCCAGTCCCTTTGCGCCAGTTCGGTCAGTTCATAGGGCGGCAGTTCGACGCCCGCCGCGGTCGCCGCCAGAGAAAGCGACGCGTTCAGCAACGCTTCGTCGGGACGGTTTTCAAAAATGGCGTCCAGTTTCCACTTGCCCCTGTCCGCGCCCGTTTCGATTTCGGACGCCAGCAGAGCCGTGTCGCCGCCGTCCAAAGCGCGTTCGAAAAACGGAACCGCGTCGGGGGGAAGAATGAAGGAAATTTGCCAGTTGCTTGCGGGTTGAGTGTCCATTACGCTTTTTCCAAATAGTCTGCCATTATCTTTTTCGTCGCGCCGTCGTCAAACAGAACCTCGGTCGATTTGCCCGACGCGGAAACGACCGTGCCGCGTCCGTATTTTTCGTGCCAAACCGTCGTTCCGGCGGGAAAGACGGGCTTCGCGGCGGCGGTCTTCTTTTCCTTTTTAATAAAATACGCGCGGTTTGTATAGTCTTTGTTGTATCCGCCGCCGTAACTTTTGCGCTCGCGACCGTCGTATTCGTCGCCGTCCGGCGCGTCGTAGCGGTCGAAACCGAAGCGGTCGGTTTTGGAAAAACGTCCCCAGCCGTCGCCGTAACGGTCGAAATCGTCCCCGCCGTAACGGTCGCCGCCGTATCCGCCGCCGCGGGATTTGCCGTATCCGCGGGAATTTCCGTATCCGCCGCCGTATCCCGACGATACGTTCGTCATTTCGATGTCTTCGGCGGGGATTTCGTCGATAAAGCGCGACGGCATGTTGTTTTGATACTGCCCGTACATGAACCGCGATCCGGCGAAGCTGATGTACACGTGTTTTTTCGCGCGCGTGATGCCGACGTAAGCCAGACGGCGCTCTTCTTCCAATCCCTTGCCGCCGTTTTCGTCCAGCGATTTTTTGTTGGGGAACAGCCCTTCTTCCCAGCCGGGCAGAAAAACGACGTCGAATTCCAGCCCTTTGGCGGCGTGCAGGGTCATGACGGAAACGCAGTCGCCCGTCATTGCCGTCGCGTCGTTGTCCATCACCAAGCTGACGTATTCCAAATATTGTTCGAAATTTTCGTATTTGCTTTTAAATTCGCCGATCAGTTCCTGAATGTTCTCGATTCTGCCGTCCGATTCGGGCGTTTTGTCCGCGCGGCGCATGTCCATATAGCCGCTTTGTTCCAGCATCAGGCGCAACATGTCCGCGCAAGGCGTGTCGTTCGTTTGCCCGCGCCAGCCGTCGAACAGGGAAAACAGTCTTTCCAACCCCGTTTTCGCCGTGCCGCGCAACGCTTTTCGCGCCAACAGGTCTTCGGCGGCTTCGTAACAGGAAATCGATTTTTCCCGTGCGTGTTCGCGGATCGTCTGCATCGCCGCGTCGCCGATGCCGCGTCTGGGTTTCGACGCCACGCGCGCGAACGCCATGTCGTCCCGTTTGCTGACCAGCAGACGAATGTAAGCCGTCGCGTCGCGGATTTCCTCGCGTTCGTAAAACCGCATGCCGCCGATGACCCTGTACGCGACGCCGTATTGCAGTAAAGCGTCTTCGACGGCGCGCATTTGCGACGTCGCGCGCACCAGAACCGCCATGCCGGACAAAGGCGTTCCGCTTCGCTGCTCGCGTTCGATTTGATCGCAGATTTTTTGCGATTCCTCGTCCCCGTTCCAAACGCCCGTGACGCGGATTTTGTCGCCGTCGTTTCCGTTCCGCAGGGCGGGACGCAAAGTCTTCCCCAGTCTGTCGCGGTTGTGCGCGATCAGTCCGGACGCGCCCGCCAGAATGTGCGCGGTCGAACGGTAGTTGCTTTCCAGTCTGACAACCGTCGCGTTCGGAAAATCCTGTTCGAAACGCAAGATGTTGCCGACCTCCGCCCCGCGCCACGAATAAATCGACTGGTCGTCGTCGCCGACGCAGCACAGGTTGCCGTGTCCCGCCGCCAGCAGACGCAGCCACAGGTATTGGGCGACGTTGGTGTCCTGATATTCGTCGACCAAGATGTATTTGAACTGCTGGCGCAAAGCCTTTAAAATTTCGGGGCTGGAATTGAACAGTTCCAGACAGTACAGCAGCAAATCCCCGAAATCGACGGCGTTCATCGCGCGCAGGCGTTCCTGATACGCCGCGTACAGCCGTTTGACCAAAGGCGTCGCGCCGAAGGGGGCTTGATCGGCTTTGTCGGGGGACAGCCCCTGATCCTTCAGCCGCTGGATTTGGTTTAAAACGGACTGCGGCGACGCGTTTTTCAAATCGATTTGCGCGTCCGTCATGATCTGTTTCAGCAGACGTTCCTGATCCGACGCGTCCAACACGGTGAAGCCCGCCGACAATCCGACCTTTTCGGGGTGGGCGCGCAAGATCCGCAATCCGATGCGGTGAAAAGTCCCCAGCCAGATGAACCGCGCGGCGTCGCCGATCATCGCGTTCAGGCGTTCCTGCATTTCATTGGCGGCTTTGTTGGTGAACGTGACGGCAAGGCATTGAAAAGGCAACGCCTTTTGCGACAGGACAATATGCGCCAGACGGGTCGTCAGAACAGTCGTCTTGCCCGTTCCCGCACCCGACAGCACCAGCACGGGACCTTCGGTCGTTTCAACGGCTTTGCGCTGTTCGGGGTTCAGTTTGTCAAATAAAGAATCGATCATGACTTTGCTTTCAGGTTGATGAGTCCTTTTACCCCGAAAGCGGACGAAAATTCAAGAACAAAAACGGTACGGCGGCGGGACGCCGATTCGTCAGCGCGTCAGTCCTTTGAGCATTTTCAAAACTTTGCCGACGTTGACGGTTTTCCCGCTCTTGCCGCGAATGTTCACGCCGTCGCGTCCGATCGTGATGCCGAATTTCGTCTGCCCGCGCTCGTCCTGCGACCTGATGCCGATGCCCGACGAATTGCGGTCGATGACGACCGTGTTTCCGGACTGGTTTTGCGTGATGGCGGCGTGGACGTTCATGTTTTTCGTGTCGTAGTTCAGCGCCGTGATCGTCACGCCCTTTTTGGTCGGATCGGCGGATTGCGTCACCATGCCGTTAAACGTGACCTTGCCGTTTTTATCGATGTGCATCTGGTTGGAAACGCCGCCCTTGTTGTGCGAAATGTTGGCGGAGTTCTTGTCCAGCCTGACGCCCGTCTGACCGCCGTCGGTGTGGTTAATCTGCGTCGCGGCGTGTCCGGCGCGAATGTCGACAGAGTTGTTGCGCAGAACGGTTCCGTCTTTCAGTTCGACCTTGTCGGCGTGGGCGTAAACGTTCGCGCCTTTGCCCTTTTCGTTCAAAACGTCGACGTTTTTGCAACCGTTTTCCGAAACGACGCCGACTTTCTGCCCCGCGGAGTTGTTGTCGACGACCAGCCGCGTTCCGGACTGGTTGTCGGTGACGGCGGCGTGAACGTTCATGCTCTTCGTGTCGTAGTTCACGGTCGTGACGGTGACGCCGTCCTTTGTCTTGTCGGCGATCTGGTTGATGCTGCCGTTAAAGCTGACGCCGTCCTTTCCGACGTGCATCTGATTGTAGGACAGACCCTTATTATGAGAAATGTTGGCGGAATCTTTATCAATTCTGATTCCCGTCTGACCGCCGTCGGTGTGGTTGATCTGCGTCGCGGCGTGTCCGGCGCGAATGTCGACAGAGTTGTTGCGCAGAACGG
>ERZ808286.456-NODE-456-length-27076-cov-4.786573_pt1 | contig 27076 bp, 19 predicted proteins | sample MGYA00521276_ERZ808286 | MGnify/ENA primary metagenome ERZ808286 (study PRJEB31516, sample SAMN03275607) | gut metagenome | biome: mammalia-associated habitat; material: feces | host: Papio cynocephalus | place: Kenya | collected 2012-08-01 ... | reverse complement strand
TCTGGAAGCCACAAGTATTCCTTCCCTTTCATCCAAACGCCATGCGTTTTTACACCCTTGATTCTGCTGGTCAGCCGCAAAATGAGTGGGAGGTCTACAGTATCGGCGGAGGATTCCTCAGCGAGGGAAAATCCGGAGGATCGCAGGAACCCGCCATCGCATATCCTTATACCACCATGGATGGTATTCTGGGATGGTACGCCAAAACCGGCCGCATCTTCTGGGAATATGTGCTGGAATATGAGGGGCAGCCGGTTTTTGACCACCTCCGCGAGGTCTGGCGTGTTATGCGGGAAGCAGTTGAACGGGGAATTGAAGCGGAGGGGATTTTACCTGGCGGCCTCGGCCTGCAACGGAAAGGAAGCGTCTACTACCGCCGTGCAAGTGGTATGCGCGAGGGGTTACGCGGGCGCGGCCTGCTTTTTGCATATGCACTGGCCGTTGCAGAAGAAAATGCCGCCGGCACAGGTCTCATTGTAACAGCCCCAACTTGTGGCAGCGCAGGTGTACTTCCTGCTGTACTCTACTATCTTTTCAAACACCATGGTGTCCCTGAAAAACGGATTATCCGAGCGCTTGCAACCGCCGGACTGATCGGAGCCATTGTCAAAGAAAACGCGTCCATCAGCGGAGCAGAAGTTGGGTGCCAAGGCGAAATTGGAGTTGCCTGCGCAATGGCTGCGGCAGCTGTCAATCAGATCTTCGGAGGTTCACCCAATCAGATTGAATACGCTGCGGAAATGGGTCTGGAGCATCACCTTGGTCTTACATGCGATCCTGTTTGCGGCCTAGTCCAGATCCCTTGCATTGAACGAAATGCTTTTGCCGCCGCACGTGCCATGGATGCAAATATGTATGCTGCGCTTTCCGATGGGCGCCACAACATTTCCTTTGACAAGGTTGTGCGAACCATGCTTGAGACCGGGCACGATCTCCCGAATCTTTATAAAGAAACATCCGGTGGGGGGCTTGCAAAAGCGTAACGCCCACGCCGCCTCTTAACTTCACCGCCAACCCAACTCGCAGTCGAACCACCCGTTCCGCGCTCAAGCGTTACACGTCTTGTCTCGCCCGCCGCATGCTTTTATATATGCCCTTAAACACGGACAACCAAACACCTCCACACCTTCCCAACGCAAATTCAAGGCAAATTCACGGTGTCTCAGCTCAAATTCTGCCGCTCCACCACCGCACAAAATCTCTTCCGTAAGTCATACGCTGCGTGCGCTTCGATATCCATACTCACCAAACTTGTCCCCGCCATCTTAAAGTCATCGTTTTAAATTAAACGAAGCAGACGGTTAAAACATCCTCCGCAGCACCTTATCACAAAGCACATCTGTTCAAGCCCAGTAGTTCCTTTTCCCTATGCCGAATGCCGCTCTCCAACCGCATACGTACCCTCAAACACAACGCAATCTCCTATAGAAACAATGACTTTCGGCCAATTTTTTTCTCCTGGAATAAGGATAGGCGTCTCTACAAATACAGCCGTTGCACACACTTCTTCGCGAATTGCTTTTGCATAGTGGCAGTGTGCATCCACAATCGCCGCCCAAGGGCGTCTGAATCCGGATTGTTCAGCACAATTCATGACAAGCATCCACCCAGCTATGACCAATGCAGAATAGGCGGCACCCGCAAACAGCGTTCCTTTATCATTACTATTCCCCTCAAGAGGAATCCGCACAACCACCTGATCATCGGAAACCGACTCTGGATAAATCTGCATCCGGGCAAGCAACGGAATCTGTTCGCAAAAAAGTTGCTGAAACGCTTCCGGCCTCATGTATGCTCCATCCCCTTTGATCCAAACGCCCCACGCATCGCTGCTGCAGACGTTACCTGGAAACACGAGAGTCCGAATTCTGGCATAATGGCCAACAGGTGGTCGAAAATATCGCTCTGAATAGCCTCATATGCCTCCCACGCTGTGTCATTTGTGAAGCAATAGATTTCCAACGGAAGTCCGCGTTCAGATGGAGATAGCTGCCGTACAAGCAAGGTCATCTTTTGGTGAATGTTCGGATTGGCACGAAGATATGCCAAACAGTATGCCCGGAACGTGCCGATATTTGTTAGCTTACGCGCATTTGCAACGGAAGTTTTGGAGGAAGGATGTTCGGCATTATAGGCACGCACCTCACGAATTTTTTCGGCCAAGTAATCGCGAAGCAAGTCAATCTCTTTCCAATGTTCAAGCGCCTTCTCATCGGCAAAACGAATCGAATCCAAATCGATCAGGATTGCACGTTTGATACGTCTTCCGCCGCTATCACTCATTCCCCGCCAGTTTTTAAACGGTTTATCGATTAAATCGTATGCCGGAATGGTTGTGATCGTGTTATCCCAATTCTGAACCCGCACGGTTGTCAATGCAATATCAATCACGTTTCCGTCTGCATCCGCCCCAGGCACCTCAATCCAATCACCAATCCGAATCATGCCATTTCCCGCAAGGGTAATCCCTGCTGTCAGGCCAAGGATAGAATCCTTAAACACCAACATCAAAACGGCTGAAAGCGCCGTCATGCCGGATAATACATACGTCGGATCCCGTCCTGCCAATATCGCAACAATGACAACCGAGGCAAAGAAGTAGCCTAATAAGGACAAGACCTGAAAAATCCCCTTTTGCGGAGAAGCCGAAACCCCGCGCCGCCAATTATATAGGCGATAAATTGTATTCATGGCCGCAGCAAACACATTGGCGCAGACAAATACAAAATAAACCCGTGTCACCAGAAAGACCAATGTCCGCAGCCATTCAGAAGGGATCGCTCGCTTTGCCAGTACACCCAGCACAAGAAGCGGAACCACTTGAAGTGCACGCGGAATAATGGGCGAAGTGAGTAGTAACGAAAGCAGCCCCTCCCTATCCTGCATTCTCCGCCAAATCAAAAACCGATAACACGCGCGGCAAAACACGTAAGGCACACCCGCCCCGATGATCAACACCGCAGCTTCTAAAACCACCCGAAGCGATTCATTCCCAACTGAAAGCAGCCAGTTTTGAAGGCACCCAAGAACCTGTATTAACAGCGGCCACATCCTTCAATCCTCCCCTTGACACTTTTCACATTGAGTTCTCAACGAATAATAACCCGCCGTCCCTGAATATGCAACCGCCCCTCGGAAAGTAAACGTAATGCCTCCGGATAAGCAATATGCTCTTGAACCTGAATTCGCGCATGAAGCGTTTCAGGGGTGTCGTTTGGTTCAATCGGAACCGCCTTCTGCACAATAATGGGGCCGCTGTCAGTACCGGCATCCACAAAGTGCACCGTACACCCCGCCACGCGACATCCATAATCCAAAGCCTGTTTCCACGAACATAATCCGGGAAATGCCGGCAGCAGGGCTGGATGAATATTGAGAACGCGATTAGGGAAAGCCGCCAGCAATGCCGGCTTGACAATCCGCATAAAACCAGCCAACACCACCGTATCTGCCCCAGCCTCCCGCATCAGGCGAATTGTTTCTTCCTGTGCAGCCCCATCCAACTTGGTTCGAAACGGCGCACAGGAAACATACCGCCCCGGCAAATGATGCCGAGCCGCACGCTCCAGAATCTTGGCATCCGGCACATCCGTCAAAACACAGACAATTTCCGCATCGAGCGTATGCGCCTCAATGGCATCTACAATCGATTGCATATTGCTGCCCGAGCCAGAACCCAAAATAGCAAGTTTAAGTTTCATAAGTAAAATCCACTCAATAGCAATCCTTCAGGAGCGCCACGTTTCTGGCAAAGCATCAATGACCGTCTGTACCACTTGTTCAAGCGTTAGAGACGAAGTGTCAATAACACACACTCCATCAGCCTTACGCAACGGAGCGCACGCACGCGAGGAATCAATCTTATCCCGGGCAAGCAACGAAGCCTTCACCGCATCCACTGTCTGATTGGCCACCCCCTTGGCGACTTCTTCCTGTTGGCGGCGCGTGGCACGGATTTCCGGATCTGCTTCAAGATAAAACCGCGCCGGCGTCTCTGGGAAGACCGCTGTGGTGATATCACGCCCTTCAACAATCAAGTCCCCAAAGCGTACCAAGGCGCGAAGATCTGCCGTAATTCGTTGCCGAACTTCGGGAACCGTTGCCACGGGCGAAGCATGCGCATTAATCCGAGGCTCCCGCAACACAGCATCTGGGCGAACACCGTTAACAGTATAAACAATGTGCCCATTCTCTACCATATAATCAATCTTGAGGGAGGCCGCCACTGCCGCCACCGCCGCCTGATCGGAAGTATCTACCCCCTGCTCTAGGCATTGCCAGGTGACAATACGATAAAGAGCTCCGCTATCCACATGCAAGAACCCTAACCGCTCACCTACTAGGCGAGAGACCGAAGACTTACCCGCGCCGCTTGGGCCATCAATCGCAATCACACGAGCCGAGGCCGAAGTTGTTTTAATGGATTCTGCCGGCTTATGTTCCGGGCGTTTTCCCGTGCGAACCAGCATCTCAACATCTCGTCCATCAGCAGTTTCAACGTCTAACAAATAATCTGCCAAAAGAGCAAGCGTCTCCAGATGTTCGGCAATCAACTTCTCTCCGCGCGCATAGGCTTCCTGCAAAAGACGCGAAACCTCCGCATCAACCGTCTGAGCCGTGGCTTCCGAATGGTCCTGTTTCCGTCCGATTTCACGCCCTAGATAAACCTGTTCCTCGTTGTCTCCAAAAGCCTGAAAGCCCAAGGCCGCGCTCATGCCATAGGTGCAAACCATCCGGCGCGCCAAATTAGTAGCCATCTTGATATCCTGTGAAGCACCCGTCGAAAGCTCTCCCGTGAACTGCTTCTCTGCAATACGCCCTGCCGTTGCCATCACGAGCATATCTTTCATTTCTGCTTCCGTGCGGTTCAGTACATCCCGCTCAGGTAAAACCATTGTGGCACCAAGCGCCCGACCGCGAGGAATAATGGTTACCTTATGAAGCGGCTCCGTATGCTCCAGCAGAACCTGTGCCAATGCATGCCCGCCTTCATGCCATGCCGTAATCCGGCGATCGCGGTCAGCCAATGTATGAGACCGCCGTTCACGCCCCCAAAGAATCTTGTCCCGCGCCTCTTCCAAGTCTGCATGAACCACTTCTGTACGATTTTCACGTGCCGCCAAAAGCGCAGCCTCATTCAGCAAGTTAGCCAAGTCCGCCCCGGAAAAGCCCGGCGTGCCGCGCGCAATGCGCCCCAAATCCACATCCTTTGCCAACTTGATTTTCTGTGCATGAACCTTCAAGATTGCCAAGCGGCCTTCAATCGTAGGCAAATCCACAACGATCTGCCGGTCAAATCGCCCAGGACGCGTCAATGCTGGGTCAAGCACATCTACCCGGTTTGTAGCAGCCATAACAATTACGCCAGAGTTCCGCTCAAAGCCATCCATCTCAACCAACATGGCATTCAACGTCTGTTCCCGTTCATCATGACCACCGCCAATTCCGGTAAAACGCGTGCGGCCAATCGCATCAATCTCATCAATAAAAAGAATGCATGGAGCATTTTTCTTGGCCTGTGCAAACATATCCCGCACGCGGCTGGCACCCACGCCAACAAACATCTCCACGAAGTCAGATCCGCTGATCGAGAAAAACGGCACCTGCGCCTCTCCTGCTATAGCCTTTGCCAACAGTGTTTTTCCTGTTCCGGGAGGCCCCATCAGTAAAACACCCTTAGGCACTTTACCGCCCAATCTGGAATACCGCTCCGGCTCCTTCAAAAAGTCCACAATCTCCTGAACTTCCTCTTTCGCCTCATCCACACCTGCAACGTCTTTGAAACGCACTACGGCGTCTTCCTTATTCATGAGCTTTGCCCGGGATTTTCCAAAAGTAAACGGGCTCCCCTCCCCGCCGCGCATCTGCCGGGCAAAAAGAAAATAGAAAAGCAAAAAGAGAACCACCAGCGGCAAGATGGAAATAATCACCGGACCAAGCCAGCTCCGCCGCGTTTCCTGCGTGGTGCGAACGCCGGCTTTAGCCAACCGATCTTCCACCCCATCCGCGCTTAACAGATTAATCCGGAAAGGCCTGCTCTGCATTCCCCCAGCTGCGGCAGTTCCGGGCATGAGCATCCGCCCCTCCAAATAAATCGTGTCATCGTTTTCCCGAACAAGCGTAACATTTGGAAGAACCGAATTACCCTTGATTTCCCCGCCCTCAGAAACAACCCCGCCCTCAACCTGGCGCCAGAAGTCCAGCTGTGCCATAGGCTGCTGCCCTCCAAGCACACCGCCTTCACGCGTGCCGTCACGAAATACAGCAACCAGCGAAAAGATGAAAACGGCAAGTAAAATCCAAACAACGATCGGTTTACGCCAACGAGAACCACCGGGCAATTCCGGCTTCTGCGGCAGTTTAGGACGCTGATTGGGGGCTGATTGTTGAGTCGGTTCTTCGGCCATTTCAACTCCTTTGTACTTCTCGGCCTTTTTCCTGAGAGGTCAGAATCTCAAATATCTGGTCGGATTGTTTCTTGCAGGCTCCAAGAATGAGCCCCACGCCATACGCGAGCAGTCCCGCCATGGCCAAAAACCCTGAAACGTTGAGCGTCGGTTGGCGCGGCACCACGCCGGTTTTGAAATACTCTGCCAGAATCGGCGCAAACAAGACGAACGCCATCACCAACAAGGCCGTTCCAACAAGACCGAAAAAGAGCTCCGGTCGATAAAAACGGAACAAATTGAAAATGGTCTTCAACACCCGAATGCCATCCCGCACGGTGTGCAATTTCGAAACAGAGCCCGCCGGCCGATCACGATAACAAATGGGAACCTCCACAAGGCTCATCCGTTTGTCCAGCGTATGCAGCGTCATCTCCGTTTCAATTTCAAACCCTTGTGCCAACACCGGGCAGCTCTTCACAAACAGCCGGGAAAACGCTCGATATCCGGTCATCACATCATGCACACGCTGCCCCCAGAGCAGCCGGATGAGCACACAAACCAATGTATTCCCAAAGTTATGCCCAAGGCGCTTGTTTTCAGTCATGTACGTGGAAGAAAGACGGTCGCCATTGACCATGTCGGCCTCCCCGGCCAGGATGGGCGAGATCAGCTTCTGCACTTCATCCGCAGGATACGTGTCATCACTGTCTACCATCACATACACATCGGCGTCAACCTCCTGGAACATCCTGCGCACCACATGCCCCTTGCCCTGTTGGCGCACGTGCCGCACTTTGGCGCCAGCTTCAGCGGCCAATGCTGCAGAATGATCCGAGCTGTTGTTGTCATACACCCATATTTCTGCATCCGGCAGCTGCGCACGAAAATCCTGCACCACCTTTCTGATGGTTAGAGCTTCATTATAACATGGCAATAACACGGCAACCTTAGCCATCAACACGCCTCCAAAAGTTCCGTACAGTGTATCAAATCTCAAGACGGCTCGTAATCCATGAGACGAAAACCAATCCGCAAAACGTTCACTCCTGCCAGATACCCTACATACTCGGTTTTGCTCATGCCAAGGTCATCATAAACGCTCCCGGATATTTTCCTGAATCCGCCTCGAGCCAAAACGTATGGCAAACTGCCCGCTCAAACACCTGCTCCTTTTCCTGACGGAACCGTTTTCTCACACAAGACAGCACGAATTCGCCCGCAAATTTTATTTGTACTTGCGAGGTAGTCTTTGCTATAGTAGCGCGCCATACATCCCTACGCGCCCGGCTTTCGTGCCGGGTGTAAGCTTTAGGAGGACACACGCATGAAAACATCGGTTATCGGTTACCCCAGAATTGGCTCCCATCGTGAACTCAAATTCGCGACGGAAAAATATTTCAAGGGCGAGCTCTCGGCAGAGATGTTGAACATGCAAGCCAAAACGCTCCGCGCAACGCATTGGGCAAGCCAGAAAGCCGCTGGAATCGACTGGATTCCATCCAACGACTTTTCATTTTACGATACCATGCTCGATACGGCCGTTTTGTTCAATTGTGTGCCGGCGCGTTATCAGGCGTTGAATCTTCCTGCCCTAGATACGTACTTCGCAATGGCGCGCGGTTATCAGGGCCCTGCTGGAGACGTACACGCTCTGGCCATGAAAAAGTGGTTCAACACCAATTACCATTATCTGGTGCCGGAGTTGGAAGATTCCACTGTCATCCGGCTGGTTGGCTGGAAGCCGTTCGATCTGTATGACGAAGCAAAGGCTCAAGGAATCGAAACTGTTCCCGTTCTGCCTGGCCCCTTCACCTTTCTGAAGCTGGCGCGATACACCGGAACAAAACAAGCCGCAGACTTTGCCGAGCCGCTGATAAACGCCTATGTTGAATTGTTAACCCAGTTAGAAACAAAGAATGTTGAATGGATTCAACTGGACGAACCCTATCTGGTTCATGACCAGACAGCGAGTGACGTAGCATGGTTTGTCGAGCTGTACACCAAACTCCTGGCCAATAAACGGAACCTCAAAGTCCGCCTGCAAACCTATTTCGGTGATGTGCGAGACAGCTACGATGCATTGATTCAGTTACCATTCGATGCCATCGGGTTAGACTTCGTTGAAGGGCGTAAAACCACAGAACTTGTTACCTCAAAGACATTCCCAAAAGACAAAACGCTCGTGGCCGGCCTTATCTGCGGAAAGAACATCTGGCGTGCCGATTACACCAAGATTCTAGACACGCTTGACGCGATCCGCCCTCATGCCGGGGAGATTGTTCTCGGCACCTCCTGCTCCCTGCTGCACGTCCCTTACACCCTGTCCAATGAACCCAATCTCTCCAAACAGGAGAAAGCCTACTTCGCTTTTGCAGAAGAGAAATTGAACGAGCTGGCGGAACTGAAACAGATTCTGGACGCGCCCTTACCACGCGAAACAGATGCCTTTCAGAAAAACCATATTCTATGGGAAACCCGCCGTCCGAATTGTGCAGATCTGGCCGTTGCCAACCGCTTGGCGAAACTTTCAGAAAAAGACTTCACGCGCTTGCCGGCATTTGAAGAGCGGATCCCTGCACAGGCAAAGGCTCTAAAGCTCCCACTCTTCCCAACCACAACCATTGGTTCTTTCCCGCAAACCCAGGAGGTTCGCAGCAATCGAGCCGCGTTTCGAAAAGGCACTAAAACGTTCGCGGAATATGACGCCTTCAATAAAAACGAAACCAAGCAATGTATCGCGCTGCAGGAACAAATTGGCCTGGACGTTCTCGTTCATGGAGAGTTCGAACGCAATGATATGGTCGAATTCTTTGGTGAGCATCTGACCGGGTTCCGCTTCACCTCCAACGGCTGGGTGCAAAGCTATGGAACGCGCTGTGTCAAACCGCCGGTCATTTGGGGGGATGTTTCCCGTGCTGCTCCCATCACGGTTGATATGGCTGTTTATGCGCAAAGCCTTTCCAAAAAACCCGTTAAAGGAATGCTCACCGGGCCGGTTACCATCTTGAACTGGTCATTCCCGCGTGTGGATATTCCCCTGCACGAAAGCACCAACCAGATTGCCCTTGCCATTCGTGATGAAGTGCTCGATTTGGAAGCCAACGGAATCTCGATTATTCAGATTGATGAAGCCGCGTTGCGCGAGAAGCTTCCCCTCCGTAAAAGCGACTGGCAATGCGATTATCTGGCTTGGGCTATTCCAGCTTTCCGACTTGTTCACAGCGGTGTTAAACCCGAAACTCAAATCCACACGCACATGTGCTACTCGGAGTTCAATGACATCATTGCCGACATTGATGCAATGGATGCCGATGTCATTTCCTTTGAAGCTTCGCGCGCTGACCTGACCATCCTGGACGCATTAGCTTCTGCCCATTTCAAGACCGCCGTTGGCCCCGGCGTCTACGATATTCATTCCCCGCGTATCCCCTCCGAAGCAGAAATTCTGGGTCAATTACATAAAATTCTTAAGAAAGTCGCACCCGAAAAACTCTGGGTGAACCCCGATTGCGGATTGAAAACACGCGGCTGGACGGAAACAATTCCATCCCTTGAACATATGGTTGCCGCTGCAAAAAAACTGCGTACGGAAATAAAATAAACCCATCTGGTTCATCAACCACCGCTTCCCGGAGCCTTTCTCTGCCCGGGAGGCGGTGATTCATTCCGGCCACCCCCATTCTCAAAGATGCCATCTATGCGAAAAACCTTTTCTCTCGAAATCTTCCCTCCCAAGCGTACCGCACCCATTGAGACCATCTATCGGACGCTGGACGGCTTGCGGATGCTTCAGCCAGACTTCATCTCCGTAACTTACGGAGCCGGCGGATCACAGCATGCCGAGAATACACTCGATATCGCCAACAAAATCCAGAACGAATATCACATTCCGGCGGTGGCTCACCTTCCCGGGCTCCACCTAACCAAAGTGGAAGTCTCTTCTATCTTGGAACAATTTGCAAAGGCCGGGATTAAAGACATCCTGGCGCTGCGCGGAGATCCGGTAGAAAATGCCCCCCTCCCAGGCGACTTCCCATATGCGGCGAATCTGATCCGTTTTATCCGGGGCTTCGGAGGATTCCACATCACCGCCGCCTGCTATCCGGAGACGCACCCGCAAGCAGAAAGCCCCGCAGCCGATTTTCGGCACCTTAAAGAAAAGGTCGATGCCGGAGCATCCCGCCTGATCTCACAACTCTTCTTTGACAACGACGCCTTCTTCCGTTTTCGCGATATTGCTGATGCACTCGGAATCGATGTGCCCATCGAAGCCGGCATCATGCCTGTAACCAACAAACGGCAGATTGAGAGAATGGTCTCCATCTGCCACGTACGGCTGCCCCCAAAGTTTGTCCGGCTATTGGAACGGTTTGGAGACAACCCCGTTGCCATGCGCGACGCGGGCATCGCCTATGCCGTTAATCAGATTGTCGATTTATTGATTGGCGGCGTTTCCGGTATTCACCTGTATACCATGAACAACCCTTACGTCGCACAGGAAATCTATAACCGCGTTGTCACACTGATCCGCGCATAACCTCGCGGAGTTCCCCCCTCCTGCAAAAGAAAACCGCACCCAAAACAGGTGCGGCTTTCTTTCCCTGATGAGGAATAAAAGGGCGTTAGCAATGCCCCTGAGCAATCATGGCATCCGCCACCTTCACAAATCCGGCAACATTTGCACCAAAGAGGTAATCCCCCTTCTTGCCAAAGCGCTCGGCAGTGCCATACGCATTATCATGAATGGCCTTCATGATTCCCTTCAAGCGGGCATCCACTTCTTCTGCAGTCCAGGCAAGACGCATTGAATTTTGGCACATCTCCAACCCGGAAGTCGCCACGCCGCCGGCATTGGAAGCCTTCCCGGGAGCATAGAGAATGCCTGCCGCCTGAAATGTTTCAATCGCCTCCATCGTTGAAGGCATGTTAGCGCCTTCCGCAACCAGCTTGCACCCATTAGCCACCAACGTCTTGGCCGCCTCACCATCAAGCTCATTCTGCGTAGCACAGGGGAAGGCGCAATCACACACCACGCTCCAGGGCTTCGCATCGGCAGTATACGTGGCCGAAGGATATTGCTTGACATATTCGCTAATGCGGCCGCGCTTGATGTTCTTAAGTTCCATCACATAAGCAAGCTTTTCCGCGTCAATCCCATCCGGATCATAGATAAAACCATTGGAATCCGAGAGGGTAACCACTTTCGCCCCAAGCTGCTGCAGCTTTTGCACCGCAAACTGCGCCACATTGCCCGATCCGGAGACAACGCAAGTCTTACCGGCAAGCGTATTGCCAGCCGCCTTCATCATGTTGTCCGCAAAATAAATGAGGCCATATCCCGTCGCTTCTGGACGAATCAGCGATCCGCCCCATGTAAGCCCCTTGCCGGTCAACACGCCGGTAAACTCATTCGCCAAGCGCTTGTATTGCCCGAACATGAAACCGATCTCGCGCGCACCCGTGCCGATATCTCCGGCAGGCACATCCGTATCCGCACCAATATGGCGGAAAAGCTCGGTCATAAAGCTCTGACAAAAACGCATCACCTCATTATCGCTTTTACCCTTAGGATCAAAGTCTGAACCGCCCTTGCCGCCGCCCATTGGAAGCGTGGTTAAAGAGTTCTTGAACACCTGTTCAAAACCAAGGAACTTCAGAATGCCGAGGTTCACGGAAGGATGCAACCGTAATCCGCCTTTATACGGGCCTATCGCAGAATTGAACTGCACACGGAACCCGCGGTTCACCCGATATTTTCCCTGATCATCCACCCACGGCACGCGGAACTGAATCACACGCTCAGGCTCCACGATCCGCTCCAAAATCGCATACTTTTCATACCGTGCATCTGAAGCAATCACCGACTCCAATGAACCGAAAACTTCCGTAACCGCTTGAATGAACTCCCGCTCATGGGCGTTTTTAGCAATCGTCTCTTCAAGCACCCGCGCAACATACTGATTCATCTTCAACCTTTCGTTTGTCTTCTGTTCCGCAAACCGGGGGAGCATTTTACCATGAACCCGTCCTCACCCGCAAATATTTTTACTCCTATACGCTTATGACAAATGCCCGGCATGAATAAAACGGGCGGCCAACAAAGTATCCCTCTTCATTGCCGCCCCGGCTAAATCCCATCATCCCCCCACTTATGAGTTAGAGCTCCGATCCCAAATGTGAGCCCCATTTACCCCAAAGCAATAAATCCGTAACCGTTTCACACGATCGCCCGGTTTTCTCCGTGCGTACCCTGTGTTAGAATAAACAGCATGATGCGATTTTGTGTTTTGGCTTCTGGAAGCAAGGGTAACGCCACCTATGTGGAAGGCGGCGGTGTACGCCTGTTAATTGATGCCGGGCTTTCCTGCCGGGCACTAGAGCAGCGCCTGGCGGCGCGCGGAATAGACCCAGCTGGATTGGATGCTATTCTAATCACGCACGAACATACCGACCACATCGGAGGGCTGGATCGCTTCGCCGCGCGGTATCATCTTCCCGTTTATGCCAATGAAGGCACCGCCTCGGTAGTCGAGCGGCAATGCCTGCAGGCCAAACGCGAGCCCCCAGCCTTTGCCCTCTTTGAATCGGGCGTGCCGTTTGCGTTGGGAGCACTAACCGTTTGCCCCGTGCAGATTCCACACGATACTGCCGAGCCGGTAGCCTTCACCCTTTCTGATGGCGAGCGGCAGCTCGGTTATTTTACTGACCTGGGGACTCCCACGCAATCCGTGGCACTTGCCATCGCGCAGTGCCATTCACTCATACTGGAATCCAACCATGATCTGGATCTGCTGCGAACATCCGGCCGGCCCTATTCACTCGTTTCTCGAATCTCAGGCACCTCTGGGCACCTCTCCAATGAACAGGCCAGTCAATTGATCGCGCACGTCTGCCCGCCGCAGCTGTGCCAACTGATTCTGGCGCATCTTTCCCTCGACTGCAACCAGCCCGACGTCGCCTTACAGGTGATGCGCCACACCTTGCAGACTCTCCATCGCGAAGATGTGGCACTCACCGTGGCGCAACAGAATACACCGCTTGACTGGATGGAGGTGTAACACCATGGCCATGCCCGCCCCAAGCCAACTGATCGATGTAGCCGTCCGCCGCAAACCGGCCGATGTGGCCATCCGCGGCGGCCGCGTCTTTAACCTGATCACCGGCGAACTCCTCACTGCCGATGTCGCCCTGGTTGGCAATCGCATCGCAGCCGTTGGGAACGACTATCACGGGAAGAACGAGATCGATGCCCGTGGGCTCACCCTTACGCCAGGACTAACTGATGCCCATTGCCACATTGAATCCTCCCTCGTTCGCCCCTATGCCTGGGAAGAAGCCGTTTTACGCCGAGGCGTAGTAAATGCCGTGTGTGATCCACACGAGCTGGCCAATGTTTGCGGCATACCCGCTATCGAATACTTCCGGCAATGTGCTGCCCGTATGATCCTGCACTTGCAGGTGCAAATCCCCTCCTGTGTACCCGCACTGCCAAGCGAACAGGCCGGAGCCCACCTTCCCGCCGCAGATATCGCCCCCTACGCCTCCGCCGGCTGTGCACTGGCCGAGTTGATGAACGTGCCCGGTGTACTGGGAAAAGACCCCGATACCCTCGCCAAAGCCGCCGCTTTCCATAAGCACCCCATCGATGGGCACGCTCCCGGCGTCTCCCCAGACGCCATCAACGCCCTGGCTGCCATAGGTGTCACCAACGACCACGAATGCTCCTCCGTCGCCGAAGCCGTAACCAAACTGCGGCTGGGGTGGACCCTTTTTCTGCGGCTGGGAAGCGTTGGGCGCGATCTCAAGGCGCTCACCTCCCTCTTTTCCCCCACGCTGTGCGACCGGCTGTGCCTGTGTACAGACGATGCCGACCCCTTAAATATCGTAGAACGCGGACATTTGGATGCCGCCGTGCGCCTAGCAATCGAAGCCGGATGCGACCCCTTAGCCGTTTATCGGGCTGCATGCCTGACGCCCGCACGGCACTTTGGTTGGCGAAACCGCGGACTGATCGCCCCAGGTTACGCAGCCGACCTGCTGCTGATGCCAGATCTCGCCGAATGCCGCGCCGAACGCGTGTTCTGCAGCGGGCAGGAAGTAACCGAGGCCCGTCTCGCTGAACGCCCCCCCGAGCCGGATTATTCCGCCTTTCTGCACACGGTTCATGGCCGTGAATGGAACGCTCAAGACTTCATACCTCCACCACCTGGCGCCGTTATTGGCGTCCGAGACGGGCAGCTCCTCACCGATGTGCTTGACTGGGAGGCCGCCCAAGACGATCTGGCTATTGGGGCGCTGATTGAACGCCACGGGCATAGTGGGCAGATTGGCCGCGCCTGGGTTCATGGCTTCGGGCTCCGCCGCGGCGCACTGGCTTCCACCGTTGGGCACGATTCACACAACCTCTGTGTCGTAGGCGCTTCCGCTGCCGATATGGCACTTGCAGCCAACGCCGTCCGAGCCTGCGGAGGCGGCTTTGCCGTAGCCTGCGAAGGAACCGTAACCGCCTGCCTGCCGCTGCCTCTAGGCGGGCTAATGAGCACCGGCTCCGTGGCGGAAGCGGCCGATGCGCTGGCCACCCTGCGGCAGGCCGCCCGCGAAACCGGAACACCGCTTTCTTCACCCTTCCTCTCCCTGGCCTTTCTACCCCTGCCAGTCATTCCTGCAGCCCGCCTCACGCTGAGCGGCTACACTTCCGTTTCACTCTAAATCAAGGATCTCTCATGCAACTGATCGCAGCCGACATCGAAAATGCTATGACCAACGCCTCCTGGATTCGGCGGATGTTTGAAGCTGGGAACGACCTGCGGCGAACGCGCGGAGCAGATCAGGTCTTTGACTTCTCTCTGGGCAATCCGGATGTACCGCCGCCGGCTAAAGCCCGGGAAGTCCTGCACGCACTGGCAGATTCTGTCGTGAAGCCCTGCGGGCTGGGCTATATGCCAAACGCAGGATTGCCCGCCTTCCGGGAAGCCTTGGCGCAAAAACTCTCGCACGAACAAGAAGTCCCCCTGGAGGGGAAACATATCCTCGCCACCGTAGGAGCAGCAGGCGCCCTCGTCGCATTTTTCCGCGCTGTGCTCGAGCCCGGCGATGAAGTACTCGTACCTGCGCCCTATTTCGTAGAATACGGGTTTTATTGCGGGCACTTCGGCGGTAAGCTCCGCCCCGTTCCCATGCAGGGGCCGGACTTTGCGCTGGATCCCGCCGCTTTATTGGCGCAGGTTACTGACCGAACACGCGTGGTGCTCCTGAACTCACCCAACAATCCAACCGGCGCCATTTACTCCCAAGCAGCGCTCCAGCACCTAGCTTCCGCAGTCAACACCCTGAATGACGCGCGGAAACGCCCCATTTATCTGCTTTTTGACGAGCCCTACCGCGTCTTTGCCTTCGATGGTGCCAATGTACCGCCCGTGCTGCCGCTCTCCCCCTTCTCTGTGGTGCTTGGCTCCTTCTCCAAAAGCCTCTCGCTGGCAGGTGAACGCGTTGGTTATGTAGCCGTCAATCCCGCATTAGAGGGTGTCGAGACCCTGCTCGCCGCCCTCACCCTCACAAACCGGACGCTCGGCTACGTGAATGCCCCCATCCTTGGCCAGAAACTTGCCCTCGGCCTGCTTCATGAACAGGTAGATCTCACCATTTACGATGCCCGCCGAAAAGCAATGGCTACCGTCCTGTCGCAGGCAGGGCTTCGGTTCTCCCTGCCGCGCGGCGCCTTCTACTTTTTCCCCGAAGCTCCCGGCGGAGACGATGTGGCCTTCTGCCAATGCCTGATGAAACACGGCGTGATTGCCGTGCCGGGGCGCGGATTTGGCATGCCCGGTTACATTCGCCTCTGCTGCGCAGTGGATCTGTCCATCATCACCCGCTCTGCAGAAGCGTTCAAGGCCGCCATGGCGGAGTTCTCAGCCCCATGAATAACGCCCGCCGCCAAGCCATTTTCGCCCTGACCCTCTGGCAAACACGCGGACTCTTTCCTTTCGATGCACTGGGAGACACACCGGATCGCCCCTTCGCCCAAGAGCTGATCGGCGCCGTGCTCCGAAACAAAGCCTCGCTGGAATGGGCACTAAAGCGCTGCGTTAAACGCCTGCCGGAGGGCGATCTCCTCGCCACCCTGCAGGTTGGAGCAGCGCAGCTGCTGGTGCTTCCGGGGGTGGCCGATCACGCCGCCGTGGCCGAAACGGTGGAAGCGGCGAAAGCTATTGGAAAAGGCGCTGCGGGTTTTGTCAATGCCGTGCTCCGGCGGCTCCAACGCGAACGCTCCACATTAGCGGAAGCTCTGCTCAAAGAGCCTGAACCCCTGCGGCGCAATCTCCCCACCGAACTGTGGCGCCGGTGGATCGCCGCCTTTGGAAAAGCCCGTGCTCGGGCAATCGCCGAAGCCATTGCCATGCCGCCGCCCGTCTGTATCCGCCCCCTGCCGCCGCATCCTGTGCCTAACGGGTGCGCGCCTCACCCCGATGACCCGCAGGGCACCGTCGTACTTCCGCGAGGGAAACGTGTCGCACTTCTGCCCGGCTATGCGGAAGGACATTTTGTCGTGCAAGACCCCATCACCCGACATGCGATTGAAGCGCTGGATATCCGCCCGGGGCAGCGTATTCTGGACGCCTGTGCTGCTCCCGGAGGAAAGACCGCCCAAATCGCTGCCCGGCTTTTCCACGAAGCCCCCGCCGGAGTACTCACCGCCAACGAAGTCAGCCCCCGCCGTTTAGAAACCCTGCGCGACACCCTGACGCGGTGTGTACCCAACAAGCCTATCCGTCTAACCTGTACCGATGCGGCCGTTCCGCCCCCGCCCGACGAGTCCCCATATGACCGTATTTTACTGGATGCCCCCTGCAGCAACACCGGCGTGTTGGGACGCCGCCCGGATGCCCGTTGGACCTGGTCGCCACAAAAAATGCGTCAACTCTGCGCCACACAGACAGCGTTGTTGGAGGCCTGTGCCGCCCGGCTGAAACCTGGCGGGCGCCTAGTTTACTCCACCTGTTCCCTGGAGCCGGAGGAGGATGAAGCACAAGTAGACGCCTTCCTAAACCGCCACCCAGACTTCCAGGCCGGGCAGAAAACGCGTTATTTCCCCACCCCGGAACATGATGGCGCTTTTGTCGCAACCCTCTTTCGCAGCTGCTGATGCCAAAGGCGCTTTGCCTATCTGCTTAACTCATAAAAAAGGGCGCCCGGAAAAATCCGGGTGCCCTATAAGTTAAAACCCTTCCAAGTTCATCTATTTAATCACTGGGGCCGCCAATCGATGAACCTGCACGCCGGCCTGTAAAAACGCACCCACGCCATACACTTCTGTCATTTCGCGCGTTACCTTGCGCGGGTCTTGCCCGATAGGCTGAACGTAACCAAGCTTACCATTGGATTCCACAGCCTGACACAGAGCCTGCCACCCTTTAACAATCACAGGAAGTGCAGCCGCCCGATCCAACAGCCCTTCGTTCACGCCCCAGGCAAGCCCATAAACGATAAATCCGGTGGCGCTGGTTTCCGGTGATGGATAACTGGCCGGATCAAGCAAGCTCGCATGCCAGTAACCATCCGCACACTGAAGCCCAACCAGCCGCACCGCCAGCTCTTTGAACAGTGTCTCATAATAAGCGCGATTGGAATAATCTTCAGGCAAAATGCGCAACAGGTTGGCCAGCCCGGCAATCACCCAACCATTGCCGCGCCCCCAGAACACTTTGGCGCCATTGGCCTCACGATGAGCAAACCGCTTGTTGGGCGCATCAGGAAAATAACGGGAATCACGGTAAAAGAGATGCTCCTCTTTATCGTAAAGATAGTCCGTTACAGCTCTCCACTCCTTCTCCATGGCCTCAATATAGCGCGCATCCTTTGTGATCAGCCACAGCTGTGCATAAACCTGCGGCGCCATATAGAGCGCGTCACACCAGCACCAGCGCTGGAACGAAGCAAATACATGCGCATCCAGCGATACGTTCGGAGGATTTTTCAAAATACTGTCAATCCGATTACGCGTAGGGCTCATGCGCGCCTTCCCGCCAAACCGTTGGTAAAGGCGCAGCCAAGCCTGACACACCGTAAAATCGTCCGCATGAGACGCATTCCCCTTTCGCGGGGGTGCGGGACGCCACCCAGTCCCATTCCCAATGCCCTCTACCCACCGTGTATACGCCGTATCCCGTTCAACAGCTTCTGCCAACTCCCCCCAATCCAGCATACCAATATAAAGCGCACCATTCGTCCAATTATCCGGGCTATGACGCACAGCCGGCTGGTTCAGCACCTGCCAATCCGCCACACGACGCATCACCGTGCGAATATCAGCCTGCGAAGGCAACGCCTGCGCCCAGGCCGCTATACTCAACGAAACTACTGCACACGCAGTAAGCAACATTCTCATCGTTCATATCCTTTCGTTTCTTCGACCATCCACTGCCCAAGAACCAGCCAACACGCACAGCATAATCCAATCTTCACCCGACAGCAAGCTGCATACTCACGCCATTAGGCTCCTGCCGACAACACAACACAGGGTAATACATCAAACGTAACGCTTTCTCGCCCTTGCCGCATTGCGGCTCCTGCCCTTCTCTTTCTTTTCAAGGGCAGACGCACGATAACGCTTCCCAATACCTCATTCCAAAATCAGAATAGATTGAACGCCAAGCCAGAGTCGGTTCATCCCATGCCCAACGCAACGCTCTACTTCCTCTACCACCCAGAAACCTTACCCGTAAAACGCATCAACCTCTAACTCTAAAAAACATACACTCTTCCCTTCAATGCGCACCTCCCGCATCAGCCCCGAAATCGTCTGCTTTTCCTTTTCAGTTAAAAAATAAGTCTATTCAATACAAATACCTTGACTTTTTCACACACCGTTCTGTTATAATAAAGACGTTTCGAAGTCTTCGCCATGCAGGATATCCTCAAACGTATTCTCTTCTCATTTGTCTTTATCGGGATGCTCGTCAGTGTCCTCGTGGCGGTAAAGTATTCCATTCCGCAGTACCGCACCTGGCAGGAAAACCGTGCGCTGCGTGCGCAATTGCAAACTCAGGTAGATGCGCAGCGGCAGAGCATCTCAACCCTTCGCCGTAAGGTTGACCGCTTTTATTCCTCAAGATGGTTCGTTGAGCAATTAGCCCGAGCCAACCACCGCGTCGCGGAAAATGAAATTGTGTTCGTCTTCGATTGATGCCGCAAAGCAAAAACCCGCGCCAAGGCCTCTCCAGGCGCCAAACCATATAAGGGCGCACACATGATTCCAGAAGAAGTCCTCATCTTTGCTGGGCGCGGAGCCTATCCGGAATATGTCCTCCAAGGTGCCCGGAAAGCAGGGGTCAAGCGCGTACTCGTGGCCGGCGTCCGCGGTATGGCCTCCCGCCGCCTGCTGCATGCGGCAGATGCCTCTCTTGTCTTTGGCGTGGGAGAATTGCAGCGTGCGCTCGACTGGCTGGCAGCACATCACGTAGAAACCATGCTGTTGGCCGGCCAAATCACACCGGCAGCCCTCTTTTTCTCCCGTTTTGATGCACTCACACGGCGGCTCCTCTCCGAGCTTCCCGTCAAAAATGCACACACCATCTTTGGCCGAATTATTCAGGAAATCGAGGCGCGGGGAACACGCGTCATTCCGGCTTCCTGCTTCATGGGTGATCATTTGCCCGGCATCGGCCTGCTCACGCAGCGCCCGCTGTCCGCACGCGAACAGGCCGATATTGACTTCGGCCAACACGTGGCAATGGGCGTGTGCGACCTGGATATTGGGCAGACGCTTGTAGTTAAGGAAGGAATGGTGCTGGCGGTTGAAGCCTTCGAAGGCACCAACGCCACCCTCCGCCGGGCAGCAAAAGTCGGCGGGAAAGGCAGCGTCATGATCAAGGTGGCCAAACGTGACCATGACATGCGTTTTGATATCCCCGTTTTTGGTGAGCACACGATCCGGCTCTGCCGCCGGTGCGGCATTTCCGCCGTAGCCTTTCAGGCCAAACGCTTGGTTATGATTGACCAACCGCGCGTAACAGCCTTGGCCAACCGTTATGGCATCGCCCTCGTGGGCGTAGATTCCGGCCTCCCGCCTGCGCCTGTCGAACCCGATATGGTGTCTTAGCACACTCCGGCACACCTAAACGGCATCCTATACCCCACACTATATACCCCCAAGCCCTGCCTACCCCTAACGGCAGACACGTGAAAGAAGAGCCCTATGTTTCAAGTCGTCCACCACACGCTTGCCGAACACTGGCTGGCGGAAATCCGAAACGAACAAACACCCGCGACCCGCTTTCGCGAAGCCGTCCGAAAATTAGGTGCCCTGCTGGCAGCGGAAGTCCTGCGTGATGCGCCTCTGACTGAAACCCCCATCCAAACGCCCTGCGGGCTGGCCATTGGCCGCCAGTTGGCAAACCAAACCATTCTCGTCCCCGTGCTTCGTGCAGGGCTTGTCTATGCCGAAGGCATGGCCGAGATCATCCCTAACGCCATCTTTGGACACATTGGCCTCTTTCGGGACGAATGCACCCATCGCCCCGTTCCCTACTTTTCCAAGCTGCCCCGAAAACTGGCCGGCACACAAATTCTGATTGCCGACCCCATGCTGGCCACTGGACATTCGGCAGTGGCAGCGGTGGACACGGTATTAAACGCCGGAGCCGAACCGGAACAAATTCGCTTTCTGGCCTTAGTCGCCGCACCGGAAGGCGTCCGCTGCTTTGAAGCTGCACATCCGCACATTGACATCCGCGCCTTCGCGCTGGATGAACGGTTGAACGACCAGGCCTACATCGTCCCCGGCCTTGGCGATGCCGGAGACCGTCTCTTTGGCACATGCTGAATCACCCCTTGGCCAGTCTACAGATGCGCCGCCTTATACAATACCCGAGCAAGCTTGACGGCGAAAAGCACCTCGTGTTACCTTATGCCGTACAGGGCGTTGGTTGCCCATGATCACTGCCGTAACGGTTTTCTTTGGAGGGATGCATGACATTGCACGATACGGTTCGCGCCTTGGCTGCGGAAAAGCAGGCGCTGATTCTCGCCCACAACTACACACTTCCGGAAGTACAGGATGCAGCAGACTTCATCGGCGATTCGCTGGAGCTGAGCCGAAAGGCAGCAGCATGTAAAGCGCAGACCATTATCTTTTGCGGCGTGCGCTTTATGGCAGAAACAGCGAAGATTCTCTCGCCGGAAGCCACGGTCATTCTACCCAATCCGCACGCCGGATGCCCCATGGCAGATATGGCCACCGCAGAGGCCGTGCGCACCTGGAAACAGGAACACCCGGATGCCCTCATCGTAGCTTACGTCAACACCACCGCCGAGACAAAGACCGAAGTCGATATCTGCGTAACCTCTGGAAACGCCAAAGAAATTCTGCTTGGGCTTCCGGCTGATCGCGAAATCCTCTTCCTTCCGGACGCAAACCTGGGCGCAAACATGATGGCCGAAACCGGACGCAAACTCACCTTATGGCCTGGCTGCTGCCCAACACACGGGAATCTGACGCCGGAAACCGTAAAAGCCGCACGCGCCGCACACCCGAACGCCGTGGTCATGGTTCACCCGGAATGCCGCCCGGCCGTCGTCGCGCTGGCAGATGCTGCGCTGAGCACCGGCGGGATGCTTCGGTATGCAAAGACCTCTCCGGCACGCGACTTTCTGGTTGGCACAGAGGTCGGGCTGCTCCATCGCCTGCGCCAGGAAAACCCGGAAAAAACTTTTACTCCGCTTGAACCGCGAATCCTCTGCCCGAATATGAAACGCACCTCACTGGAAGACGTATTGTTTGCCCTGCGTGACGGCGGCGGAGAAGTGATTGAGCTAGACACCGCGGTGATGGATCGTGCTCGTAAGCCAATCCTTGAAATGTTGAATCGCTGTTCATAACACGTACTGGGATGAAACTGCCAGTGCCTTCCCCCATTGTGCCGGCATATGCCGCACTCACCATCGCCGGAAGCGACAGCGGCGGCGGCGCAGGTATTCAGGCCGATTTACGCGCCTTCCGTGCATTTGGCGTACATGGCTGCTCGGCTATCACGTCCTTGACAGCACAGAATCCGCACGGCGTGCGCAACATACTTGGGATCCCCCCGGCGTTTCTGCATGACGAACTCGCCTGCATTGCTGAAGACTTCAAAATCGGCGCCGTGAAAACCGGTATGTTGTTGAACGCGCCGCTCATTGAAGCGGCGGCGGCACACATAAACGCCTTTCCGGAGGCGCCATGGGTGGTGGATCCCGTGATGATTGCCACCAGCGGCGCCCGCCTATTGGATAACGCTGCCATCGCTGCACTGCGAGAACGCCTGCTCCCCTTCGCGTCAGTCATTACCCCCAATCTGCCCGAAGCTATGGTCTTGCTTGGAGAACCCGAGCCCCTAAAAAAAACACCTGACGCGTTGGCAAAACTCGCGCGTCGGTTGTGCGACAAATTGGCCGGCCCGACAGTCTTGCTCAAGGGGGGGCACAACCCCAATGCTCCAGCCACAGACTTTCTGGCAGAGCCTTCAGGAGCACTCTGGCAGATTGATGCTCCAGCCCTTGATCACCCCGCCACCACCCACGGAACCGGATGCACACTTTCGGCTGCCATCGCGGCCAACCTAGCCCTAAATCACCCATTGCAAACGGCCATTGCGGAGGCCAAAGCCTATCTCCTGAATCTGTTGGCGGCTGGAGCTCCACAGGGGAAGACAGCCGTCTATGGGCCGGAAGGCAACACTTTCTCTGCCCAAGCCATCCGTTTCACCGCTCTACTCTAACCCGCAGACTCACGCCCATAACACGATACTGACAAAAAAGAAAAACGGCCTGCCCTCAAACCGAGCGCAGGCCGTTTTGTAACAAATCCATGACTATCTATCAGAAACGCCATTGAAGCCCGGCCGTAAAGACAACCGAAGAGAAGTCCGCCTCTGCACGTAAACCGCCGGCCGAAAGCGAGGTGTCGTCCACCCATTCATACCCGGCCTGTCCAAAAAGCGAAAGGCTCTCCGTCATCGCCCACGCCGCGCCCACATGGCCGCCAAAACCCAGCAAGCAGGTGGTATCAGAGGCCGAAGCCCCATTGGCCTTGAAGTCCATGACCGCCAAACTCGCCAAGGCTTCAACACCGGCATACAGCTCCACAGAAGGCAATACCCGCCAAGCCACACGCGGGCCGAAGGCAAGCTGATACAAATCGGCAGAGAAATGAGATGAAACCATGCGGCTTCCGGAAGCATACGTCGTCTCCTCGCGAATCACCCCTGTTTCACGAAAGTCGGAGTCATAGCGATCGGGCGTAGGCGGCGTAGGTGATGGAGAAGGCGGGTACGGCGGATTCCCGCAAACGAAGTATCCATCAGTCACCCGCGTAGTCAGAGCACCCGTATTCAGAAAACGCCCGGTAGAAGACTCCATATCAAAGAAGGCTGCCACCCGAAGCCCCAACGTGAGAGAAAAGCGTTCCTCAGAGAGCAGGTCAAACCCCAAGGCAGCGTTCAGTCCAAGCGCAGAATCATCCTCAGACGAGGAAAGATCGCTCCGGCCGCTCCCAGCAGTGAAAACGGATTCCGTGCGCTGCGCTCGAATAGCCCACAGCTCCGCACCCGGCGTTGTCGGATCCGGCACGGTGCTCCAAGAAGCGGGATCCCCTGCATCAAAGTCGTAGGACGTCCCGCCCGGGAGTGTCGCCGTTGGAGCGGAGACACTCCCCGATGTCTTGATTTTTGTCCGAGCACGCCAAGCCGGGCCGGCAGAAAACGTCCAACGGCCGCGCTCGGCAGCTTCCAACGCCACACCTTCTGCGGCCATAACGCCTGCCGCAGCGGCACCTATCATCAGGGCAATTATCTGTTTCATTGCATCCCCTCTCTTCTATTTCACTCATCAGCCACTACGCGGAAAAATCCGGAGACGGCCGACTGCGGGAGTTCAACTCGCAGCGAAACGATCCCCTCACTCCGCTTCTGAGAAGCAAGCGTATCCAAACGCACCGATGCGGCACCCAATGCCGGGAGCCACTCCACCTGCAGGGATGCCGGGTCAAACGTCTCCCAAGAGCGGTTCGTCGTCACCTGAACCGTCAATTCCCAGGCCGCGCCCTCCCCGGAAAGAGCCGTGATCCGAAGCGCCGTGATGCCAGAAGGCGAAGCCGGCGTAATGTTTCCCTGCCCGCCGAAGTTCTCTTCCACCCAATCCGCATCTGCGCGAAGCTTGATCGTTCCGGACGCCGTATCACTGCCCGCCCGCCGGAAGACCTCTGATCCGCCGACAGCGGGCGTTCCGTCCACAGTTACTTCCTCCAGCACGGCACAGTTCGCAAAGGCCCACTGTCCCAACGAAGAGACGCATGCCGGGATCGTAACCGACTTGAGGTTCGTTCCAGCAAACGCCGATTCGCCAATCGCCAGCGCAGCAGGGTCAGCAGGGCTGGCCGCCTGGCGCGGCGGAGTGAGCGTAAGTCCCGTAATGCCCGAAGCACCGCAAAAGGCATAGTCGCCCACCCGCGTGCAAAAGATCGGCGTAACCACCGTTCCGGTGATATCCGTCCGGTTCATGAAGGCGCGTGGGGCGATCTCCGTCACGGGCAGGCCGCCCACAGTATCAGGAAGCGTAAAGAGCCCACCCGCCGGCGGCGTACCGGTCAGCCCCGTAAGACGCGCCGTGCCATCCGCAAGCAGCTCATAAGAGAAGGCTGTCTCGCCGTCCCACAGCGTTTCCCAGCGGGCATAAAGCCGGTGCTCCGAAGGCGATAGCAGCGGTGCCCCCACCTGCACCTGCGCCGCATCGGCGCCGATGCCATCAAACCAGCCGACCAGACGATAACCCGGCCGCACTGCCGTTGGCAGTTCGCCGTATGTCCCACCCAAAAACTGCGTCGTAACGGCACTACCCTCCGCAAGATATGCACCTAAGGCATCGAATGTTACAGGCACCGCTGCGCTGCCAGCCGTCCAGACGACCGGATCGGCCGTGATGTAGTCGTGCGTGTCCGGGTCGGGATACATCGGGCACGCAGCGTACTCGTAGGTCCTTCCGCCCACCACGCCGATATCGCGGTACCAGGGGCCCGAGAGCGGCGCCATGTTCTGCCAGGGGCTGCGCGTCCCGTCGGCGTAGACCTCGCGGCGGATGATCTGGTAGTAGGTGCAGTCGGCCGAGAACGTCCACTTGATGTCGAGGGCGTTCTGCCCCGGTACGCGTTCCACCGTGACAGGCGTCGCCACCGAGCGGAGGAACTTGCTCCGGTAGGTCGAAGATGCCGCCGTCGCGCGGTTCGTAACCACGGCCTCCACGATGAGAACACCGTAGTAATCCCCCGGCTGCCACGTGAACTCACCACCCTCATCGGACAACTGTTCCTCGTGGTACACCACGTTCGTGATCGTGCCATATCGCGCGACCTCGGTGATCTCCAAATCCGTGCCGTCCTGCATGTTGAGGGATCGCGAAGCCTCGTCCGCCCAACGCGCCGCCCACGGGAACGCAATCTCCCGATCGTTTTCCTCAGATGCCTCCGGGAGCGGGATCGCCACCGGCTTCGTCGTGTTGATGTCCACCGTGCAGCTGTCCGTCAGCGAACTGTAGTCGTCGGCAACCGTGAGCGTCAGCGTTGCGCCTGGCGCGTCAAGGTTGTTCTGCGTGTCCGTATCGGCATCCCACACGAGCCGCAGCCATCCCGAACCCGAAAAGATCGCCGTGCCGTTCTCCACCGCCTTGCGGTTGACCGTGTAGTTCCGATCCACCACCGGCTCCCTTTCGAGCGTCGCCACGGTGATTGCCGTGCCCTCCGCCGTCTGCGCGGCGAGCGTGACGTTCGTCGGATACGGCAGGTTCGGAAGCCCGAAGAGTTCATTGAAGCGCGTCCGCACCGTCTTGTACTCGACATCGAGATCGACCTTGCCGTTCCACGGCCACCGCGAGGAGACACCCTGAATCTTCATCGTGTCCAGCACCGCATAGCCGACCACCGCCTCGGACGGCGCGCCCTTCATGCCGTTCGCGTAGACCGCCGTCACCGTGTAGCGGCCGAGACCCGGCTGCGGCAACTGGTCATCGATGAACTGGTTGGTGTCCACAGTCACCGTCTCCTCCGTGCGGTTGATCGCGACGTCCCAGCGTTCCACCTTCACCTCGTAGCCCGAGGCATGCGGCACGGCGTCCCATGTCACTGTCACAGCATCCGTGTCGTTCGTCGAGGCGACGACGTTCTGCGGCGTCTGCGTTGCGCCGCGCGTGCCGTTCACAGAAGGCTGAGCGGGCAGCGTTGTGCCGGTCTTCGAGATCGGCACAACAATGAACTCGAAGTCGCCGACGACCGTCTCGACGGTGTTGTCCGTCCACGTCGTCGCGTCCGTCACGGTTGCGACCGTCACGAAGTCCGTCTCGCCCGCCTGGCGGCGGCGGATCTCGTAGGAGGCCGCGCCATCGAGCGCGTTCCACGTAATCGTCACGCCGTCCGCGTTGTCCGTCGTCGCCGAAAACGCGAAATCGGGCAGCCTGAATACGGCCACACACTCCGTCTGCTCGTTGCTGCCGGAGACCGGCTTGAGTATCAGCGTAATCGTATTCAGACCCCAACTCTTCGGCGTCCACGAATTGATCGTACCCTCGCCGAGTTTGGCTTCGGTTCTCAGAATCTCCACGGGATTCGCGTTGTCCGTGATGTCCGTCAACACCGCCGTCTGCTTCCACCAGGCGTCGTTTTCGCC
>ERZ808286.454-NODE-454-length-27186-cov-4.779625_pt1 | contig 27186 bp, 21 predicted proteins | sample MGYA00521276_ERZ808286 | MGnify/ENA primary metagenome ERZ808286 (study PRJEB31516, sample SAMN03275607) | gut metagenome | biome: mammalia-associated habitat; material: feces | host: Papio cynocephalus | place: Kenya | collected 2012-08-01 ... | reverse complement strand
TGTTTTGGGTTAGCATCCGTACAGCTTCCCCACAGGGTTTGTCGGCTGCGCCCAAAACTGCCATCTGGCCGAAATAGGCAACACCATGGGGCAGCCTTACTTTTTCCAAAAGCGCGGTGTTATGTCAGTAAAGTCATCGCCCGCCGCGCGTTTGTACAGGCGCTGGTTGGTGGTGCGTTCTTTCAGACAGCCCAAATGGGCTATATACGGCCCAACTTTGATGTAGTCAAAGTCTGCCTTTCGAACCGCAGAGGGCACGCGGCTACGCCCACTGTACCAAGCCACCCTCAGCGATGGGTGCTCATGATGCAGGTAGCAAGCCAATTTGTTGACGTACGCAGGGTCTGCATCACCTCCCATGAAACAGACACAGGTGACATCGCCGCCATACTCCTCTACAAGTGCCCCAAGCGACATCGGCGTGAGTGGTGTGCCGATGTCCTGCCACAGATACTTGCTGTGGCACCCCGGACACCGGCAAGGGCAGTTGGAGAGATTGATGGAGAGCGTAACCTCATCGGGAATCTCCTGAAAGACGATTCCATAGTTCACATACTTCACCATACTCAGTCGGCTTTGGCATAGTATCTTTTCGAAGCCTCTTTCTGACGGGCTTCTGAGAAATTGCTCACCCGCTTGAGATAGCCAATGATGCGCGTCATATAGTCAACGTTCGTTGAGTGGCAATGAGGACATTCATGCAGATACCGCTTGTCTATCGCACCGCAGTCATTACAGATGGTGTTGGGAATGTTGAACGTGAAATAGTTGCAGCCCTCCCTGGCTGCCACCTTGAGCAACTGCCGGTACTGCGCCTTTGAAAGATGCTCCTCCAAGTTCATGTGAAGGGCCGAGCCTCCTGTAAGGTGCTGGATATAGGGCGCGCCATGCAGCTTGAACTTATCTATGATGTTAAGCGAGTCGTCTTCAACAACATAAAAATAGCTGTTGTAACAGTCGCGCGGGACAAAATAGCCGTCCTCCCGATCCCACTTGGCATGCTTTACACCGACATTCTCAGCCGGAATCATCTCGCAGTTAAACAGCACATCCTTGGTACGGTATTCCTTGTTTTTCTGTTCCACCAGCCCGAGCACCGTCTGCACAAAGTGCAGATAGTCGGGATTGTCGTTAATCTGCAAGCCCAGGAACTCGGCAGCCTCTACCAGTCCGTTGACACCAATAGTGAGGTACTGGCGGCTGATATTGATGTAACCTGCGTCAAAGAGGGGAAGCATGCCATGTTTCCAGAGATCCTTCAAGTTCTCGTTATAAGCCAGCTGCACCTTGTGGCAAAGGTCTATCACGTCAAGCAGGAAAGCCTTGTAGTCCATCTTGTGATTCACTGCATACTGCACGCACCGGTTCAGGTTGACCGTCAGCACGCTTTTCGAACCCGTCGACACGCCGCCGGCGCCCAGCGTATAGCTGAAGCCATTGTCTTGGATCTCGTTGCGCAAACGGCAGCAGCTTGACAGCGAGTCTGCATTGTCACTCATATAGGTAAAGAACGAATGGCCCTCAGCGTACATCTCTGCCGTGAAATCGCCCCACTCCTTGTCTATCACATCACCATCCTTGCTCAGCAGTGCCATGGTCTCCACAGGAAAAGTCAGCACGGTCTTGGTGCGCTCCTTGTTAAACCATTTCATAAACCGCTTCTGCAGCCATGACAACCCATTCCAGTCCGGCTGGCTGCCGTCTGGGAAGTAAAAGTTGCCAAACAGGCTCTCGAAATAAGGTTTGTCGTAATAGGCTATGTTCCAAAATACGGCCTGGTAGTTGCGCGCGCCAGTTGGCTGGTTGATGGAATAGACAATCTGCTCGAAGCAGTCGGTTATCATCTTGTCAATCGTACGCTGCCTGGTAGACAAGTCCACAACCTTGTCCGATTCCTTATAATAGTCCCTGCCATACTCCAAACCTAAGAAATAGTTCAAGTACATCAAGAACTCGGGGGTGGCACAAGCTCCACTCAACATACTTGACACCATGAACACCATGTTGACAAAGCCGCCACAGAACGACTTGAGATTGGTAGGCGCTGTCGAATTACCGCCTATCGACGTGGTTCCGCCGACCAGCCACGGATACATCGTGATGGAGGCACAATAGTTGGCCAGGCTCGTTTCATCATTCTTATAAATAAAATGGTGGGTTAGCAAATTCAAATATTTATCGGCCAGCTCTTTGCCGTACATTTTTTTTATCCTGTCAGTCAGCAGCCTTCGGTTCAGACGGATAAAGTTCGATTTGGGCAACTCGCCTATCAGCGTCGCAATGTTCTTGTGCTCCACATTGGCATTTGCATCATACTTAGACCCTGTCGCTGCATTGGCAGCCTCGCAGTAGTCAGCCAAAAAGTTCAGCTTTTCCAACGTCTCGCGGTCCTCGGTGTGACGCTGCCTGTAAAGCATGAAAGACTTGGCCACACTGTAGTAGCCCTCCTGCATGAGTGCCACTTCCACCTGATTCTGTATGTCCTCCACCTTGATACCCTCATGGATATCCAAATGGCTGATAATTTTGGAGATACGGCCCAAGTCAACAGCCACATCTACCGACTCGAACGCCTTGACGATGGCATTCATTATTTTGTCTAAAGAAAAGCGTTCTTTCTGTCCGTCACGCTTGGTAATGGTGAAGGTTGTTACTTCCATTGTTTTCTGTTTTTGGACAACTTTTCATCTGTTGTTTTCAAAAAAGTTATCCGTTTTGTTCAACTTTAGGTGGTTTGTTTACCAATTGGGTTTACCAATTTCTTTGTCCGCAAAGATACTACAAATTTGATTACAACGCATCTTGCAAGGAGAAAAAGCACACAGCCTCCCTCATATTTTTTCGGTACTTTTACAAAAGTGCACAAATCAAATAACTATCCAGCGGCTGCAAAATCAAAGAAAGTCCGTTCGGCTGTGCCATAAAGTCCGTTCTTGGAAACGGACGGGATGACACAGCCAAACGGACTGAGATACAACGTGTGCCCCGGGGACTTAATAAGGTGCCTCTCCGCCACCCTGCGGCAAAGAAGTGTTGTCCATATCATAGGGAGGAAAGCCCTCTGGTGGCAGCAAAGCGTCACCGCCCACCGGGTCGCCATTGATTTTCGATCCTAGAATCTCCCCGCCCATATCCACCGGCGACTGGCCGAGTGCAGTGTCCTCCTCGTTCTCAAAACGGGTGAACTCGCCACGGAATGTCAGCACAACATCGCCTGTGGCACCCTTACGGTGCTTGGCAATGATAATCTGCGCCTTACCTCTGAGGTCGCGCCCGTTGTCGTCTTGATATATATGGTAGTATTCCGGACGGTGTACAAACACAACCATGTCGGCATCCTGCTCAATGGCTCCAGACTCACGGAGGTCACTCAGCTGCGGCCGCTTGCCTTCAAGACCCTCACGCGCCTCCACGCCACGGTTCAGCTGGCTGAGTGCCAGGATGGGGACATCCAGCTCCTTGGCCAGCCCTTTGAGCGAGCGCGAGATGGTGGAGACCTCTTCCTGGCGGCTGCTGAAGCGCATGCCGTTGGCATTCATCAGCTGCAAGTAGTCAATCATGATGATTTTCACGCCATGCTCTCTTACCAGACGGCGCGCCTTGGTACGCAGTTCGAACACCGAGAGGCCGGGAGTGTCATCTACATAAAGGGGGGCGCCAAGCAGGCTGTTCACCCTTTTGTCAAGCCGCTCCCACTCGTCGGGCTGCAGCTGACCGTTTAGAATCTTGCTGCCGGGAATCTCACAGCAGTTTGAAATCAGTCGGTTGACCAGTTGCACATTGCTCATCTCAAGCGAGAAGAAAGCCATCGGCACCCGGTAGTCTGCGGCGATGTTCTTGGCCATTGACAGCGCAAACGATGTCTTGCCCATGGCCGGACGGCCGGCAATAATCACCAGGTCGCTGGCCTGCCATCCGCTGGTGATGTCATCCAGCTTGTGGTAGCCGGTCGGCACACCTGTCAGGCCGTCCTTGTTGGCCGAAGCCTTTTGAATGACATCAATTGCATTTTTGATGACCGGGTCTATCTGCGTGTAGTCTTTCTTCATGTTACGCTGCGACAGTTCGAAGAGCGAGCCCTCTGCCTCCTGCATCAGTTCGTCAATGTCGGTCGTGTCATCAAAGGCTTTGGTCTCAATGCCGCTGGCAAACTGTATCAGCTGGCGTGCAATGAACTTCTGGGCTATGATGCGGGCGTGATACTCGATGTTGGCAGATGAAGACACACGCGAGGACAGCTCTGCGACATAGGCCGGTCCGCCTACTTCGTCAAGGTCTCCGTTCTTGGCCAGCCGCTCGGTCACGGTCAGCATATCGACCGGCTGCTCGGCCATGCTCAGGTCGCGTATGGCGGTAAACACCTTCTGGTTGCGCGGCTCGTAGAAGCTCTCTGGATGGAGCATCTCACAAACAACGGCATACGCGTCCTTGTCTATCATCAACGCACCAAGCACGGCCTTCTCCACGTCAAGAGCCTGCGGCTGAAGATGGCCATAGGTGTTGTCTACCTGAACCGACGGGCGCGTACGGCGTGACTGTCCCTTATTAGATTCTGCCATAAAAAAATGATTTGATTAATGGGATGCAAAGATAACATTTTGTTTTCAAGCTCCAATAAAAATATTTGCTCAAATCATGATTATGCCGTATTTTTGCAACATGATTACCTACCCTATCGCTAAAATCAACCTGGGACTGAACATTGTGGAGCGCCGCCCTGACGGTTACCACAATCTGGAGACCGTGTTCTACCCTATTCCACTAAAGGATGCCTTGGAGATTTGCCCTATGGACGAAGGCTTTCCCGCCGAGACCTCCTGTGACCTCAAGGTGAGCGGGATTGCTGTTGCTGGCAACGAGCAAGACAATCTTGTAGTAAGAGCCTATCATGCTGTGGCCCGGCACCATGCCGTCCCCCGGGTCCACGCGCATCTGCACAAAGGCATTCCCACGCAGGCCGGCATGGGAGGCGGGTCAAGCGACTGTGCCGCTATGATCACCTTGCTCAACAAGGCATTTCACCTTGGAATGACAACAGAGGAAATGGAGCGATATGCCGCGCAGCTGGGTGCCGACTGCCCTTTCTTTGTCACCGGGAAGCCGGCCTACGCCGAGGGTATTGGAGAACGGCTGCACCCCATCAGCCTCGACCTTCACGGATGGCACGCCGTCATTGTCCATCCTGGCATACCTGTTCCGACAAAGGAAGCCTTTGCCCTTGTCAAGCCCCGCCGCCCGGCAAAGAACTGCGCTGACATTGTAATGCAGCCTGTCGAAACCTGGCGCAACGAGCTGGTCAACGACTTTGAGGAGAGCGTTTTCAGCCGCCATCCCGAGTTGGGCGACATCAAGCGGAGGCTCTATGACTGCGGTGCCACCTATGCTGCCATGAGCGGAAGCGGGAGCAGCCTGTTTGGGCTGTGGAGGCAAAAGCCCGTTTTCCAAAGTGACAGATACAGGACATGGGATGTGGAACTGTAAGTTCCGCATCCCATGCCCTCTTCTTTCTTTTTTATTTAGCCCTTGTACCGGTACAGACAGCGAGGCCCTCCTATCGCCGGTCCTTTTCCATCAATGAGGCCGTGCGCACACGGCTCAGGGTCTCCGGTGTCATCTGCAAATAGCTGGCAATGTAGACCAACGGAGCGCGCAACACCAGTTGCGGCTGCAACTTCACCAATTTGGCATAGCGGTCCTGCGCCGTCTCAAAGCGTAACATGTCTGCATGAATCTGGCTTTTAATCAAAGACTCTTCCAGTATCTTGCGGTACAGAATCTGTATGTTCACGCTACGCATGGCCACCTGCTCAAGAGCAGCCCTCGGCAGGGCATAGATTAGCGTAGGCTCCAGGGCCATTATCTGCAAGTGGGTCGGCTCTTCCTTAAACAGGCTCTCTATACACATCACGATATTGTTCTCCACTGCCATGTGCTCTGTCAGCTCCTTGCCATTCTTATAGTAAAACTGGCGCACAAGCCCTTTCACAATCCAATAGATATTGGTACACACCTCTCCCTCACGCAGGATGCGGTCGCCCTTCTGAAATTTCATCGGCACAAGCACACTCTCCAGCACATCCAGCTCATCGTGGGTCATGGTACTGTAACGCCGAGCCAGCTCGCGCGCCACGTCACGCGCGGTCAATCCCAAATTAGTCATAGTTTGCTCCTCCTGTAGTTTGTTTCTTTCAATCCAGTTTTAGCACAGCAAGGAAAGCCTTCTGCGGCACCTCCACATTACCAATCTGCTTCATGCGCTTCTTGCCTTTCTTCTGCTTCTCCAACAGCTTGCGCTTCCGGCTCACATCGCCGCCATAGCACTTGGCCGTTACGTCCTTGCGGACACACTTCACCGTTTCGCGCGCCACAATTTTCGCTCCGATAGCCGCCTGGATGGCAATGTCAAACTGTTGCCGCGGTATCAGCTCCTTCAGCTTCTCGCACATTCTGCGCCCAAAAGCGACAGCGTTGTCCTGGTGGGTGAGTGTGGAGAGCGCATCAACGGGCTCTCCGTTGAGCAGGATGTCAAGCTTGGCCAACTTTGAGGGGCGGAAACTGTCTATGTGATAGTCAAACGAAGCATAGCCCTTCGAAATACTCTTCAGCTTGTCATAAAAGTCAATCACAATTTCGCCCAAGGGCAGCATAAAATGCAGCTCCACACGGTTTCCGCTGATGTATTGCTGGTCAATCAGCTCGCCACGCTTGTCAAGGCACAGGGTCATAATAGGGCCGATGTAGTCGGCAACGGTGATTATCGAGGCACGGATATAGGGTTCCTCGATGTGGTCAATCATGGTTTGCTCGGGAAGCCCCGACGGGTTGTGTACCTCTCTCACCCCACCCTGCTTGTCATAGCACATATAGGACACGTTGGGCACCGTTGTGATGACATCCATATTGAACTCGCGGTCAAGCCGTTCCTGGATGATTTCCATGTGGAGCAGACCAAGAAAACCGCAACGGAAGCCGAAGCCGAGGGCAACAGAGGATTCAGGGGAGAAGGTGAGCGAGGCGTCATTGAGCTGCAACTTTTCCAGTGACGACCGCAGGTTCTCGTACTCAGAGGGGTCAATGGGGTAAACGCCCGCAAACACCATGGGCTTCACCTCCTGGAATCCGGCAATGGCCTCACTGCAAGGGCGGTCAGTATGCGTGATCGTGTCACCCACCTTCACCTCCTTGCTATTCTTGATGCCACTGATAATGTAGCCTACATCACCTGTGCCCAGCACGCTGCGCGGTATCATGTCCATCTTGAGCACGCCGACTTCGTCCGCCACATACTCCATGCCGGTGTTAAAGAACTTCACCTTGTCGCCCTTCCGAATCTCGCCATTCTCTATCTTGAAGTAGGCGATGATGCCCCGAAACGAATTGAACACCGAGTCGAAGATGAGGGCCTGCAACGGGGCCTTGGGATCACCGTCAGGGTGAGGGATGCGCTCAACCACGGCCTTGAGGATCTCCTCCACCCCTTCGCCAGTCTTTCCACTGGCCCGGATAATGTCGGAACGGTCGCATCCAATGAGGTCGACAATCTCATCTTCCACCTCGTCGGGCATGGCGCTGGGCATGTCTATCTTGTTGATGACCGGGATAATCTCAAGGTTATGGTCAATAGCCATATAGAGGTTGGATATGGTTTGAGCCTGGACACCCTGTGTCGCGTCGACAATCAGCAACGCCCCCTCGCAGGCCGCGATACTCCTTGACACTTCGTATGAGAAATCAACATGACCCGGAGTGTCAATAAGATTGAGTATATAGCGCTCACCGCCATACTCATACTCCATCTGGATGGCGTGACTCTTGATGGTGATGCCACGCTCGCGCTCAAGGTCCATATCATCAAGCATCTGGCCCTCGGTCACCTGGATGGTCTTTGTGTATTCCAACAGCCTGTCGGCAATGGTCGACTTGCCATGGTCAATGTGTGCGATGATACAGAAATTACGAATATTGTCCATTCGGTTGCATTATGGTTTAGAGTGCTTTTAATGTGCAAAGATAATGCAAACCGAAGACAATACAAAATAAAAGGCCTCGAAATCGGTCGAATCACAAAATTATAGGAGACAAGCCTCTGTTCTCTCCGCCACTTTTTATAACTTTGCATCTGCAAAAAAGAGACAATGAAACAGCCTTTCAAAACCACCCTGATGGCAATTGCCATCGCCGCACTCCTAACGGCATTGTGCTGCTGCCAGGAGTCGCTGCCTGACCGCTGCGCCAGAGAAGCCAAGGAATACACGTCAAAGAAATGTCCCGCGCCCATTGACGAATACACGGTCATGGACAGTCTGACCTTTGACAAGGCCACCCTCACACTAAGCTACTACTACACGATGAGGGGGAATGCGGACAACAAGGCGAACATCGTGCGCGACAAGGCACACAAGGCGCTTGTTGACCAAGTGAGAAATTCCACAGCGCTTAAAGCCTACAAGGACGAGGGCTACCGCTTTGGCTACATTTACCATTCGGCAAAGAATCCCAAAGAGGTGCTCTACTCCACCGTCATTACGGAAAAAGACTACAGGTAGGCCGCGACAGCGAAGGCCTGTCACCACGCCAGTCTGTCTGCCATCAGTTCCAGTTCAAGCAGGCCCCTCTCCAGCTTATGGTAATTTCTACGGACGACTGACAGGGAATATACGTAGCGGAACGGTGTCAAGACGGTGAGGGCAAACAACATGAGCAAGGGGCGTTTGCAATGGCAGACAGCCCCAAGTAACTTGGTTTGCAGGCTCCTGACGGCTTCTGTCTCCCTCTCTGTACATGGCTGCTGCGACTCCATGCCCTTTATTTCCAGCAGTCTGGAGAGCACATTGACCAGCAGACAGCCACGTATGTTACCTTTCATGCCAAGCATGGTTGTAAGGATAACGTCCCAGCTGTGCGCGGTTCTGTAAAGCCTGTTGTCCCGGCTGTGCATGATGGACGTTGGGACCGGCCTGTAATAGTAGGTGACCTGCGGCATCACCACCACATGGGAAGCCGCAGCCATCAGCCGGTAACTCCACAAGTAGTCCTCAAAGACAATGCCCTCGGCAAAGAAAAGGCCATGCCGCAGGAGCAGTGTCCTCTTGACCAACCTGTTCCAAGGGTTAACATGGACTGCATAGGAGACCAAAGCGCGGAGCCTGTCGGCCTTGCTGCTCAGCACTACACTGCCGTTCCGCTTGGAATAAGGTGCCCCGCCAAGCCACAGGCTGTTCATCTGCACCACATCCGCCTCTGGGCACAGGCCAAGCCCTTTCAGCATTTCCGCCAGACAATGCTCAAAAAGATAGTCGTCAGCATCAACAAACAGGACATATTCGCCTGTTGCGGCCTTGATTCCCGTATTCCTCGCTGCCGAGACACCGCGGTTCACTTCATGGCGGAGCACGCGGAAAAGGACATTGCCATGATAGTTGGCCACAAACTCATTGACAATGTCCATGCTCCTGTCGGGCGAGCAATCATCAACCAGGATGCACTCAACATGAGCACCGGGATTCAGCTGTGAGGCCACGGAGAAAAGACACTCCTCAATGTATTGCTCTACATTGTAAATGGGTATGATAATGGATATGGTCATCTTGCTGCTTGCTGCTTGGGGTCTGTGAGGTTTCAGGGGCCTAAAAGGAACACACGCGGAGACAAGAAAGGCTGGAAAAGGAAAACAGGTGCCACCCAGCAAGTACACATCCGTTTTCCACTTCCAGCCCAACTGCCGTTTCCACGGCCACCGACAGCGGCCACGGCCGACAGCCTAAGGCTTCATATTGGTGTAGACTGTCTGCACGTCGTCAAAGTCTTCCAACTTTTCCACCATCTTCTCAATGGTCTCACGCTGCTCGGGAGTAACCTCTTTCAAGTCGTTGGGAATACGGGTAAACTCTGCGCCGGTAACCTCGAAGCCCTCGCTCTCCAGGTGCTTCTGAATGTCTCCGAAGCTCTTGGGGTCGCCATAGATGGTGATTTCGCCCGTCTCTTCGTCCTCATCGAACTCATCATCGACACCATAGTCAATCAAGTCAAGTATCATCTCGTCCATGTCAAGCCCTTCTTTCTTCTTGAAAGTGAACACGCACTTGTGGTCGAACAGGAACGAGAGGCTGCCTTGCGTGCCAAGGTTGCCGTTAAACTTGTTGAACACCGAGCGCACGTCACCCACAGTGCGGGTTGTGTTGTCGGTCAGCGTGTCAACAAAGATGGCTATTCCATGCGGCCCGTAGCCCTCGTAGGTCACCTCCTTGTATTCACTCTGGTCCTTTCCCATTGCATTCTTGATGGCACGCTCAATGTTGTCCTTCGGCATATTCTCGCGCTTGGCATTGGCGATGATGGCACGCAGAGAGGGGTTGTTTTCCGGTTCAGGCCCACCCGCTTTCACAGCAATGGCAATCTGTTTTCCAATCTTGGTAAACGTACGGGCCATGTGACCCCATCTCTTCAGTTTTGTCGCTTTGCGGTATTCAAAAGCTCTTCCCATAATGAAATATTGTTTCTATGTTTTTTTTACGGTTCTTGTGTCACGCCGGTGTCATCTCAGTTCAGCCCCGAGTTTGCCTTTCAAGTTGCTTATCAGTTTCTGCATGATAGCGTCAATCTGCTTGTCATTCAAGGTTTTTGTCTCGTCCTGCAAAATGAAGTTAACCGCATAGCTCTTTTTCCCGGCGGGCAGGTTCTTTCCCTCATACACATCAAAGAGTTCGACGCTCTTCAGAAGTTTTTTCTCTGTCTGGCGGGCTATCCGCTCTATCTCGGCAAACTCCACCGGGCTGTCAACCAGCAGGGCGAGGTCACGGCTAACAGCCGGATACTTGCTAATCTCCGTGTAAAGGATTCGGTTCTTGCGCACCGCCTTCATCAGTGCAGTCCAGTCAATCTCTGCATAGTAAACAGGATTGCTGATGTCTGCCCGCTTCAAGATGCGCTTTGACAGGACGCCCATCTCCAGCAGTTTCTTTCCGCCCCGGGTCTCCACGCACAAGGCCGCCGAGAAGATGTTGTTGTCACTCTTCCTGCGCACAGTCGCGCCGGGGTCAAGCCCCACCCTGCGGAGGATGTTCTCGACGTAGGCCTCAAGCTCATAGAAGCTGCTCTGCTCGTCAGGGTGGATCCAGCTGCCCTCCACGCGCTTGCCCGTCACCCACAAGGCCAGATGGCTGTCCTCCCTGTAGGCCGCCATGGGGTTGTCCTCGCTGGCCTTTTCCGGCGAGAAGTGATAGATGTTGCCGAACTCAAAGAAACGGAGGTTCGCATTCTTGCGCTTGGCATTGTGCTCGATGCTTTCCAGTCCGCCAAACAGCAGGGTCTGCCGCATCACATTCAGGTCGGAGCTCAAGGGATTCATGATTCTCACAAGGTTCTCTGCCGGATAGGCGCTGCACCCGTCGTAGTAGGCGGCCTTGGTCAGCGAGTTGTTCAGGATTTCATTGAAACCGCAACCAACCAGCTGCTCGCCGACAAGATTTTCCATCTTGTGCTTTCTGTCCTCCTCGCCTTTCACCACAAGGCAGCCTTTCAGCTGTGTGGGTATCTCCACATTGTTGTAGCCATAGATACGGAGGATGTCCTCCACCACATCGCAGGGGCGCTGAACGTCAACGCGGTAGGCTGGCACTTCAAGTTCCAGTCCCTCTGCGCTTTCGGCAGTCACCTTCATCTCAAGACTCTTGCAAATATTCTTGATGGTGTCATGGCCTATTTCCTTTCCGATGAGCGTCCGGGCATAATCATACCTCAGCGACACATGCGCGCCAGTGACCGGCGTGGGATAAACGTCACAGATATCCATCGACACCTTGCCCCCGGCAAGCTCCTTGCACAGGATGGCGGCCTGCTTCAAGGCATAAATGATTCCGTCGGGGTCGACACCCCGTTCAAAGCGGAACGACGCGTCTGTGCTCAGCCCGTGGCGGCGCGCGCTCTTGCGAATCCACGTGGGGTGGAAATAGGCGCTCTCAAGCACCACGTTGGTTGTGGTGTCGTATGTGCCGCTGCCCTTGCCTCCAAATATCCCGGCGATACACATCGGCTCCTCTGCGTTGCAGATGCTCAGGTCATGCTCGCCAAGGGTGTGCTCCTCGCCGTCAAGCGTGACAAACTTTGTGCCCTCAGGCTGGGTTCTCACCACAATCCTGCGGCCCTTGACCATGTCTGCGTCAAAGCAGTGCATCGGCTGGCCATAGGCCATCATCACATAGTTTGTGATGTCCACAATGTTGTTGATGGGCCTCAGACCTATCACGCGCAACTTGTTCTGCAGCCACCCGGGGCTCTCCTTGACCTCGCAGCCCGTGATGCTCAGACAGGCATAACGCCTGCAGGCCTCGGTGTTCTCTATGTCCACCTCGATGGGCAGGTCGTGGTTGTCCACCTTAAACGCCTTGCAGTCCGGGCGGTGCAGACTTGTCTGATACCCGTTCTGGAGCAGCCAGGTGTAAAGGTCACGCGCCACGCCATAGTGCGACAGGGCGTCAGCGCGGTTGGCCGTGATGTCAACCTCTATCAGCCAGTCGCTCTCCAAATGGTAATATTCGGCGGCGGGAGTGCCGACAACCGCATCGCCAGGAAGCACGATGATTCCGTCATGGCAGGTTCCTATGCCAATCTCATCCTCGGCACAAATCATGCCCGAGCTCTCCACGCCCCGCAGCTTCGACTTTTTGATGACAAACTCCTTGTCACCGTCATAAAGCACGCAGCCAAGGTCGGCCACAATCACTTTCTGTCCGGCGGCCACATTGGGAGCGCCACAGACTATCTGCGAAAGGGTACCACGGCCAAGGTCAACGGTGCAAACATGAAGATGGTCGGAATTTGGATGGGGCTCGCAGGTAACCACCTTGCCGACATATAGCCCCTTCAGGCCGCCCTTGACGGCTTGCACCTCTTCAAGGGCGTCAACCTCCAAGCCTGTGGATGTCAGCGCGTCACAGACTTCCTGCGGTGTCAGGCTGAAATCAACATACTCTTTCAGCCACTTATAGGAAATGTTCATTGTCTTATATAATTTTTAGACATGAGCGGCTGCCCCTTGTGCCACGGCCTTTCGCCCGACTTTGGCAAAAGCGGCAGTTGCCGAATCGCGCGCAAAATTACTACATTTCCCGCACTTATGCAAAAAAGTCTGTGTGTTTTTGGGCCAAAGCATTTATTGCTGCAAGGCATTTAGGAAGTTTTCTGCATACGCACGCTTGCCGAACAGCTTGGCCCGCCGAGCCGAGACCCCGGCCATGGCTTGCCTCTTTTCGGGATGGCCGAACAGGTATACGGCTGCGTCGGCAATTTGTTGCGGCAGATTGGGCTTGGCGGCACGCCCCCCCCGGGCCACAGCCTGCGCTGCCGGGCTTCGGTCAAGGAGTATGGAGCATTGGGGGGTCACCTCTTCTGGTATACCACCCGACCGGGTTGCTATGACGGGCAGTGACGCGGCCATGCCTTCGATGACGGATATGCCCAGCGGCTCGTCCCAGACCGAGGGAGCGACACAGACATCAGCGGCGCTCAGATAGCGCGGCACCTGTTCATAGCCGACAAAGCCTGTAAACACGATCCTTCCCGGAACAGCTTCCGCCAGTCGCTTCAGCTCTCCTATAAAGTTGTCTTCTGTGTCATCGTTGCCATAGGATTTCCCTCCGAGGACAAGCAGCTTTATTCGCCCGTCGCCGATGAGCGTCATGGCCTCAACGAGTTCCTTGATTCCCTTTTCAGGGACAAGCCGCCCGGAAAAGAGCAGCACAAAGTCGTCCTTGTCAAAATGGAGCGCCCTGCGCATGCTGTCGCGGTCGGGTTTCCGGAACCTGTCCAGGTCTATGCCGTTGTACACAGTTGTCACATACGGGCACATGGAATTGACGGTCAGCACACGGCGTTTGATGTAGTCGGACACGGTGATCACGCTGTCACAGGCATCCAGTATTTCTTGACACCGGGGAGTGCTGCTGTTCAGAAAGTCATTGTGGAGATGGAGTACCAGCCGGGCGTCTGTCACTTTGGACAGGGGCAGAATAAAAGCGGGCCTGTTTTCCACGATGATGCAGTCATATTTCTGTCGCCTGACGTGGGCGGCTATCTCTTGCAGGAAGAACGCCGTGTAATGGTTGTGGCCGGCGGAACGGCAGCTGTACCTGAAGAGGTACCTGCGCACCCTGTATCCCAACGCCCTGTCACGGACATAATGAAAATGCGTTTTCTCTCCGCCGAGGAGCGGGCTTTCGCTCACTTTTGGGTCATAGACACTGTAAACTGTCATGTCATGGAGCTTGCGCTCCTCGTTGTATTCCAGGTAGAAGTCTGTCAGATTCTCGACAGCGCCACCTTTCACGGCGGGAACGGGCAGCGTGCCAGAGGTAAGTATGGCGATTTTCATGTTGTCAGAGACGGTGTCGTTGTTTGTGAAGATAATGATGTTTATTTAAAGCGGCTTAGATGCAACTTCCACAGTATGCGGTCTTTCCACTGGAAGTACAGGGTTTCAAGGGGTCTCTTGCGGCAGTGGAACCTCAGCCACAAAGACGTGTGGCGGAGCGGAAAGTCAACCACCGAAGTTGGCGTTACCAGAAAATGACGGTAGTCTGTGACAGCATCCTTCATGAACGGCCGGTGCTGGAAATGGGCGTACAGTGACTCCCTGCGCTCTATTTTCCCATTGCTGAAGCGCAGCATGTACAGACGGCTCTCCTTATGCTCGAAAAGGACTTGCGCCCACCCTCTTGTCAAGCTGGCAAAATGGAAAGACTGCTTCGGCTTTGACACATTGTCAAAGGGGGTCTCTGTCCAGCAGTCATCAGGGCGGCAGGCCTTCCACTTGTCACTGCACCCGCGGTGGCCGTATTCGTCAAAGAACGTTATGGCCGGGGTCTGAAAGGCATCCCTGTAATATTGGAACCCTTCAACCCTTTCCATGAAATAGGTGTTGGTGGCCGTGTCGTTCATGAAAAGTGACAGATGGCCCCACCCGAGAACGAACTTGTGGCGCAGCACACTGTCGGTAATGAATGTGCGCAGGTCTCCGTAAACCAAGTCCAAGTCTCCGAACCCCCAGAAGTCATAGCCCTTGATGTAGTCTTGCAGGATGTAGCCGTAGGCCGGCTTGTATTCGCACAACTTGTAGGGCCGGTCCAGCACAATCGGGAAATCGAAAGCTCTCTGGACAACACGGCGGAACTCGCCAAAAGACATCCGGTTGACAATGATGTTTGGTGCGGGCTGAACCTCTGCGTCGGTAAAAAAGAGAAAGTCTACCGACGGATTGAGCAGGGCTGACTCGCGCCACATCTTGTACTGCGCAGGAAGTTTGCCGAAATACGGGAATATGATGACGATGGATTTCATGGCTGGCGTCTTTGTCTTTGCGTGCGGCACAGGCGGATCAGCGCTTTCACTGCCAGCGTCAGCCACTTGCGCCCGCGCGGGTGCTCGCAAATGGCGAACAGCCTGTAAAGGGTGGTCTTGTCAAGCAAGGAAAGGGTCTGGTAGTCTCTGAGTATGCCGGCAGGCAGAAACGCCTGAAGACAGGCCTCCTTTTCCTTCAGACTGCTTTTTTGCTGGCTTTCGGAGACGCCTCCGGCCTCGCGCCTGCACACAATGTCGGGGATGAACTGTACCGTCTTGCCCTCTTCGACTACCTTTTGCAAGTAGAACATCCAGTCTGAAACATATTTTTTTGTTTCGTCATAAGCTGCGTTCTCAAACAGCTCTCTTTTAAAGAATGTGCTCTGGTGGGCCAGCGTCCCCTCGTAAAAGGTCAGCATCGAGAGGCGGTCCGGGTGGGGTGAGACATACCCTTTCTTCAGAGTGTCACTGTAATGGTAGTCGTGCCCAACAACCATGTCTCCCCACAGCCGGCGACAGGAAACCTTGCGCAAGACATCCTTGTCATAGAAACAGTCGCCTGAGTTCATGAAATTCAGATAGGCACCGCGCGCACGCGCGATGCCCTTGTTCATCGCATGGTAGATTCCGCGGTCTCGCTCGGAAACCCAGAAGCTGATTCTGTCTTGAAATTCCTTGATGATACCGGAACTCCCATCTGTTGACCCACCGTCGATGACTATAAATTCGTAATCGGTGAATGTCTGGCTTACGACACTCTCAATGGTGTTGCGAAGGCCTTTCGCATTGTTGTAGTTAATCGTAATGATAGAATATTTCATTGAAGGCTCTTGGAATATTGGCTATATGAGAACAAAGATACGACAAAATAAGAAGAAAAGGAACTTTTGTCCCGATTTTTATTCCGTCACCTACTTGTCCGCCGTTGGAAAGCGCCATATAGCCAAGATCGGTTTACGCACAAGAGAATTTTGGGATTCTGCAAAGGAGAGACATTCACACTGTCTTGGCCAGCACAACCCTCCTCTCCCAAGCTTGGCGGGGTTGGATGTTATGGCATAGATGTATTCGCAGTGCTGATATTTGGAAGTACGCCTGCAGGGGGTCGAACCCTGGACACCCTGATTAAGAGTCAGGTGCTCTACCAACTGAGCTACAAGCGCATCAATTTTATGCTCACAGAAAGTACGCCTGCAGGGGGTCGAACCCTGGACACCCTGATTAAGAGTCAGGTGCTCTACCAACTGAGCTACAAGCGCATTGTCTTTCCGTTTTGCGGTTGCAAAGGTAATGACTTTTATTGGTTCTGCCAAATCTTTTTCACATTTCTTTCTGAAAAATATTTATTTGGCATTCTCTGGACAAATCGCAACTTCTGGATATTCAGCTATTTACGTTGCGTTGTCTTTGGTTGCTCAACATAAAATCCGCACCTTTACAGCGCCAAATCATCAGTGAGACGAAATATATTTCACATTTGGAGCAGTCGTAATGACAGAGAATGCCTCCCTTTTGCCCTCCGCTGAAAGACAGCGCGACAGAACGGTGCGTTCCGCACTGCAAAACGCACCGTTCCGCACTGCAATATGGGCCGTTCCGCAGCGTGAAACGGCCCATATCACAGGGTAAAACAGACCGTTTGGCAAGCTGGAAGTGGCCATATTGCCGCGCCCCACTGTTTTCTTGTGCCAAAAGGACGTGGTTTCATTAGAATTATCGTAATTTTGCAAAAATCGCATTAACTACATTTTGACAACAAGCATGGCAACACCAAGAAATACAGAAGAGCTTAAAAACGAACTTGGCTCGCTGATATGACGAATGGCGACCAACCTTGTGCATGGTGGCAAGGTGTCGCCAGTTCAGTTCATGGACTACACGCTCGGCGCATTGTTCTATCGGTTTATCTCGGAGAACATCACCGACTACTGCAACCAACTTATGGCTGATGCCGGAGTGCCTAACCCCGACTATGCCTGTATGAGCGACGAGATGGCGGAGAACGCACGCGACCAAATCGTCAACGCCAAAGGTTTCTATATCCTTCCCTCTCAACTGTTCATCAATGTTGCCAACGGAGCATCCAAAAATACGGAGCAGAACACCACGCTTGCCAACAATTTCAAGGCTATCGAACAGAGCGCAATCGGCAAGCCGAGCGAAAATGATGTGAAGGGACTGTTCAGCAACTTCAATACTAATGATAACGGACTCGGAACGACTGTTATGGCTCGCAATGAACTCTTAACTACATTGCTTGAAAATGTCCGTGATTTGAATTTTACCACATACATAGAGAGTGGTTTAGATGTTTTTGGCATTTGCTACGAATACCTAATAAAGATGTATGCCCTCAACTCTGGCACAAAGGGCGGCGAGTTTTATACACCTGGTGAAGTAAGCTATCTCTTGGCAAAGATAGCAGCAGCGGGTCGCAAAACTGTAAACAAGGTGTACGACCCAGCTTGTGGCAGTGGCTCTTTGTTACTTAACTTTAATCGTGTCCTTGGTTCTAAGAATGTTGAAGATGGTTTTTACGGACAGGAGATAAATATCAAGACATATAATCTTTGCCGTATGAATATGTTTTTGCATAACGTAAACTATGACCATTTTGATATACGATGCGAAGACACATTACTTCATCCACAACATACAGAAGATGAACCATTTGATGCTATTGTTTCCAATCCTCCATATGCAACTCCTTGGCCAGGCAATAGTGATGCCACATTGATAAATGACCCTCGTTATTCTCCAGCTGGAGTTCTTGCTCCTAAGTCAAAATCAGATTTTGCCTTCACCATGCATATGCTTTCATGGTTGAGTGCGCAAGGCACGGCAGCCATTGTTGAGTTCCCTGGAGTGCTATGTCGTAGTGGAGATGAGCAGAAGATAAGAAAATATCTTGTAAGCAACAACTATGTTGACACAGTGATACAGTTAGCACAAAATCTTTTCTTTGGTGCAACTGTTTCTACATGTATTATTGTCCTAAAGAAGAACAAGAATGACAATAGGGTCTGTTTCATCGATGCAAGCAATGAGTTCGGACATGAGGGAAATAAGAACAAGTTGACCGCCGAAAACATAGACCGCATTTACAATGCGTATATGACTAAAGAGGAAGATGCCCACTTCTGCCATGTCGTTACGACAGCCGACATCGAAGCCGAGGATTTCAACCTCTCCGTATCTACATACGTTGAGCAGGAGGACACAAGGGAGAAGATAGACATTAAGGAACTGAACAAGCGCATTGCGGAGATTGTGGCGCGAGAGCAACAGTTGAGGACTGACATTGACGCTATTGTGAAAGAATTGGAAGGTTAGACTTATGGACAATGACTTCTCTATAAAAGGGCTGAATATGCCGTCTTACACAAATAGCGGCGACCTGTTGCTTGACGCACGGCACATAATAGACGCAAGCCGCAAAGCGGCTTATCGCGCGATTAACATTGTTATGCTGCAACGCAACTGACTGCTTGGCAAACGCATACACGAAGAGATTCTTGGCGGTAAAGACCGCGCCGACTATGGGGCGGAAATCGTAAAAAGCCTTTCAAAAAGGTTGACGGAGATTTACGGCAAGGGGTTTACCAAAAGTTATCTGTATAACTTTATTCGTTTCTATACTGTTTTCCCTAACATTTTCCAAACAGCGATTGGAAAATCTGAACTACTGTCATGGTCGCACTATTATTTGCTATTGGATGTGAAGGACGACGAGGCTCGTCGTTGGTATGCCAGAGACCTACGATATACTGTCCGAGAACAACCAGAGCACGGTGGTGTCGCATTATGAACGTCCGGACACTGTGCGTGACACATTCTACCAGAGCGAGCCCGACTTGGAGCGCGAGATGATAGAACAGCTCCAACGACAGGGTTACGACTATGTGCCGATAAAGCACGAGAGCAAGTTGGTTGCCAATTTGCGTAAACAACTCGAACGTCTCAACGACTACACTTTCACAGACGCAGAATGGGAACGCTTCTTCAAGAGCGAGATAGCAAACGAGGGCAACGGCATCACCGAGAAGGCACAGACCATACAGCAAGACCACATCAAGACACTGGAACTTGACAACGGGCAGCAGCGCAATATCAAGCTCATAGACAAAGACGATGTTCACCACAACTACACGCAAGTAATCAACCAATATGCCGTGGACGACGGAACTTACGACAACCGCTACGATGTGACGATACTCGTCAACGGTCTGCCTCTTGTGCATATAGAATTAAAGCGCAGAGGTGTGGCACTGAAAGAAGCGTTCAATCAGATAAACCGCTACGGCAGGGAATCATTTTGGGCAGGCAGCACGCTTTTCGAGTATGTGCAGATATTCGTGATATCCAACGGCACGGAAACCAAGTACTACAGCAATACCACTCGTGCCAACCGCATCAAGGAGCAGTCAAAGACAGGCAAGAAACCACGGCAGAAAACCTGCAACTCGTTTGAGTTCACAAGCTACTGGGCAGATGCCAGAAACAAAGTGCTTGGCGACCTGACGGATTTCACCGCCACATTCTTCAGCCGTCACTCGCTGCTGAACATACTCACGAAATACTGTGTGTTCACGGAACAGAAAATATTGATGGTGATGCGTCCCTACCAGATTGCAGCCACGGAGAAGCTGCTCAACCAGATAGAAATTTCGCACAATGCCAAGAAATACGGCACGATAGACGCAGGAGGATATATTTGGCACACCACAGGCTCCGGCAAGACACTCACTTCGTTCAAGGCGGCACAGCTTGCTTGCCAAAAGGATTATGTAGACAAAGTGATGTTTGTGGTAGACCGCAAGGACCTGGACTATCAAACGATGAAGGAATACGACCGTTTCCAAAAGGGAGCAGCCAACGGCAACACGTCCACAAAGGCACTGACAGACCAAATCAGCTCCAAGAGCAGCAAGAAAAAGATAATCATCACAACCATACAAAAACTCGCCTCGTTCATTCGGAAAAATTCTCAGCACGAATTCTACAACAAGGAAGTGGTGATGATATTCGACGAGTGCCACCGCTCGCAGTTTGGCGAGATGCACAATGCCATCACCAAGCGTTTCAAGAAATACTACCTGTTTGGTTTTACAGGCACACCCATTTTCAAGGAAAACATGTCAAGCGGCAAGGGCATAAACCGCATGACAGCCGACGTGTTCGGCAAGCAGTTCCCGCCTTACACCATCGTGGATGCCATACGCGACCACAACGTGCTGCCGTTCCGCGTGGCATACATACGCACCATCAAGGAAAAGAAAGGCGTGGAGAACAGCGATGTGTGGGACATCAAGCGAGAGAAAGCCCTCGAAGACCCTCGCCGCATACACAACGTTACGGCATATATTCTCGAGCACTTTGACCAACAGACCAAACGAAGTTCTGCCTACACGTTCAGCAAGCTCGTGAACATAGGGGAGGTGGCTAACGCCAAGAAGAAAGATATAGAAGAAGTGAGGCAGAAGACAAGGTTGGGCGGCTTCAATTCCATTTTCGCCGTGCAGAGCATCCATTATGCAAGGCTCTACTACATGGAGTTCATGCGCCAGATGGAAACGCTGCCAGAAAACAGGCGACTGCGTGTGGCCACAATATTCAGCTATGCACCTAACGAGGAAGTGGACGACTGTGGTGACACCGAGGAAAACAATGACTCGGCCAACGGACTCGACCAGGGCAGCCGTGACTTCTTGGAGAAAGCCATTGCCGACTATAACAAGATATTCAACACCAACTACGACACTTCGGCAGACAAGTTTCCGAACTACTACAAGGACGTGTCGTTGCGAATGAAGAACCGCGAGATAGACATACTTATTGTGGTCAACAGGTTCCTTACCGGTTTTGACGCAACGACGCTCAACACTCTCTGGGTAGACAAGAACCTGCGCTATCACGGACTGTTGCAAGCATACAGTCGCACTAACCGCATATTGAACTCCGTAAAGACCTTTGGCAACATTGTTTGCTTCCGCAATCCTGAGGATGCAACAAACAAATGCCTCGCACTCTTCGGAGATCCTGACGCCAAGGACGTGACAATACTCCGTCCTTTCGATGATTACATGAACGGCTATACCGACTACAACGGCAAGCACCGTATGGGCTACAAGGAAATGGCAGACACGTTGCGCGAAATGCACGCACCAGGCGAGCTGCCACTTGGCGAAAAGGCAGAGAAAGCGTTTATACGACTGTTCGGCGCGGTGCTGAAGATGCGCAATCTGCTGTCGTGCTTTGACCAGTTTGCAGATGCCGACTGTATTCCGGAACGTGACATACAAGACTACACCAGCATATACATTGACCTTGCCGACAAGTACCGCAACAGAGAGAAGCACGACAAGACCGACATCAACGATGACGTGGTGTTCGAGATGGAACTGGTAAGACAGGTGGAGGTAAACATTGACTATATCCTGTTCCTTGTAGAGCAGTATAACGAAGGGCACCAAAACAACGCCGAGCTTATGGTGAAAATAAGCAAGTCCATTGATGCCAGTCCCGACCTGCGCGACAAGAAGGAACTCATTGAGCAGTTTATCGAATCGCTGACACCCGACAGCGAGATAAACGGCAAGTGGCAAAAATATGTGAACAGGCGCAAGCGCGAGGAGTTTGAGGCTATCGTGAAAGAGGAGCACCTAAAAGCCAGCGAAGCGAAAGAATTTATGGAAACTTCGTTCAAGCGCGGCTATGTGGCAGAAGGCGGACTGGAACTCAACGGCATCATGCCGCCCATCAACCCGTTTGACCCGAATGCCAACCGCGAAGGCAAGCTGCATCAAATGCTCGAAAGGCTGAAAGCATTCTTCAACAAATTCTTTGACATAGCCAACGGCAACTTCTGACACTGAAAGTGTGGAAGAAGCCAAAACCTTCCAGAAAGGCTCGCACGGTCACTTCAAGAAGCGGCGGATGCAATCTTTGGCCCCTTTGGCAAACAACAGGTTCAGGGGGAAAGACAACAGCAGAAAGAGAACGGTACCTATGGATGCGTAAAGCATCCAGCTCACAAGACTCTGATAAGGACTGACCGGTGTCTGGCGCAAGATATACGTCGGAACTGCGATTGACAAGGCTGAGATGACATAGTTTCTTGACACACCAGCCCAGTAGCTGGATGCGGACGCTTTGAAACCTGAATGGAAAAGGTAGTACGGCTTCCACAGCACTACAATGGCGAGCAGACTTGAAATTTTTCCAAGCAAGATGCCTGCAATGCCCCATTTGAGACCAAAGATGACTGTTACAGTGAGGTTGATGACCAGCTCCGTCCATGCCGACCACACATCGGCATAAAGTCCATAGGCATAATTGAAACAGTCAACTGAGTTTCTGGAATTGGTGATATAGATGAACACCAAGAGCAAAACCAGAATGCCATGGTCAAGGATGTACTTGTCGCCAAGCCAGAGGGCGACAAAGGGCTCTAAATAATTGTACAGGGAGAAGCACAGAAACGCTGCTATGAAATGCTGCATGGTTGTGACCTGCCAGAACACGCGGAGAATGTGCGGCCTGTTACCCTCGGCAACAAGGTTGCCTATGCCAGCCCCTATGCTGCCGGTAATGGAAGAAAACAGGGAAATGAGCTTGGAAACAATGATAAGATAGTTGCCATAGAGCGCTACCATTTTCAAGGATACAAAGATGAAAATAAAGAGTTCATCGCTCTTGACAAGCAGGAAGTCCTTAATCTTGTGGATGAAAATCTGCCTGGTCTTGCCAGTGATGTCGGGGTATTTGGACAGCAAGGCCCTGCCATTCTTCCTGTTCACCCGAAGCCACGGGTATTCCCTGTTGATTTTCCAGTTGAGGATGACACATCCAAGCAGGCCAAAGACAAATTCAACAGACACCCAGAGATACAGGTCTTTATAGGTATAGGCGAGGAAAATCTGAAGGGCGGTCTTGGCCAGGGTGGCACCTTGGGTGTAGATGGCCACCAGGTAGGTCTTTTGGTCGGCAGCCAGAAGAATCTGGCGGTAGTTGATGAAATATCCGACAAGGGCGCTGCCTAAAAGAGAATAGAATGAAAAATAGACGATGCCAAGGCCAAGGCTGGTGTTTGAAAACACAAAGGGGAAAGAGAGGCTGACCAGAACGCCGACGGTGAGGATGAGCAAGCCTATTTTGCTGTACAGGTAGCCCAACACTGACAGGATGTCCTGAATCCCTGCCCTGTTGCCTGACTGTATCGGCCTGAACAGAAAATAGCCCACCGATGCCGATATGCCCAATTCGGCCAGATTCAAATAGCCAAGGATATTGCCGAGGGTTCCTGTCAGTCCGATAAAGTCAGCCCCAAGGCAGTCAAGGAATATCTTTCTGGAAAAGAAAGCGAGAAACAGAGTGAGGAAATAGAACACCACATTCACTCGCGCGTTCAGCAAACTCTTATGCACTCTGTCGCCCATCTCTTCCTGCCGCTCTGTCTGTGTCACAACCCGGGGACACTCCTACCCTTGCCAAAGAAACATGGAACTACTGTGCAGCGGGCACAACCAAAAGACAGTCTGCATTGATTGCCTCAACCACGCGGACTAAGGTGCCAGAGGCTATCTGCCCGCCATCTGTGCATGCCGCTACCTCGTGGACTGAACCGCGCACACTCACCTGAACCTTGCCCATACCCGAGCGGGCGGCAGGAATGCGGAGGTAAACGGTGCCCGTCTGTCCCACACAGTCACTGATGGCGAAAGCAGCGTTGTACTCCAGGCGCTTCATCTTACTGTAGAGGAAAAGGATGACCCAGGAAAACAGCAGCCCAGTGGCCACAGCTATTGCAACTGTCAGGGCTGCGCTGTCAACAACTTTGCCAAAACAGACGCCCGACCAGCCAAAACCAACGAGAAAGTTGACCAACGCCCGGACAGTAAACAGTGACATTCCCCCACCGAGGTCCATCGTATCAGGACCGTCAAAGTCTACGTCGATATCGCTCGCATCCATTCCCAAAAGTGTTAGCACAAGCTGTATGAGGAATATCAAAGACCCGGCAACAGCGCAACACCAATAGACTTGCGACATCACGGGCAAGGCGGAAAACCATGTGGCAAACATTTCAAACATAGCAGATTCTTTTTATAATAAACGGACAAAAAGGCCGAATGTTGTTTGGCAAGACAGATTTAACCCAAGGCACTGACAATTGTTCATTTCGGCTCGACGACCGGTTTTGGGTTTAAATTTGTGTCTGAAGCACAAAGAGGGTCCGGACTCTGAAAAATCTTTCCTTTACCAAAAGCCCGAACCCTCTTCTGTTCATTCACAGCGCATCACTATTCATCGCCCTCGCTCTCGTGCTCCTTGATGAGCTGCTGCTGGATGTCATTGGGCACAAGTTCGTAGCTGGCAAACTTTGTGGTGAACGAGGCACGCCCGCCGGTAATCGAACTGAGCGAAATGCTGTAATTGGCCAACTCCTTGAGTGGAATCTTGGCCTGCAGCTTTTGGTAGCCAGCCTCGCTGTCCATTCCCATGATTAGTGCACGGCGCCCCTGAAGGTCACTCATCACATCACCCATGAAATCAGACGGAACATAGACCTCAAGGTCGTAGATAGGCTCAAGAATCTTAGGTCCGGCCTCGCGGAAAGCGGCAGAGAAGGCATTGCGCGCCGCCAACATGAAAGAGAGCTCGTTGGAGTCAACCGGGTGCATCTTGCCGTCATAGACAATCACACGCACATCACGGGCATAACTGCCGGTGAGCGGCCCGCGCTCCATACGCTCCATGATGCCCTTGAGAATGGCCGGCATAAAGCGTGCGTCAATGGCTCCGCCCACAACAGAGTTCATGAAAACAAGCTTGCCGCCCCACTCCAGGTTCACCTCCTCGCGGCTCTTGATGTTCATACGGTATTCCTGACCGCCAAACTTGAACACGGTAGGATCGGGCATTCCCTCTGCGTACGGCTCGACTATGAGGTGTACCTCGCCAAACTGACCGGCACCGCCCGACTGTTTCTTATGCCGGTATTCTGCCCTTGCTGCCTTTGTGATTGTCTCACGGTATGGGATTTTGGGTTCATCAAACTTGACCATGATTTTCTCATTGTTCTCCAAACGCCACTTCAACGTGCGCAGGTGGAACTCTCCCTGTCCGTGCACAATGGTCTGGCGCAGCTCTTTTGACTGCTCGACAACCCACGTGGGGTCTTCCTGGCGCATCTTCAAAAGGGCAGCCATAAGCTTTTCCATGTCACCCTCATTCACCGGTTTGATGGCACGTGCGTATTTGGAGTTGGGATATTTGATAAAGTCATAGCGATAGTCACAGTCTTTCTCGTTGAGGGCATTTCCAGTCTTTACATCCTTCAGCTTGACAGTGCAGCCAATGTCTCCGGCACAAAGCTCGTCTACAGCAATGCGGTTAGCGCCGGCGCAGACATAGAGCTGGGCCAGTCGCTCGCGCGAGCCACGGTCGGCATTGACCAAGTCGGCCCCCACCTTAACCTTTCCACTCATCACCTTGAAATAGCTCACCTCACCGATATGAGGCTCCATTCCGGTCTTGAAAAAATAGAGTGACGTGGGACCGTTGCTGTCTGCGGGCACCTCCTCGCCACGGGTGTCGTGGACTTTAGGCATTTCACTGACAAACGGAACAACATTGCCAAGGAATTCCATCAGCCGGCGCACGCCCATATCCTTGCCCGCACAGACACAAAACACGGGGAAGATGCTGCGTGTAATCAGTCCCTTGCGGATGCCCTCACGGAGTTCATCCTCAGTAAGACTTTCCGACTCAAAGAATTTCTCCATCAGTGTCTCGTCGTTCTCGGCGGCCGCCTCGACCAATGCCTTGTGCAGTTCCAAAGCCTTTGGCATCTCTTCCTCGGGAATATCCTCAATCGTCGGAACCCCGCCCTCGGGCTTCCATGAGTATTTTTTCATCAGCAGCACATCAATCAGCGAGTGAAACTCAGGCCCGGTTTCCAAAGGATACTGTATCTGCATACATTTCGAGCCATAGATGTCCTTCATGTTGGCTATGATGCTGTCAAAGTCACACTTATCAGAGTCAAGTTGGTTTATCAGAAAGATTACCGGCTTTTTCAGTTTTTCCGTATAGCGGAAATTGTTCTGCGTGCCGACCTCGGGTCCATACTGTCCGTTTATCATGATAACGGCCTGGTCGGTTACATTAAGAGCGGTAATGGCACCACCGACAAAGTCGTCGCTACCGGGACAGTCTATAATGTTCAGTTTCTTGTTGTTCCACTCAACATGAAAAACCGTGGAGAATACAGAATAGCCATATTCCTGCTCCACAGGAAAATAGTCACTAACAGTGTTCTTGGACTCCACTGAGCCGCGGCGTTTGATAATGCCGGCCTCAAAAAGCATTGATTCGGCAAGAGTGGTCTTGCCGCTACCCGCACTGCCAAGCAGCGCAATGTTCTTAATCTCGTTTGTCTGGTACACTCTCATGCTGTTATAGATTTAAGTTGTTTTTAGTTATTGCGACGGCTTTTCGCCATTCATTTCGGCCTCTAAGTTATGAAAAAACGCCGAACGTCCAAAAAATATCCTCGCAAACTTGAAACCCGTTAAATAAAATTAGTATTTTTGCACCAAACCCACCAACCTCATGTCTGGTATATATATCCACATCCCATTTTGCAAAAGCAGATGCCTGTACTGCGGCTTCTACTCCACAACGCTCCTCAGTCTGGCACATGACTATGTGGAAGCTTTATGCCGTGAGATCACACTGCGGCATGAAGAAGTGACCGAGCCTGCAACCACCATATATATTGGTGGAGGCACCCCGAGCCTGCTGGGCGGGCAACTGCTGGGAAGGCTTGTACAAGCGGCAAGGCAGACA
>ERZ808286.453-NODE-453-length-27219-cov-15.086769_pt1 | contig 27219 bp, 36 predicted proteins | sample MGYA00521276_ERZ808286 | MGnify/ENA primary metagenome ERZ808286 (study PRJEB31516, sample SAMN03275607) | gut metagenome | biome: mammalia-associated habitat; material: feces | host: Papio cynocephalus | place: Kenya | collected 2012-08-01 ... | reverse complement strand
AGCCGCAGAACGTGCAGCCGCAGAACGTGCAGCCGCACATGTCTGGAGACTAAGCGATAGAGAGATGAAAATTGTCGAAAGCTTGAGCCGCAACGGCTAGCGATGAAACGAGGTGGTGCTATGGCGGCAAGAGTTACAGATCGGGAGAAAAAAATGATAATCGCCGATTGGATAGAAATGCAGACGTATAGCGCCGTTGCGAGGAAACACGGCGTAACACACCAGACTGTGAAAAGAATTGTTAATGCTTCGCCGGATATTGCCAAAAAAGTGCAGCAAAAAAAAGAAGAGAACACCGCCGATATGATAGCGTATATGGAATCGCAAAAACCGGCGATGCAAGAAGCGATCACGTTGCATCTGAAAGCGCTGACAGACCCGGAGAGGATTTCAGCCGCAACCTTGAGCCAGGTTGCAACATCTTTCGGAATTATCGTGGATAAAGCCACTAGAAATACAGCGAGTGGAAATGATAGCCTCAATAAGCTGGATGGGCTAATTAAGGAGTTCAGAGATGCTGTTAAGCCCGAAGCAGATTGAATTTGCAAGGTACGGGAATCGCCGATGGAACTTCAAGGGCGGCGCAACCAGAAGTGGGAAAACATATCTTGATTTTAAATGGATTATTCCCATGCGGATTCGAGAACGAGCCGGGAAAGATGGACTTTCCGTTATCTTAGGCGTTACAAAATCTACAATAGAGCGAAATGTACTAGAACCCATGCGAAACCTGTACGGCAATAAACTTGTTGGAGCGATTTCCAGCGATAACACGGCGTGGATTTTCGGCGAGAAATGCTATTGTTTAGGCGCGGAAAAGGTGTCTCAGGTGTCGAAGATTCGCGGTGCGTCGATCAAGTATTGCTACGGCGACGAGGTTGCGGACTGGTCTGAAGAGGTTTTTGCGCTCTTGAAAAGCCGACTTGATAAAGCGTATTCTTGCTTTGACGGCACATACAATCCGCAGTATCCTAATCACTGGCTTAAAAGATTTCTTGATAGCGACGCCGATATTTTCAGCCAGGAATACACGATAGACGACAATCCATTTTTGCCCCCGGCTTTCGTTGAAAATCTGAAAAAAGAATATGCCGGAACGGTGTTCTACGACAGGTATATTCAGGGGAAATGGACACTGGCAGAGGGGCTTATATATGATTTTTCCGAGGCGAACATAACAGACGAAATACCAGAATCCGCGGATTACTACATAAGCATCGACTACGGCACATTAAATCCGTTCTCGTGCGGTCTATGGGCTGTAAACGGAGATAAAGCCGTCAGGATAAAAGAATACTACTACGACGGAAGAGCCAACTACAAGCAACTCACGGACGAGGAATACTGTGATGCTGTGGAGCGGCTAACGGGGGGCTACGATATCAAGAGGGCAATTATTGATCCTTCGGCTGCTTCTTTCATTACCGCTCTGAAACGCAGAAAATTCAAGGTGCAGCAGGCTGACAACGCCGTCCTTGACGGCATCCGGAGAACGGCAGGATATCTCAAGAACGGAAATATAAAGATTCATCGGAGCTGCAAGGATGCAATCCGGGAGTTTGGGCTATATCGGTGGGACGAGAAGGCCAACGATGACAAGCCCATTAAGGAGAACGACCACGCAATGGACGATATCCGCTATTTTGCAATGACGATTCTCCGGCACAAGGTGGGCAAGCCGGAATACAAGTCACTCTGGAACGGAGGGGTAAGCCATTAAAATGTATCAGGACCTATTGAACGCCGGAATGAACGAACAAAGCCGCATTGCGTTTATTCGAAGTGCGATAGACGAACATCGCACATCAAGCGAATACGGAGCTGCGGTTGATGCAGCGCTATATTACGAAGGACTAAACCCGACCATCAGCCGTTACGAGAAAATCATCTACGATATGCAGGGCCGCGCCCACAGGGATATGTGGACAGCCAACCATAAGCTTGCGAGTAAATTTTTTGGCATGGCGGTCGATCAGGAAGTATCCTACTTGCTGGGGAACGGTGTGACTTTTGCCGAAAAAAACACAAAAAAGAAGCTGGGTGGGGATTTCGACCAACAGGTCATGGATGCAGCGAGAGCGGCGAAGATTGCAGGCGTGTCATTCGGGTTTTGGGATTTAACGCATATGCGCGTGTTTGACCTGACAGAGTTTGTTCCGCTTTATGACGAAGAGAACGGCGCACTAAAAGCTGGTATTCGGTTTTGGCAGGTCGCGCCGGACAGACCGCTTCGAGCGACGTTATACGAGCTGGACGGATTCACCGAGTATTTTCAGCCGAAGAACAAAAACATGGAAGTGTTGCAGGGAAAGCGCAGTTACAAGCTTATTGTCCGCAAGGCTGAGGTCGGCGAAGCGGAAATTTACGACGGCGGAAACTATCCGGGTTTCCCCATTGTTCCGCTGAGGAACAACAAACGCCATCTATCCGAAATTACGGGTAAACGCAATACGATTGACGCGCTCGACCTTGCGTCCTCAAACATGGTCAACAACGTGGACGAGGGAAATTTAATCTACTGGGTGCTGTCCAACTGTGGCGGCATGGACGATCTCGATGATGCGAAATTTATCGAGCGTCTGAAAACCACCCACGTTGCTCACGCCGAAGGTGACGACGGGGCGAAGGTGGAGAGCAGAACCGTTGAAGCACCGTTTGAGGGAATGAACAGTGCCATTGATATGCTGAAAAAGAAGCTATATGAGGACTTCCAGTGCTTTGACGCATCAGCGGTATCTGCGGGCAATCAGACAGCGACGGCAATTAAGGCGTGTTATGTGCAGCTCGACCTTAAAACGGACAAGCTTGAGAACGAAGTGACCCGTTTTATCGTTGAAATTCTTCGCATTGCCGGGATTGACGATACTCCGAGCTACACGCGCAACCAGATCATTAACAAGACCGAGGAAACGCAGGCGCTTTTGATGGGTGCGCAGTATTACGATGATGAGTATATCACCAAGAAGCTGCTGACCATCAACGGCGACATCGATCAGTACGAGGACATGATGAAGCGCAAGGCGGCGGAGGAAATCGACCGCAGCTTTGAAGAACCGGAAGAAGAGTCTGATGGACTGGAGGAATGAATGTGGCTACATCTACCATTAACATTGCCGTTGTGTGCGTTACCATCGTAATTTTGTGTTGTCTGGGCAAAATGTGCAATGGTCGCCGATAAGGGGCACCAGCTGACCGAGAAGCAGCTTGCGGCGCTGGAACGGCGCATTGCAAAGCTGTATCGAGAGGCTGGGAAAGAGCTGCAAGAAACCATTGATACATACTTTGAGCAGTTCAAGCAGCGCGACGAGGAAATGAAAGCCCTGATCGGCACGATACAGAACGGCAAGGAGTGGACAGAACAGGATTACAAGCAATGGCGGCTCAACCAAATGGCACGTGGAGAGCGCTATCAAGCCTTACGCGACAAGGTGGCGCAGCGAGCGACCGACGCAAACGCCGCTGCCGTGTCCTATACCAATGATGCGACACCGGGCATCTACAGCCTGAACCGCAACTATGCGGCGTACACCATTGAGCAAGTGTCTGGCAACGTCGGCTTTGATCTGTGGGACGAGCAGACGGTCAAGCGCCTCATGGTAGAGCAGCCGGACTTAATGCCGTATTACCCGCCAAAACGAGCCTTAAAGCGTGGCATTGACCTTGCATACGGCAAGAAGCAGATCACAGCAAGCGTGACCAGCTCCATTTTGCAGGGGAAAAGCATTAAGCACATGGCGGACGACCTCCAGAAGCGCATCACCACCATGAGCCGCGACAGCGCTATCCGCACCGCCAGAACCGCTGTGACCGGCGCGCAAAACGCCGGGCGCATGGACAGCTACGCGGCGGCGGAGAAAATGGGGATCAAGCTCCGGCGTGAATGGGTGGCGACGCTGGATAATCGTACACGCCACGCTCATGCAATGCTGGACGGACAGCAAGCCGACATTGGCAAGCCCTTTAAGGTCGACGGCTACGAGATCATGTACCCCGGCGACACGTCAGCGCCCGGTTATCTCGTGTATAACTGCCGCTGCACGACAATTGCGGTGGTGGACGGGGTAGATACCTCATCGGCGCAGAGACGCGCCAGAAACGCTTCTACGGAGCAAACAGAGGTCATTTCAAACATGTCCTATGCAGAATGGGCGGGGTGGAAAAAAGAAACAAAGCAAGTTGCAAGCGCGGCAAAATCTGCTATAATAAAAGAAACTGACAAGCCAATATCGTATAAGCAGTTTGATACTGGCGATGCGGCAAATGATTTCTTCTATTACGACGGAGATGAACGCGGGCTACTTGCGAAAAAACGCAGCAAGCATGCGCAATGGCAGAAGTCTTTGACAGAAAATGAAGATTATGCTATTGGCGATTACACCGGCGGCGGATATTGGGATATAAACTCATATTTGCGTAAAACTGGCGATTGGGGAAATATCAATGCCGAATTTGTGAAACAGCAAATTAAAGGGCTTGATAGCGCAATAAGCCGATATGAGTTAAAAGACAATATTCGCGTCCAACGCGGTGTGACGGAAGGTGCGCTTGACGGGCTAATTTCCCAATATGGAGACGACAACGCCGGGTTAATTGGGAAAATATACAAAGATAGCGGTTATATGAGCACCACAGCACTAAAAGGGAACGCCGTCGCAAATGCAAAACCAGTTATTTTTGATATCGAAGTTCCGTCTGGCACTGGTCGTGGTGCCTATGTCAATCAGCTTGCTGGACAATATCAAGACACGGAATACGAATTTCTTTTGGCTCGAAACAGTAAGTTTGAGATTATAGCCATTGAGGAAAATGATGAGCCAATTCCTCCGCAGACAATAATTAGAATGAGGATGATTGTCGATGAGTAAAATGATCAAACAATTCCCGTTTTATATTACCTATGTGGATGTTGCTGAATATTGTTTTTGGATGGTTGATACTTATGGTGAAGATTCGCAACTTGTGAAGCTAATTGACAGTGGCAAATTCATGGAGCAGTGTGATAATCCACAAAAATATAAGAAGAATGCGGATGAAATTCTAATGGGAATCCGTCAATGCCTTTTTGACAATGGATTTGAGCCGGAGATTAGAGCTTGCGATAAGGCATTTGCAACCGAACGGAGAATGAAGCGCGGAAATGATAATCCATACATTCCTGTTGGTGAACGATGGGAGAAAGAAATCTTATGAGCGTTGAAATCCAAGACAACAGCAACAGAAGGAGCAATGGACGATTTTAAGATTATCGCACGTCTGCTTGCGGCGGTTCGCTCCTGCGAGAGGCAGCCATCGTTCAACTGTGCGCTGGTAGACGAGAAGAACATGAAAGCTCCGGCGGCAAAGCGGGATAATCTCGCAATTAAGCTGCAAAAGGCGGGGCTGATAGAGGGTCTGTTCATTGTCAATGACGTTGGCAATCAAACGGTTCCAGCGGTCATGTGGGAATATTCGCACCCTGCCGTCACGCTTGCGGGGCTTGAATATATCGAGACCAACGCGCCGCTGCGAAAAGCCTTGCAGGAGCTAAAGGACACTGGCGTCTCGCTGGCAGCACAGACGATTGCAAACACGCTGGCGAATATGATGTGACAGAAAGGAGATTGGCTCATGGCAAAAGATGATTTCCATGTGATTGTCTATCAAATTCTGGCGTATCTGTACCAGTGCTTGAAGCGTGGCAATGAAGTGAATCCGCAGCTTCTGAGCGCCGAGAGCGACTATTTCAAAGCAAACGGGCAAGTTGTGAATCAGAGATACTGGGCGTACATCATTTACAACCTTCACCGGATGCGGCTGATCGAAGGTGTGGTGTTTGCGGATATTGATAATCTCGCGTACCCGTATCCGGTGAAAGTGGACGACTGTATGATAACGCCAGCTGGGATAGAGTATCTGACGGACAATTCGTTTCTTGTGAAAGCGCGGGAGTTTCTGAAAGACGCAAAGGCAATCGTTCCATTTGTGTGAGGTATGATATGAACGTTGAAATTCACGACAACAGCAAAGAGGTATCTGCTGCGTTCAAGGACGCAGTGCTGCGCGGGCTGGAAAAGTGTGGGCTTGTGGCAGAGGGGTATGCAAAAAAGCTGTGCCCTGTTGACACCGGCAATCTGCGCAACAGCATTACCCATACAGTAGACGAGCAGGAACCGGCTGCGATCATCGGCACGAACAACGAGTACGCCGCATACGTTTGCTTGGGCACGGGCAAATATGCTGAGGGCGGCGGACGTCCTACACCGTGGGTGTATCAGGACGCAAAGGGCAACTGGCATTATACGCATGGCAGCAAGGCACAACCGTTTTTAAAGCCTGCGGTTGCCGATCACGCGAGCCAATACCGGCAGATATTGAAGGATGAGATGAAGAATGGATAATGAGATCATCAAGGTCATTGAAGCTATCATCAAGCGCGGCAACGATGCGGAAATACGGCGAAAAGGCAATGGGTACATCGTCTTAGAGATCAAGAAAACAATCAAATACACAGCTTCCACGTAATTGGGCGCGGGAAAGGGCAATAGGAGCCAACTTGTAAGGATTTTTTACAGGTTGGCTCTTTTTATTTCGGTAAAATCCGCGAAGTACAGCGGTTTTTATAAAGACTATCGCTCCCAAAGGAGTGGGACCAAAGAAAAGGAGATAGTGTTATGGCACTTACACGCAAACTTTTAAAGGGCATGGGGCTGACCGATGAACAGGTTGACACCATCATTGAAGCCCACACTGACACTGTGGACGGTTTGAAAGCTGACGTCAGCAAATACAAGACCGACGCAGAAAAGCTGCCCGGCGTTCAGAGGCAGTTGGACGACCTCAAGGCGGCAGGTGATGGCGATTATAAGGAGAAGTATGAGAAAGAACACTCGGACTTTGAAGCCTTTAAGTCCGACATCACGGCAAAGGAAAGCAAAGCGGCGAAGGAAAAGGCTGTGCGTGCTTACTTTGAAAGCAAAAACATCACCGGCACGAATCTCGACCTTGCGATGCGCGGCTGCGGCGAAGAAATGACCGCATTGGAGCTGGACGGCGACAAGATCAAGGACACCAAGAGCCTTGATGCGCTGATCGAGGGCACCTATAAGGGCCTTGTCTCCACTACGCAGACAAAGGGCGCGAATCCCGCCAATCCTCCGGCGAATTCCCCAACGAGGAACTACACGACCGCAGAGATTAAAAACATGACCGCTGCGGAGATCAATGCAAACTGGGACAGCATTAAGGCGTCCCTGAATCAGAAAGGAGTTTAACGCATGGCCGTTACCACTTTTATCCCCGAGCTTTGGAGTGCTCGTCTTCTCTATGCCCTTGACAAGGCTCATGTGGCGACCAATCTTGTCAACCGTGATTACGAGGGTGTTATTGCTAATCAGGGCGACACCGTCCACATCAACAGCATCGGCGCGATCACGGTTAAGGACTATACTAAGAACGCCGACATTGCCGCGCCCGACGCGCTGACCACCACCGACCAGACCCTTGAGATTGACCAGTGCAAATACTTCAACTTCCAGGTCGATGATGTGGACAAGGTGCAGGCAGCGGGTGATCTGGTTGATACCGCAATGGGACGCGCCGCCTATGCGCTGGCTGATACCTCCGACGCATTTCTGCTCAAAACCATTGCCGCAGGCGCTGCGGCGGGGAACACCGTGGGCGCTGCGTCCGGTCCCATTGCGCTGACCAAGGACAACATCTACGAAAACATCGTAAAGCTGCGCACGAAGCTGGACAAGGCGAACGTGCCGAACACCGGCCGTACCATCGTCGTGCCCCCCGAGGTTTATGCGCTGCTGCTGCTGGATGAACGCTTTGCAAAGTCCCCCGCAGCTGCTGGTCAGGACGCGCTTATTAACGGTAAGGTTGGCGAGGTTGCAGGGTTTACCGTGTTCATGTCCAACAACTGCCACACCGGCACCGGTACGGATACCGGCAAGACCCCGTATTTCGAGATCACGGCGCAGGTCAGCGCCGCGACTACCTACGCCGAGCAGATCATCAAGACCGAGGGTTACCGTATGGAATCCCGTTTTGCTGACGGCGTGAAGGGTCTGCATGTCTACGGCGCAAAGGTCACGGACGGAAGCCAGATCGCAAAGCTCATCGCGTCGGTGTCTTGACGGAAAGGAGGGCAACGCAATGCTGGAAGAAATCCTGAGAGCCTGTAACAACTGGTTTTTGGTGTCGGACGGCATCCATACCGGTACGTTTTCCATTGAGGGCGGCAGCGTTGCGTTGCCATTTCTGGCAGATGGACAGTACTTCCGGATTGTCGGTTCCGTTTTTAATGACGGCGTTTATCAATATCCGCCCTCTGTGGCTGAACTGGTGGATGAGACGTTCGACGGTGCTGTTTGGGCGCTTGCTATCCCCAAATCGGTGGTTGATCTGGCGGAACGGGTGCAGGAGTGGAACGAAAAGTACCAGGCTACAGCTGCCGGACCATACCAGTCCGAAAGCTTCGGCGGGTACAGCTACTCCAAAGCAACCGACCCAGAGACCGGCGGCGCTGTGACCTGGAAAACTGCGTTTGCTGGCGAGCTTTCCCGGTGGCGAAAAATCGGGAACCCGGCAAAGACCGTGCCCAAGCAGAGCGACACATGGTACCGCAGACCGTACTATCCGGGCTACCCGTGGAGGTGATGGAATGAGTTTGCTGGATGATTTCGGGCGCAAATGCTGCCTCATGGAGAAGCACCTAACTCCCGATGGTGCGGGAGGCTGGGAAGTGCAATGGGTAGACGGTGCAGAATTTATCAACTATCAGGCGCTGGACACCTCTATGGAAGCACGCCGAGCCGAGAAGGACGGTGTGACCTCTGTGTATTCCGTTCTGGTCAAAAAATCCCTGCCCATTGAGTACAATGACGCATTTAAGGATTTGAGCACCGGCGACACATACCGGGTGACCTCCAGACCGAAAGACAAAACCGCTCCGGTCAGCGCCAGTTTCGACTTGAAATTCTTCACGGCGGAGAGGTGGGCATTGACCTCATGACAAAAGACAAAGCGCTCTATGCGTGGTTCAACAAATTCATGCCGTTTTACCCGGCATCATCCGTGCCGAAAGACGTGGTTTTTCCATACGGTACCTATACACTGGCTACCGGCGCGTTTGGCGATGATCCTGTGAGCCTGACTGTAAACCTCTGGTTTTACACGGAATCCGAGAACGTGCCTAATCAAAAGGCGCAGGAACTCTCTGATCGCATTGGGAGAGGTGGAACGCTTATTCCATGTGATGGAGGCGTGATCTGGCTCAAACGCGGTTCTCCGTGGTGTCAGAGCCTTGTGGACGAGGCAGACCACGGCATCAAGCGGCGCTACATTAACATTACTGCTGAGTATTTTACTCAGGACTAAGGAGGACATATGAGCAAATTTACTGTAATCCCCGAAAGCACTTTTTCTGAAATGCAGCTCAATGCAGGCGTGCTGCTCAAACAGTTTACACCGGCAACTGCTGCCGCACCTGACGACGAGGATATTATTTGCGCGACTACCGGCGGCATTACTGTTAGCTGCGTGCCCACGTTTTCCGACCTTGGCGAGGATGTGGACAATTGCCCTAAAAATACCAAGGAGCTTAAACATCTTGATGGTTGGGAATGCAAGATGTCCACAACTGCGTTGGGCACAAGCCCTGTCAACATTAAGCTCTCCCTTGGCTGCGCGGATGTTGACGGCACGGATGCCACAAAAATCGTGCCGCGTGTAGATTTGGCGCAGACCGATTTCAGGGACATTTGGTGGGTTGGTGACCGAGCCGATGGCGGCATGGTTGCAATCCAGCTCAAAAACGCACTTTCCACCGGTGGATTTTCTCTCAAAACCACCGACAACGGCAAAGGACAGATTGCCGTAGAACTGACCGGTCATGTGTCTATCAAAAGTCAGAGCGAGGTTCCCATGGTATTTTACAGTTCCGCAGCATCCGCAGGTGTCGGAGGTTAAAAAATGAAACTGTCTGAATATCGCGGTGATGACGCGCTTGAGGTGCTGGCAGAATTGCTGGAACCGGCGGTTGAAATCCTCGCGGATAAAGAAATTGCAGCGGCATGGTGTGGCAATAGCACCGGAAAGACCAGGGGGCAGAAGCAGCTGAAAGCGGTGTCCATTGCGTTAAAAAAACACAGGGAGGCTGTGATTTCTGTCCTCGCGGCACTGGAGCACGAAAGCCCGGAGGAATATCGGGCAAAGATTAACGTTGTTACGCTTCCCAAAAAGCTGTTGGAAGTGCTGAATGATAAAGACTTGAAAGCTTTTTTTACCTCGCAGGAGCAGACCGAGGACGAACTCTCCGGCTCTGCTTCGGTGAGTACAGAGGGCGGAATACAGTAAAGACGTTTCTGGGGTACGCCACTGCGCGGTATCAGCATGATTGCGACATGATTCGGTATCAGTGTTATATCACCGATACCGTAAAGATGATTGCGGAAAACACGGCGAAATTTGCCAGTGGCGTATATCCGTCAAAGCGTTATGCGGAGGTGCTGTTCCCGAAACCGGTTGAAACCCGAACCTCGGATGAAATTATAACAGGGATTCGTAACAAACTTGAAAAAATGGGGAAGGGGGAATAACACGTGAATGTGTTCGAACTGTCGGCACGACTTACGCTGGACACGAGTGGGTATGAAGCTTCGCTGTCCAATTCTCAGCAGAAAACCAGCACGTTCGGCGACACCATGAAAAAGGCGTTTACCACAGCAGCTGCTGTTACCGCCCTAAAAAAGGTCGGGGAAGCAGTCTACAAAATCGGTGAACAGGCTGTTTCTGCATATGCCGATTATGAGCAGCTAGCGGGCGGTGTGGAAACGCTGTTTAAGTCTAGTGCGTCAAGGGTGCAGAAATACGCGCAGAACGCTTATAAAACCGCTGGGCTGTCTGCAAACGATTACATGGAAACCGTGACCTCCTTCTCCGCGTCCCTGCTCCAAAGCCTTGGAAATGACACAGAGGCTGCCGCTAAAATGGCGGACATGGCAATTACCGACATGGCGGACAATGCAAACAAGATGGGGACGGCTATGGAGAGCATTCAAAATGCCTATCAGGGCTTTGCCAAGCAGAACTACACCATGCTGGACAACCTGAAGCTGGGCTATGGCGGCACCAAGGAGGAAATGGAGCGGCTACTCCAGGACGCGGAGAAACTGAAAGCTAAACAGGGCGAGGTCGCCGAGTATAGCATAGACAGCTATGCGGATATCGTTAAGGCTATCCACGTCGTCCAGACTGAAATGGGCATCACCGGCACAACCTCCTTAGAAGCGTCTGAAACCATATCCGGCAGCATGGCAAGCGCAAAAGCATCTGTAGAGAATTTACTCACCGGCATGATAGACACCGATCAGGACATTATAGCCCTCGGGGAGCAGACTGCAAGCGCGGTGGCTACTGCGTTTGACAATGTTGCTCCGGCTATCGCCAATTTTATGACCGTCGGTGTCCGGGCGCTCTCCGACGCAGTTGACCCAGCGAATAAAGTTTCCCGGGCAATTGGTGAGATTGAGGGAGCTCAAGAGCGGGTGACAAACTCCAACAATATTTTGGAGCTTGTCTCCAGATATAAGGCTCTGCAAGAGCAAGCAAAAAGCTCTGAGATATCATCAAGCGAATTAGCGGATATTGAAAAAGAACTGACCACCGTGCGGAACCAGCTGGCAACGGCAACCGGTAACGCGAAGATTGCGCAGTCCGAATCCAACGATGAAGTTGAACAGGCTGTCAAATATGAGGAGGCTATGGCGCAAGCCGAAAAAGAACGTGCTAACAGCGAGATTTACAAAAAAGTCACAGAGGGCGCAAAATCGTATAAAGAGGAGCTTGCCCTACTGAAGACGAAAAGTGCAGAGCTCACTGCTGCAGAGGAGCGGCTCAATTATGTGTTAGACGATCGTATACCGGCTGCGCAGAGTTTAACGGATAGGCTGGATGAACTGTGGGAGAGTGTCGAGGAAGGAACGCAGACAGAGGAAGAACTCCGAGCCGGGTTGGATGAACTCGAAAAGACCATTTATGACTTGACAGGAGTTGAGGTCGATTTTACCGATCTTCTCTCCGCGCAGGACTACGTAGACGGGCTCGATCTATCGTTTGTCGGGTTGGGTGAAACCGTGCAAGATGCTCAAGACGATGCAACCGATCTGAGTGAGCGCGTGGATGAGTTGACCAGTAGCACGGAAGAATTCCAGGCTATGGTTGCTGCACTTGTAGATAATGGAATCATATCTGCGACTGAAGCGGCTAGTTATCTTGGCGTTGAGGTTGGGGACCTTGACACGGTGCTAGCTGGGGTGCGCGATACGACAGAAAGCACAGACGAAGCGCTAGAGGGGTTGTCCGAAGAGGAGCAGGCGGCGCAGGACGCAACGGCAGAGCTCAAACAATCTCTTGCTGATATCGGTATCGAGGCATACAATGCGCTGACCTCCGGCGAGGATTTGCGCGCGAAATATGAGGCGTTGACCGGGCAGCTGGAAAGCCTTGACGGTGAGCTGGACCAGAACACTTTGAATATGGTCAATACTGCGCTGGAAACCCTGAACCTTGCAGCCACCAATCAGGAACTTGTCAACGGCTATCCTGCGTTTATCACGGCGGCTCAGAACGCCGGTGTGTCGTTGTCTGAGCTTTCCGGATGGTTGATATCCAATGGCGTGACCGCTGACGAATGGGGCTCTCAAGTCTCCACAGCGGTTGACGGGGTTATCAACAACTTTAAGACGGTAACGACATCCACGGGGCAGAGTGTTGCAGAAATGAAAGCGGCTCTCAGCAACAACATCGCGGCATATTCCAACTGGAACAGCAACATTGCAACTCTTATGGCTGCAGCTGTGGCTAGCGGTGATTCCAGCAAAATCGCATTCGTTCAGGCAATGCAAGACATGGGCATTGGTGCGGCAAACCAAGTTGCAGAAATGGTGACGGACGTAGACGGCACGCTGGACGAGTTCGGCCCATTGTTTGAGGACGCAGCGGACCAGGGGATGTTGGAGGTCGAAAACAGCATTGAAGACGGAACGCCCAAGGCAACTGCGGCAGCGGAATCCTCTATGGAAGATATCCAGGATGCAATGGAAAAGGTGGACTTCAAGACCACTGGCAAAGAAGCTATTTCCGATGTCGCGTCTGGCATGTCCTCGGAAACAAGCACCGCTGCAAACGCTGCGACAAGTGTTGCAACCAGCGCAAAATTAGCTGCCGGGAGCGTAAGCTTTTACTCTGTCGGCTACAACATGGATTCCGGCATGGCCAGCGGCGTGTATGGCGGCTCTTATCTTGTATCGAACGCCGCCAAAAGCGCGGCGAGGTCGGCTTATAATGCGGCAAAGGCTGCGTTGGGGATCAAGTCCCCGTCCCGGCTCTTCCGCGACGGTGTTGGTAAAATGATTACAGAGGGTATCTCTGCCGGCATGCAATCCAATGACGTTATCCGGGGACTTGAAACGGCATCCAGACAGGTTGCAGATACTGCATACGATGCGTTTGAACTTGAGGATTACACGCTCGGCACGAGCATGGGAAACCTCAAGGTTGTGCAAAACGGAGCGCACACAGGCACTCAGACAATCAACAACTACATCAATATTGATGGAGCTCAGTACACCGATGCTAGAGAAGTGGCACGGGTGGTCGGCGAAGAGCTGATGAAGCAGTACAGGAGGGAGGCTGCTGTGTTTGCGTAACTTGTATTTCGTGTATGACGGCGTGGACAGCCGCGATCTCGGTATCAGGCTGCAAACCCCGATCACGATTGACGGTGCTAGCCCGAATGTGGAGACTGTAGTGGTGACCGGACGGAATGGCGATCTGCACCAATGGGACGGGTCGTATTCCAACCGGGCTGCCACTGCGAAATGCTTTATCCTGACTGACCATGTGTGGGCGTATCTCCGGCAGATGCAGATATGGTCCCTGTTGAAGCCTGGGTATCATCGGCTGGAAACGCCGGAAGAGCCGGAAACCTATATGATGGCTATGGTTTCTGACGGCGGTGAGACAGATATCCGTGGAAATGTCCTCGCACCATTTACCATAAAGTTTGACTGTATGCCGCAGAAGTTCCTGAAATCCGGTGAAATCCCGATCATGTTAACAGACAAAGGGGCTGTGTACAATGATTGTTTTCCAGCTCTCCCGTTAATCACTGTATACGGAACCGGGGCGGGGACACTGACAATAGGTGGGACTACCGTATCCATAAAATCTATTGATCAGTGGGTAACGCTGGACTGTGAAACATCCGAGGCATATAAAAATGCCGATAACAAAAACGCCACGATCACGGCGGCAAAATACCCCACACTTGAGCACGGCAGTAATGCTGTGACGTGGACTGGCGGCGTGACAAGTGTCGAGATTACCCCAAGGTGGTGGACATTATGATACCGATTTTGTACGGGTCAACGGAACGTCGATTCTCCGACAATGGAATCGGGCCGCTGGGCGACTGTATCAGCGGCAGCGTCACTGAGGCTCGGAACGGGGAGTTTGAACTCGCGATAAAATATCCCACATCTGGCGCACACTACAGTGATTTGAAGCTCCGGGCTATTATCATGGCAACGCCAAGACCGGAGGCAGACCCACAGCCGTTTAGAATTTATGACATCTCCCGACCCATGAACGGCATTGTAACCGTTAACGCTCAACATATCAGCTATGACTTGACCGGTATCCCTGTGGCGCCATTCACTGCGTCCTCTGCGGCTGGCGCCATGGCAGCCCTGAAATCCAACGCCGTCACGGACTGCCCTTTTGACTTCTGGACGGACAAGAGCACAACAGCCAATATGACGGTTGCGGCACCATCGTCTATCCGTGGGCTGTTGGGCGGCTCTGAGGGGTCATTGCTCGATGTGTACGGCGGAGAATATGAGTTTGACCGCTGGACTGTAAAATTGCATGGAAACCGTGGATATGACCGGGGCGTAAGCATCCGATACGGTAAAAACCTGACGGATATCACGCAGGATGAAAATTGCGAATCTGTATATACCGGAGTATACCCCTACTGGGCGGACGCTGACGGAAATCTTGTGCAACTGGACAGCAAAATCATCAGCGCCCCGGGCACATATGATTTTACCCGCATACTTCCGCTGGATCTATCCCAGGAGTGGGAAAATGCCCCGACCCAGGAACAACTAAAAGGCAGAGCTGAAAGCTACATGACAGCAAACAATATCGGCATCCCAAAGGTGTCTATCACGGTAGAGTTTGCACAGCTAGGACAGATGCTAGAATATCAGCATTTTGCGGTTTTGGAGCATGTGGAGCTGTGTGATACCGTCCATGTAGAGTTCCCACGGCTCGGAGTATCTACATCCGCTAGAGTCGTAAAAGCCGATTACAACTTTCTGGCGGAGCGTTACAACTCCGTAACTCTGGGAGAAGCCAGAACGGGGATAACTGGAGCGATCATGGCGCAAGGGGAAAGCATCCGGCAGAAACCATCGTTGACACTTGTGCAACAGGCTATTTCGTCTTTGACCTCGGATATTCTCGGTGCCAAAGGCGGCAGCGTCCGTTTACTGGATACCAATGGAGACGGAGAGCCAGATACACTTTACATCGCCGATAATCCCGACCCTACACTGGCTGTTAAGGTGTGGCGATTCAACTATAAAGGATGGGGGGCCAGCACCAACGGCTATAACGGTCCGTTCACTCTGGGCGCGTCTCTGTCCTCTGGCATTGTGGCAGATTTTATTACCGCTGGCACACTCAATGCCAACCTGATAAAAGCAGGCGTTCTGACGGACGTTGCGGGAAAAAACTACTGGGACATGAACACCGGGGAATTCAGCCTGTCTTCGGCGGCTGTGGAAAGCGGAATGACACAGAGCAACGTGTTTAACAAGCTCACGAACAACGGGCAGACGCAGGGCATCTACCTGCAAAACGGGCTGGTGTATATCAACGGTACATATATCAAGGCTGGTGACATTGACGCAGCCAACGTCTCACTGTCCGGAGAATTTTCCGTGTATCAGGCATCCGGCGGGACGAAGGGCGGCAGCATTGGTTATATGCAGGGTCTCGACGATTCCGGAACAACGGACGGAATCGGCGTTGCGGACGCCACAAGGGAGAACTACGTGATAGTCACCGACGCAGGTGTCAGAATTCAGACCGGCAGTACCAGAATGTACCTGCTGGCAAATGGACATGCGTATATAGACGGGAACCTGTCTGTTTCCGGAAGCATCACGGAACACGCAACGCAGTAAAGGGGGAAAACGATGATTACGCAGACGTGCAAAATAAACATGGTCCCGGGCGGAATGCCGCCGATTATACATGTAAGCCAGTACGACGCTGGATCGAGGGTCCTGACGTTTGAGCTATACAGCGGAGCAATTCCATGGACGGCACCGTCTGGAGCTACGGTTACCATCGACGGCACCAAGTCGGACCAAAAGGCATTCAGCGTTGCAGCCACCGTCTCAGGGTCCACAGTGACGGCGACACTTACGCAGCAGATGGCAGCGGCGGCTGGACGGGCAGAATGCCAGCTGACGGTGACCAAAGGAGAAAACGTCCTTGGCAGCGCAAACTTTATCCTGGACGTGGAGCGGGCGGCTCTGTCGGAGGACGCGGACATATCCGCGACAGACATATCCAGTGTTGAGACAGCGAAAACACAGGCGATTTCTGCCATGCAGCAAGCGCAAGCGGCGGCAGAAACAGCACAAGGGGAAGCTGCTACCGCTACAAAAAAAGCGCAAGCGGCGGCAGACTCTGCATCCGCAGCAGCTTCTTCCAAGACTGCGGCAGCGACCTCTGCCACGAACGCGGCAAGCTCTGCTTCCGCTGCTGCCGCTTCTGCGGAGACAGCGCAAACAGCGGCAGAAACAGCACAAGGGGAAGCTGCTACCGCTACAAAAAAAGCGCAAGCGGCGGCAGACTCTGCATCCGCAGCAGCTTCTTCCAAGACTGCGGCAGCGACCTCTGCTACGAACGCGGCAAGCTCTGCTTCCGCTGCTGCTGCTTCTGCGGAGACAGCGCAAACAGCGGCAGAAACAGCACAGGCGGCAGCGGCAACAGTTGAAAATAAGGCAGACAAAAGCCACGGGCTGTGGAATTTTACCGATATCCCGTCCGGCGCTGATTTGAATGACTACACCGCCTGCGGCTACTACAGGGCGAGCGAATATCAGATAGGTACAACGATTGCCAATAACCCCAGCGGTCAGGCATTTACGTTACGGGTGAGCAATGGAATTGGCGAAGCCGACAGCGGCGTGATCACAGGCTCCACATGGCGCTATCGCATCCAGCGGTTGACGGACTATAATGGAAGAGAGTACATCCGGAGGGTTTCCACCGCCGACTCCGGTGCCGTTAACGTCTTCCCCTGGAAGAAAATGCTGAACAATGAAGATTGGACCGCATTAAAGGCAGAGATCACCCCCGCTTCCATCGGCGCAATGCCTGAGAATGCAGGGCTTTGGAGCTTTACCGATCTCCCGCCCGGCGCGAACCTGAACAACTATACCGCCTGCGGCTTCTACAAATATTCCTATGACGAAGGCAGCTTTTCCATCCAGAACAGTCCCGTCAGTGCGGCGTTTACGATGCAGGTGATAAATGCCTGCGGCTATGATGACCACGATGCCATTGCAGGTCACGCGCTGAAATACCGTCTGCAAAAGCTCACCACCTGGCAGGGGGACGAGTATGTCCGGCAAGCCTACACCGACAGCAGCGGCAGCGTCACCTATGGCGCATGGAAAACCATCCTCAATAACGGCGCTCTGGGCATCACCTCCGGCAGCTGGACTCCCACGGTGTCCGGCGCTGCCAACTATACCATCCAGACCGGGCGGTACATCAAAATCGGCGATATGGCGGTGGTCACGTTCTCGGTCTACGGCACCTTTGCAGGCAGCACCACCGGGCGGATCAAGGTTTCCGGCTGCCCGCTGACCCCGGGGGAAAACATCACCGCCGGCGGCGGCGACCTGTCCGGCTACACGGCGGCGTCCAATATCGTCTTCACCGGCTGGCAGTGCAACAAAAACGGCAGCTTTTATGCTATGGGGCAGGAAACCGGCACCACCGGCACAAGTAAGCTGGGAAGCACCGCCATTTATCAGAAGACCTCCGGCGAGTTTCAGGCGTCGGGCACGATTGCATTTCAGGTGGCAAGCTAAGGAGGAATCAAAATGATTAACATTACAGCAACTGAGGGTAAATTTTTGACCAACGGCGCGGTCTACATCAGTGGAACGCTCTACCTGCCAGCGGAGACGGATGCAGCTGCATGGTCTGAGGTGGACAGCATCGTTGAGGATGCGCCACTGGCTCCAGCAGAAGCGCTTATGCTGATTTTCGGCAGCACGGAGAGTATCAGTACGTCCGCTGCACAGTCGGCGCAGGAGACGCTCAGCACCGTACAGGCGCTGGGCGGCATCAAATCCGAAGTAGTGCAGTCTGACAAAATCGGTTTTGACTGGCGCAATATCTACGTCGGTGACGTGCTTGTACGGCAGGAGTATGTGGAGCAGGAGCACCCAACGGGTACCGTGGACAATCCGATTGTGTACGCAGAGGGCGTGCCCCTTATCAACAATGCCTACTACCTCAAGGACGGCGCACTGTACGTCTGGATGGAAGAATGGGTGAAGTGGGAGGCTGACGATGCAGTATAGTCTTTCTAACGGAAAATCCCGCATCTACCAGTGGGACCGCGACATTACCATCACCATCACGGAGCCGGAAAACGTGCCGGAGGTGCATTTTAAGTGGGGTGGTAAGGCGGTTCCGCTGCCGGTCACCGATCAGCAGGTGGCAATCCCGCCGGAGCTGATGCAGCTGCCGAATTCCATCGTGTTTTGGGCATATGAGCCCGACCACACAATGGACGTGGCAACGGTACCGCTGGAGACGCGTCCGAAGCCGGCGGATTACGTCTACACGCCAACCGAAATCCGGACATGGGAGCAGTTGGACGCACGCATTGAAGCCCTGGAAAAGGGCGGTAGTGTTGCCGGTGTCTCCTCTGTCAATGGTCAGACCGGTGCCGTAACCATCACGGCAGAGGGACTGGGCGCGCTCACCGAAGATGATTTGCAGAGCGCTACCAATGCCGCACTGGCTCAGGCAAAAGAGTCCGGAGAATTTGACGGAGCACAGGGTCCAAAAGGAGACACTGGAGCGCAGGGACCGCAGGGCGAGACGGGACCGCAGGGACCTGTTGGTCCACAGGGTCCTACTGGTCCTGCTGGAACTGGGCTGGATGTCACTGGCGCAACCGTGGGGCAGATCGTCAAAATTGCTGCGGTGGATAGTGACGGGGTACCGACGGCGTGGAGCGCAGTGGATATGCCGAGCGGCGGAAGCGGTGGCGAGACGTGGGAACAAATTGGCACTATATCGCTTGGTGAGGCAGTCGTTGACCAGCTGAACTTTGACTACCTCAAAAAAATAAGAATCTTAATAATAGCGTCAGATAGTGCAGCTACAGAAAGATATACTGCTAAAACTGACGTTGTGTATAGGACGATAGAGTTAAGCGCGTTGAAAGACGGAACGACTGGGTGGAAAGCATTTGGTAACGGGTATAGATTTGGAACGGCAAACCATCCAAACGGTGCGATAACATTGATTTTTATTGATTGTGATCCAGCTATGACATGCTGTGTTGGACCAACGGTAGCTTTGACCCAAGGGACACCAATGGTCGGCGCCGGGAAACTTCCGTCCACTGGGTATTCTGGCGGTTATGTTAACGGTATCCGCATAAACACGGTAGTTGCAGACGGAACCGAAAACACTGCATCGGGAACAATCACTATTATGGGGGTCAAAGCATGAAAATAAACGACAATGGCGTTCTCCGGGACATGACCGCCGAGGAAATTGCAGCTGTGGAAGCCATCCCCGTACTCCCGCAGGAGTACAGCGTGCAGGATGCAACCGTTACGGCGTTGCGGCTGCTGTTGGCAGGCTCCACGCCCACCACAGCAGATGATCGTATCCAGTGTGCAGCGCTCTATCCGGAGTGGACAGCTGGCGCCCATACACAGGGCGAGATTTACACCACGCAGGATCAGGTGTGGGAGTGCTACCAGAACTATGACAACGCTGTATACCCGGATATCAAGCTAGACAGCGCGGCGTGGTATACATTTAACCGTCCGCTGCACGGCAGCAGCCCGGAGACAGCACGGTACTATGTGGCTCCTACCGGGGCGCATGACATGTACCACGCCGGAGAGTACATGATCTACACAGACGGCAAGCTGTACCTGTGCAAGCAGGATACGGCGTATAGCCCCAGCGACTATGCAGCCGCCTGGGAAAAGAAGTGAGAAGGGCAAATGGAAGCAATTATCATTGCGGTGATTCCACCGCTTATTACCGGAGGGCTTGCATTGATTGGTGTGGTTATCACAAATCGAAAAACCGCCCGGGAGATGCGAGCCAATCTGGAAAAGACACAGGCGGTCACTGACACAAAACTGGAGGAGCTGACCCGGGAGGTGCGGGAGCACAACGGCTTTGCCCGCAGGATGCCTGTCGTAGAGGAGCAGATCAAAGTCATTAACCATCGGATTAAAGATTTGGAGGATGATAAACATGACCATTAAGACAAAGATGTGGTGGAAAGCAGCGGGCATCCGCGCCGTGAAAACGGTGGCGCAGACGGCGGTAGCGATGATTCCCGCCGCCGTGACCATCGGCGCGGTGGACTGGGTGACCGTGGTGGGCACTGCGGCTCTGGCAGGCGTTGTGAGCCTGCTGACCAGCATTGCAGGTCTGCCGGAAGTGGACGCAAAGGAGGATAACAATGGCTAAAATTATCGGTATTGACGTATCAGAGCACAACGGCGCTCTGGACTGGGCGAAGATCAAGGCTGCGGGTATTGGTTTTGCCATCATCCGCACGGGCTACGGTGTCAGCCACACCGACAATTACTTCAAGCGCAACATGGAGGGAGCACTGGCGCAGAGCATCCCCGTGGGTGTGTACCACTTCTCCTACGCGCTGAACGCTGCCGGAGCAAAAAATGAGGCGGCATTCGTGCTCAAACTGCTGGAGCCGTATAAGGACAAGATCACCTTGCCGGTATTCTTCGACTTTGAGTACGACACTGTGGACTACGCCAAAAAGCAGGGTGTGACCTTGGGCAAGGAGGCGTTCAACGCCCACACCGTGGCATTCTGTGAGGCTGTCAAGGCAGCTGGTTATAAGCCCGGTACATACTACAATCTGGACTACTTGCGCCGGTACGTGGACATTAACCGGGTGGGTAAATACGTCCAGTGGTATGCGCAGTATGCGTCCAGTGCTTCTGCGTCCGGCTGGGCAATCTGGCAGTACAGTAGCTCCTATACAATCCCCGGATGCTCTGGTAGATTTGATGTCAACGTGCTGGGCGATGCAAGTCTGCTGACTGGCACCACCGGAAAGTACACCATCGGCTGGCACAAAGACAGCAAGGGATGGTGGTACGCCAACAGCACCACTGCCTATTACAAGGAGCAGTGGGCAAAGATCAAGGATAGGTGGTATTACTTCGACAAGGAGGGCTATATGCTGGAAAATGCGTGGAAGGTTGAGGCAGGCGGTGACACCTACTATCTCGGTGCTGACGGTGATATGCAGACCAACATGGTTGTTGGTCTTGGCAGTGATGGCAGGTTGCAACCCATTGAGCGGTATTATCACCTGATCTCTGAGCTGCCGGATTATTACCGTACCGAGGTTGACAAACTGGTGGAAAGCGGGAAGCTTAAGGGCAAAGCCGGAGAAGGAGAAAATCTGGTGCTGGACCTCAGCGAAAGTGCGTTGAGGGCGCTGATTATCGCCAATCGGTAATTGGAAGAGTGTCCATGCCAAAAGCCAAACCGGCAGCGTATTACTACAGGATTGTAGCGGAATAAAAATAAGGTGAGGGCTGTAAGCCCTCACCTTATTTTAATACGTTCTCGCGCCACCGAAAACGCCACCACAACTGAAATGTTGGGTACATTTGTTGGTACGCCAGAAGCGGTACCCATAAATGTACCCAACGCCCACTTTCCGGTATTGGGTGATTTTACGAGCTCCGCAACATTGGACTTTGTGACCGGACTGTTCCCTGGGGTTGGATCATCGTCAAAGATTGTCCAAATTTTTATTGTATCTTCATACACTTCTACCCTAACAACGGTTGATAGAATTGCTGCCGGGTTTTTTTTTGCACTTTTTATCAGTTTCTCCAGGAGTGGAGCGAGCTGTTCGTCACTCAGACCGGAGTGTTCAACGTTTGATTTCAATAATCTGATTTCCTCTGCAACTCGATTCTTTCTGATTTCCAGGGCGTTTGTACGCTCTATCAGCGCCTGAGTTGTAAGACCGGCTATAACGGCATCCACAGCTTTTTCAATTTGCTCTGTGAGTATGTCATATTCGTTTTGCAATTCTTTTAATTTTGGCTCAGCGGTTTTTACGATATTGTCACGCTGCTCTCTTAGAACTTCCAGCAGTTTCTCGCGGGACTTTGGAGCGCCCAACATAGTAAGCACAGCGTTTGCTACGGTCTCCTCCAGCTCGTCCTTGCGGATGCTCATTCCAGCGCATCCCTTTCCGCGTTGTTTGGTTGCACATTTATAATATTCATAGCGCGCGCTTCCACGCTCCGGATATTTATAGTGGATCGTCATGGCACCTCCACATTTTCCGCAAAACACTTTCCCTTTTAACGGCTGTTCCACATCTGTAACCCTCTTCCCAGTATTCTGGTGTTTATTAGCTTTTAACTTCGTTTGTACCGCATCAAATAGCTCTCGTGATACGATTGCTGGGCATTCTATCTCCAGATGCTCCCCACGCTCGGCGTGAGCGTTCCGCGTTCCGTCATAGCTGACCGGCTTGCCGCCAAACAGCGCCCTGCCTACATATTTCTCATTTTTCAGCAAATCATGAATGCTGTTTTTCCCAAATGCGTTTCCACGTTTGGTTTTCAGACCGCGCCGGTTTAACTCCCGGATGATATCCATATATCCATGCCCGGCAGCATACAGCCCGAAAATGAGCCGCACGGTTTCCGCTTCCTCTTCGTCCACCACCAGACGCTCATTTTCCACCCGGTAACCCAAAGCCGGAGTGCCGCCAGTATGCTTGCCGGATTTCGCACGCTGCCGAACACCTTCACGAACCTTCTGTTGTGTCTGCAACACCCACATTTGATTAAATAGGGCTGTTACACCTTCGTTGAGAAAAACAGCCGGGTCGCTCAAATCACCGCCTACTGTAGGCTGTGTAACCGATACAACGTGTACGCCAATCCGCTGAAGAGTCTCCCGGAATTGAAACCAGTAAACCATATTACGGAACATACGAGACTGGTCATAAATCACCACAGTGTCAGCGCCGCCGGCATACAACGCCTGCATCATACGCTGGTACTCCGGGCGCGTCTCTTTCATCCCGGAAATTGCCCGATCTGCGAACACGTCCAGCACCGGAATGCTATGCTGATTGCACCACTCGGTGCAACGGTCAACCTGTACTTCTATGCTGGCTTCGGACTGGTTTTCGGTGGAGTACCGCGCCAGAATATACGCTCCGTGTATCATTTTATACCTCCTAACGTTTGACATTCCGGAGGCACTGCGCTATAATAAATGTGCAGATTCCTCCAATTTGGGCTCTTTCCATTCTGTGCCCCCGATATCTGCGTATCGCCCTCGGTGCTGGTACACCGGGGGCATTTTTTATTCCTCGATGATTGCAAAATAACACCAAAAATGTATAACTCTAGTACAAAAACATGGCTGAAATAGCACATAAATGGTATTGTCCGGAAATATAAACTGTGTTACGATGATGTCAACAAAGCACTGCGGGAGGTGATTGCATGCAGTGCTATGATGGGCCCCAGCCGCCGGACGCTGATCTGGATTGTCGCCAGAATTCGCGCATGGATCAGGTCATTACTCCTCGGCGGTCTTCTTGGCTTTTACAATCGCGACAATCGCCAGGACAGCGCAAACTAAACACCAGGTTGCCCATACTTTGAGGTCTTTGTAGCTGCCGCTCAGGGTGTAGCCCATGAGAGCACCGATACCATTAAGGACGATCAATGCGATATCGCCGCCCTTGCCCTTTGCGTTTCTGGTGGCAATCGCGACAATGCCGCCAACCAGGAGCATGACCGCTACCAGGACACCAGCGGAGCCGCTGACCTCACCGTTTGCTTCCAGCGCGTTCCCCAGACCAGCCGCACAGGACTGCAAGAGAACAAAAAAGCATAGGACGATTGACAAAATGCCAGAGACAAGTTTCCATGTTTTCATTTTCTGTAATTCCTCCTTATAAATGATAGATTGATTCTACCAAAAAGAAGAAATCTTATCAAGGGCAAAAGAGCACGAAGGGAAAGGTACCGATTGTGCAAATTGTCAAAATGTCCGGATATTACACACAACCTTGACTAAACCTTAACTAAACCTTGACTTAACTATCTGAGATTATCCAAGGTTTTATCCAAGCTGCATCGTTTTGTCAACGTCTGCAAAACGATATGGACCATTTTGCGGATGTCAACAAAATGGGGATAGAAAACCATTTTCACGCCCCACAAATCTAAACTGGTAGAAATCGACCACTTTAAGGAGGTACATATGAAACAGGAATACAGAGACGAAATCAAGGCGTTAGTCGACCGATGCGAAGACGAGCGGGACTTGTACCTGATTTGGTTATACGTCCAGCATAGGGCAACAAAACATATGAAAGACGAATAAATAAGGGAGCGGGTCACCCGCTCCCTTATTTTATTTTTCTTCGTTTCCACCGCCTGTAAGAGTTTCAGCCAATCTTGCCAAATCCTCCCAGTCTTTTTCTGTCCAACGTGCCATCGCAGCAATCAGGCGACGACGAAAAGATTCTGGCTGATCCTCCAGCACATCATCCATGAATGCGCTTATCACTTCATCTTTCGGACGAATAATTTCCATTCCGCCATCCCCGGTGCGCAGCCATTCCTCCCGAACGTTGAGTTTGTCGCACAGAAGTGAAATTGTCTGGTTGCTAGGCATCAATCGCCCAATCTCATATGATGCAATCGTGTTTTGCTTCAGGTTGATCTTTTCGGCAAGCCCCTCCTGGGTCAGATTTGCCGCTTTCCTGGCTTTTTTTAACCGATCCTTAAATTCCAATGGTATCACCTCCCTGCTCCATTATAATATCATCTGCCGTTTAAGATGTCAATGAAATTTATTGATAAAATCAATAAAAAGCGCTTGACAATATTGATAATATGATGTATAGTATTGATGTAATCAATACGCGACACACCAAATCACATGGAGGCGATAGCATGACCAAGCGCGAACTGATGGAAGAAAACAAGAGGCTGCGAAACGTCTTGAAAGAAATCGAGGATCGCAACGCTGATTACGGCAATGAGCTTAACCCCTGCCGGAGCGAGCAGTGTTTTGATTGCCGATTTGCGGTCACGGCTGGCGGTAATGGTTGGTTTGAGCACCGACCCGTGCTAGTTGGATGTCGGAAGGGAATTATTTGTGACGACTTTCAACCGTTACTCAGATGCGATAAGCAGTGATATAACCGACACGACCAAAGCTGCAATAGCAATTCCGGTGGTGATCCAGTAACGTACCTCGTCGTGAGCAATGGCACGATAATGGTTTATCCCTGATTTTGTGATCGTAACGGCTAAATAACCACCAGCAAATTTGGGGGCACCGTTTTTATCGCAAGATTGGTGATTAACAAGCCCCAAATCAATCAACCTAGATATGGATTCGTTTGGTGGATGCACGATCAAATGCTTATCGCGGTGATGATACATCCCCCGAAGCAAAGCGAATTCTTTTAACGATAGGTATATTTTCATTTTAATTCCTCCCAATTCGATTTTAGCAAATAAGGGAGGCAAATGCAAGGAGGCAAGCAAATGGATGATCTAACCCTAGAGGGCCTGTTAAAAGGTCACCGGGTGATAACCGATGATACTCAGATCATCATTCGGGACAGTAAAAATAACGCCGTAGCAGTTGGGTGCTGGTTTAACGACACGTTATTGTCACAGGCTGATAAGCCGGTTGAGAGCCTGAGCTATTGGGCAAATCAAAACCGGCTGCACATCATTTTGAAATAAGGCCCTGAGCGGCGAGCCTGAATCGCCGCATCCCATAAATCCCACCGAAAAGGAGGCTACAACATGAGTGAGAAAGAAAAAAAGATGGCTGACACCATCAAAAAGGCGTTGCCGAAAATGACCGACTTTGACAAGGGCTATTTTTTGGCTAAAGCCGAATCCGCTATGGAAGAGGCTATAAAGAAGGAGACTGAGCGCCATGATTGAGGTAAGACGGTCTGACCGAGAGATCATCCGGTCTGACCCTATCAGCCCCGAGGAGCGGGAGAAAGCATGGCTGGAGTACATCCGGGCAGCTGGCCCCGAGGCAATCAAGGAGGCGTTAGAGCAGAATGAACGCACCGTGTAAGGATTGCCCAGACCGGCATTCCGTATGTCATGACAGTTGTGAACGCTACCAAACGTTCCGCCGGGAGCTGGTAGAGATTAGCCGGAAACGGCAGATGGATGTTATTCGCTACCGGGATGAGAAAAAATGGCACCCCAGGACAATCCGGGGTGAACAATAAGAAATGGAGGAATCTGCACAATGGAAATCAAAGGTTACAAGGCGTTTAACCCTGGGCTTGTTTGTAATGGCAAGCAGTACGCCGAAAACACAACGTTCGAGGAGCCTGAAGCCGATCTTTGTAAATGCGGTATGCACTTTTGCCTGGACCCTATGGATGTGCTGGAATACTATCCGCTTATTAACGATAACGGCGAATTTTCCGAGTTTGCTGAGGTTGTGGCAGGTGGAAACACCAAAACGAGTGGGAACAAGAGCTGCACAACCAAGCTCCACGTCGGTGCCAAACTAAATTTTGACGGATTTGTGGAAGCGTGCGTTGATTTTCTTGTCGAGAAAACAAAGCCGTCTGAGGTTGCCTCCGGGTACTCCACCAAGATCGGCAGCTCTGGGAACTACGCCCAGATCGGCAGCTCTGGGAACTACGCCCAGATCGGCAGCTCTGGGGACTACGCCCAGATCGGCAGCTCTGGGTACTACGCCCAGATCGGCAGCTCTGGGGACTCCGCCAAGATCGGCAGCTCTGGGGACTCCGCCAAGATCGGCAGCTCTGGGGACTCCGCCAAGATCGGCAGCTCTGGG
>ERZ808286.450-NODE-450-length-27313-cov-8.127742_pt1 | contig 27313 bp, 21 predicted proteins | sample MGYA00521276_ERZ808286 | MGnify/ENA primary metagenome ERZ808286 (study PRJEB31516, sample SAMN03275607) | gut metagenome | biome: mammalia-associated habitat; material: feces | host: Papio cynocephalus | place: Kenya | collected 2012-08-01 ... | reverse complement strand
ATATTGATAAAATTTTACTTTTTTTTGGGGAAAATTGATGTATAATGATAATAGGGGTGAATGGGCTATATTGCCTTTTCGCCCGCATAATACAAAAATATGTTCCGCAATCGGAACGAAAATTTTTATTAATAAAAGAGGTATGTTATGAAAAACATCGACTTGACAAAGTACGGTATCACCGGCACTACCGAAGTGGTCTACAACCCGTCCTACGAGATGCTTTTTGCAGAGGAAACGAATCCCTCTCTCACAGGCTACGAAAAAGGACAAGTCAGCGAACTCGGCGCAGTCAACGTTATGACCGGCGTTTACACGGGTCGCTCGCCCAAAGACAAATTCATCGTTGTTGACGACAATTCCAAAGACACCGTTTGGTGGACTTCCGACGAGTATAAGAACGACAATCACCCCGCCTCGCAAGAAGCGTGGAAAGCCGTCAAAGACATCGCCGTCAAGGAACTTTCAAACAAGAGATTGTTTGTCGTAGACGCATTCTGCGGCGCAAACAAAGATACGCGTATGGCAATCCGTTTCATCGTCGAGGTTGCTTGGCAAGCGCATTTTGTCAAAAATATGTTCATCAGACCGACCGAAGAAGAACTCGAAAACTTCGAGCCCGACTTCGTCGTTTACAACGCTTCCAAAGCGAAAGTCGAAAACTACAAGGAACTCGGTCTCAATTCCGAAACCGCAATCGTATTCAACATCACCAGCCGCGAGCAAGTCATCATCAACACTTGGTACGGCGGTGAAATGAAGAAGGGTATGTTCTCTATGATGAACTACTATTTGCCCCTCAAAGGCATTGCGTCTATGCACTGCTCGGCAAACACCGATATGGAAGGCAAAAACACCGCAATCTTCTTCGGCCTTTCCGGCACGGGCAAAACCACTCTTTCCACCGACCCCAAACGCCTTCTCATCGGCGACGACGAGCACGGCTGGGACGACAACGGCGTGTTCAACTTCGAGGGCGGTTGCTATGCAAAGGTCATCAACCTCGACAAGGATTCCGAACCCGACATCTACAACGCAATAAAACGCAACGCATTGCTTGAAAACGTCACTTTGGACAAAAACGGCAAAATCGATTTTGCAGATAAGAGCGTAACCGAAAACACTCGTGTGTCTTATCCTATATATCACATCAAGAACATCGTGCGCCCCGTTTCCGCAGCACCTGCCGCAAAGAACGTCATCTTCTTGTCTGCAGACGCATTCGGCGTGTTGCCGCCCGTATCAATCCTTACGCCCGAACAAACGCAATACTACTTCCTTTCGGGATTCACCGCAAAACTTGCAGGTACCGAACGCGGTATCACCGAGCCTACGCCCACTTTCTCTGCTTGCTTCGGTCAAGCCTTCCTTGAATTGCATCCCACCAAGTATGCCGAGGAACTTGTCAAAAAGATGAAAAAGAACGGTTCTAAAGCGTACCTCGTCAACACCGGTTGGAACGGCACGGGCAAACGTATTTCCATCAAAGATACGCGTGGCATAATCGATGCGATCTTGAGCGGCGACATCGAAAAAGCACCCACCAAGACCATTCCGTACTTCAACTTTGAAGTCCCGACCTCTCTCAACGGCGTTGCAACCGAGATTCTCGATCCTCGCGACACTTACGCCGACGTCAACGAGTGGAACAAGAAAGCGGAAGATCTTGCAAGCCGCTTCATCAAGAACTTTGCGAAGTATGAGGGGAATGAGCACGGAAAGGCGCTTGTGCCCGCCGGCCCTCAGTTGAACTAAATATTTCAACCGCGCTATTGAGCGAATAACTTTGTCAGGCACGACTTGCCTCAAAACCGTGTACGTCTATGTACACTGGGTTTTGATTCAAGTCGTGCCTTTCGCGTTCTTCATCTCAATATCGCGGTTTCTATTTTGTTGTTAAAAGATGTAATGAGAACCGCCGTTCGCGAACTTGTAGAGCGGACTTTTGACTGATAATTATTCAAAGTGTACTTATAAACGGAATGTGTCAATTCGTAGATGGAACGCGAGCCGCATTCCGCTTCGATAGATTTCCACGTTCACGCTTGGAATTACAACGAATCATACGGCTTCGCAGCCACCCAAACGTTGCTCGTAGACAGGCGGAGCCGAATAATATAGAGCGACGAAGAATCGTTGTGAGCATCAACTTCTGCCGTTGCAACTGCCGAGCCGCCTCAAAGTTGCAACCCCTTACGTCACAAACAAATGCTCTGATTTGTTTGTGACAGGACGTTTGCGCCAAAATATTTGTCAAGCCATCTTGAAAAGATGGGTGACAAGTGTTTTGCATTCGGCGCAAAGCATATTAATTATTCATTGCTTTAGCAAGCAATACCAAGTCTACGAGTTTGCCGCAAAGACGGGATTTTTCGACGAGAGAATCGTCGATAATCGTGCCTGCTTTGGCAATGGTCGCGCCTATGTAAGACGTCAAATCGCCCGAAAGCACTCTGCCGAGCAAGAACGTATAATCGGATATTATTCTTGCGGGCGTGTGCGAATCGTCGTCGATTTCGGGTGCGTCCAAAAGTTTGAGCGCGTTGCTCGAAAACAGCGGCGAATCGTCCGTAGGTCTCTTTGCCATAGGAGCGTTGGTCACTTGAACGGGCGTGAATTGCGCTTCTGTTTTTGTCTGCGCTTCGTCTGCGTTCGACGTGTCTCGGGTAGGTATCGCAACTACGGTTTCGGCTTTTGCATTTTTATTTTCGCGGATTCTAATAGGTTCTTTTTGCGGTGAATCGGTTTTTAAGGCAAACACCGTCGTTTCGTTTTCGGGGCGGGGTATCGTTTGCTTTTTCGCTTTGATTTGTTTTGCGGCTTTAAGCAAAATAACGTCGCCTATGCACGCCACGCTTTGCGGTGAAAATTGCTCGGTTTCGGTGTAGAGTTTGGACACTTTTCCGCTTTTTGCGAAGTCCACTTTTGTGATTTCGCCTTTTAGAATACCGCATTGCGTGTATACGTCCATACCGATAACGCCGCTTGAAAACGCGGTGAAGTCAACGTCGCTTACACATCTTAAGTTTGCGTCGTTTTGAATTATAATAGCGTCGCAAAAGCACAAAACATCGTCGATTGGCAACAGTACGTCGCAGTCGTTTTTGCAAGACGAAATTACAAAATATGCGATACAGTTGCAACCTTGCGAAAAATATGCATTTTTTATGCGCCCAACGACTTTTGAATTCTCGCGCTCGATAATCGGTTTGAATAAAAGAGAAGACAGTTCCATCATAGTTTTCACCTCTTTTGACGGTATGCCAAAACCGTGATTTTTATGCTCGAACGCCGTGAAAAAGAGAGCAATAGAATATGTAAAAATTGTCGCAAAAAGTCGAATTTGCGGTTAGAACACCGCTTTTCTTGACAAAAATTTCTATTCTCCGAAAAATACGTTTTGTATGAGAAAAATAGGGGTTATCCACCGAGTTGTCCACAATTTCGGGGCAAAATGTGGATAACTTTGTGGAAAAGGTGGTATTTTTATGCTTGTATGAATATGATTTCTTTTGTAACTATATGCGAGTCGGATTTTGTCGAAACAACGTAATAGAAAAAATCTTCACGATATGCGGTATTGCCGCATTGCTTATCGTTTATTGCCTCGGCGCGCCGTTTGCGGTGCGTGCGATAAGGGGCGAAAAACAGAAAACTTTAACCGTTGTCGTTGATGCGGGACACGGCGGCGCGGACGGCGGCGTAAAGGGCAAAAATTCGGGCGTTGAAGAAAAAACCTTGAATCTAATCATTGCAAATTATCTCGGTCAAATGCTCAACGCTTGCGGATTCAACGTCGTATACACTCGCAAAAACGACGTTATGCATACGTTCGAGGGAGTGACGGACAACAGAAAGCGCGCGGATATGTACAGGCGCGGACAAATCGTGAACGACGTCAAACCGCGTCTTGTCGTGAGCATACATATGAATTTCTATTCGTTGCCGTCGAGGCGGGGCGCGCAGGTGTTCTATTCAAAGAAGAGCGAAAGCGGCAAAGAGTTGGCAACCGCATTGCAAAACGCTCTCAACAAAGAAATAAACGCCAAAGAGGGCGGCAGAGAATATAGCGCGCTTTGCGCTCAAAAATATCTTTTGGAATGTGGCCCCTATCCGTCCGCAATCGTAGAATGCGGATTTTTGAGCAACTACGCCGACGAAGTGAATCTTCAAAAAACCGAATATCAGATTGCAATCGCCGCCGTGCTTTGCAATGCGATTGCGAGGTACGCATACGGCGTTGATTGAGCGGTGAGTTTGCCTATTCACTACGGTATAAAACAGCGCAGATTTGTTTTATCGCATAAGGTAAAGGCTGAGAGGGCTTTTTCCTTATGAGCATACGGCTTGTACCAAACGCTTGACTTTCCTTAAACTACGAACGGTGTAAAGTTGGATTTTACCGCTTCGCGCGCGGATTTTACGCGCGTATAAGCGCGCTTGCGCGAAAAAACCTTGATTTATGTAGTTTTATCGTCTATAATAAGACATTATGACAAACGCATTTGCTTTTCCATGTCAAAAAATCCTCAAAAAGCATAGCGACGACGAGGAAATCGCGCTCATTTTGAAGGATATAGAAAACGCCAAACAAGGCGTTATGACCTTTTCAAAAGAAGTGAAAAAGTATATGCTTCAATTTATCCACGCACGCTATGACGACAATCAAGAGGTTATGTCGCTCATAGAGGTGCTGAGGAAGTGGAGCAAGTACGAAACGTTCAATTCTCTCGAAATCTTCCAATTGCAAGACGAGTGCTATTTTTGGTACGACTTCTTGCACGCATACGGCGCGTGGAAAGTGATAGGCAAAACGTACGGATTCAAGGACGAGGAAGAAGCGCTCACCGTGCTTGTCAGACTCGTCAAACTCGACGAAAGCGTTTTCAAGGCGTATCCGGAATTGTAATTATGAAAAACGTACACGACGGACATAGAGAAAGAGTGCGTGACAAAATACGCAAAGGCGGCTTGCCGTCTTTTCAGCAACACGAAGTTTTGGAATATTTGCTTTTCCCGTTCGTTCCGAGAAAGGACACCAACGAGATTGCGCACGCACTTATCGACAAATATTCTTCGTTTGCGGGCGTATTGAACGCAAGCGAGCGCGATTTGAAATCCGTCAGCGGAATGACGGACAACGCCGCGTTGTTTTTGTCCAAACTGCCCGAGATTATGAAACTTTACGTCAACGACGTCAACAGCGACCTCGTTCGCGAGGACTTGTCGGGCAGAGGCAACGCTCGCAATTTCTTGTGCGGTCAACTTTTCGGCTTGAATCAGGAACACGTTTGCGTAGCCGCCCTCGACGCACACAGCAGACTTATCAAATGTGAAATTATAGAACAGGGAAGCGGCAGCGCCGTGTTTTTCAGCGTAAGAAAAATCGTCGATTTTGCATTGAGTTGCGGCGCAAGCAATTTGCTTTTGGCGCATAATCATCCGAGCGGAAATACAAATCCGTCCGACGCGGATCGCGCTATGACGAAGGAACTGTATTTGACGCTCGCAAACATCGGCGTAAACCTTCAAGACCACATCATTTTCGGCGGGAGCCAATACTATTCGTTTGAAGAACACAACGAGTTTAAGCAAATTCAAAATCTACAAAAAGTAATAAAAGAAGGTATATACAACTATGTCTGAAACAGTCAGAACACGATTCGCCCCGTCACCGACGGGATTTATGCACATCGGCAACTTGCGCACGGGCTTGTACGCATTCCTTTTCGCACGTAAAAACGGCGGAAAATTTATTCTTCGTATCGAGGATACCGACCAAGAACGCAAGGTCGAAGGTGCGGTGGAAATGGTGTATCGCACCCTCGCAACCGCAGGCATAACCTACGACGAAGGTCCGGACAAAGACGGTGGCTACGGTCCGTATATCCAAACGGAAAGGATGGGACTTTACAAGCAATACGCAGAAAAACTCGTCGAACTCGGCGGCGCGTACTATTGCTTCTGCGACAAGGAAAGACTCGAAAGCCTCAAGGACGCAAACGGCGTTCACACCTACGACAAGCATTGCCGCAATCTTTCAAAGGAAGAAGTGCAAAGACGTCTTGCCGCAGGCGAGCCGTACGTTATCCGTCAAAAAGTTCCCGAAGGCGTAGTGTCAAGTTACACGGATATGGTTTTCGGCGAAATCAGCGTTGACAGCGCGGACATCGAGGACGGCGTTCTTCTCAAAAGCGACGGTCTTCCCACCTACAACTTCGCAAACGTCGTTGACGACCACCTTATGGGCATAACCCACGTCATAAGAGGCACGGAATATCTCAGTTCTACGCCGAAATACAACCTCATTTACGACGCGTTCGGTTGGGAAAGACCAAAATATATGCACTTGCCGCCCATTATGAAAGACGCCACGAGAAAACTCTCGAAGCGTTTCGGCGACGCAAACTTCGAGGACTTCATCGCAAAGGGATATTTGCCCGAAGCGGTCGTCAACTACATCGCGCTTTTGGGTTGGTGTCCGAAAGACAACAGAGAAAAAATGACGATGGACGAAATGATAGAAGCGTTCGACGTGGACGGCATTTCGCACAGCAGTTCCATCTTCGACGAAGCGAAAATGCGTTGGCTCAACGGCGAGTACCTCAAAGCGATGAGCGCAGAGGATTTTGAAAAAGCCGCTACGCCGTGGATTGAAAAAGCAATCGAGGGCAAAGATTACGACGTAAAAGAACTCGCTTCGCTTATGCAAACCAGAGTGGATATTTTGAGCGAAATTCCCGAAAAACTCGCATTCCTCAACGAGTTCGGCGACTACGACCTCGCTATGTACGAACATCAAAAGATGAAAGTCACAAAGGAAGTTGCCATCAAAGCGGTTGAAGTGGCAATCGACGCACTCAAAGATTTTGAGGACTGGAATGCGGACGCAATCAAGGAACATATCAAAACTTGCGCAGAGCAAGCGGGTATGAAGGGCGGACAGGTTATGTTCTGTATGCGCGTTGCGCTTACGGGCGCACCCGTAACCCCCGGCGGTGCAATCGAAATGGCTATGGTTCTCAAAAAAGACGAAACTTTGCGCCGTTTGAACTATTCCTTGCAACTTCTCAAAAACGCGCAATAATTTGCTGATTTGAAAACATAAAACACGAACGTATGAAAGGACTCTCTTGCAAGAAAACGATAATAACCTTGTTGCTCGCAGCGCTTGTTTTGACGAGCGTTTTCGCCGTTTTTGCACCTTCACAAACCGCAGAGGCTCTAAAATGGGGCGGTAAGGATTCGAGCGAATTTTGGTATTACGGCAAAGATTATCTCGACGTCGAATCGGCAAAGGAAGTCGTGAAAACTTGGAATTTGAGCAAGGTTTCGAGCCCTATCGTCATAGCGGTTATCGACACGGGTATCGACGCAAAGCACGAACTTTTTGCCGATGACGAAAACGGCGTAAGCGTGCTTGCAAAGAACGAGAAGGGCGAAATTCTCGGCTACAACTCGTACAAAGGCGCGGACGAGAACGGAAACGTTGACATAAGCGATGCTTCGTCCAAACACGGAAGCGCGGTCGCTGGCAATATCGCTATGCTCATAAGAGAGTTCGGGCTTGAAAACTGCATAAAGATTTATCCGATAAAAGCAAACACGACTAACACGACCAATACGACGGGAGACAGCACTTTCAAACTCGCAAGTCTTTCCCGCGCGCTCGACTGGGCGGTGGACAACGCAAAAGCGGACGTCGTAAATATGTCGCTCGGATTGACCGGCGGCGACATAGAAAGCCTCATAAAGAGCAAGCAACTCACGCAAGACGAAGCAAACGCTTTCGAGGTTGCGGTTGAAAAGGTTCGTCGCAACGCAGTCGTTTCGGCGGCGGCAGGCAACAATAAAACATCCGATCAGAACGCTTCGGATTTGTTCTATCCCGCGGCATATCCCGGCGTATTGTCGGCAATGAATCAGTATAAGAGCGAATTGTATTCCGGGTCCAACTTCGGCTCGACCTATACGCTCTGTGCCCCGGGCTTCGATATTTATACCTCGAAAGGCTATCAATCCTCGAAGTCGGTGTATGGCACGGAACAAGGCACGAGTATGTCTGCTTCGTTCGTAAGTTTTGCGGCGGCCCTTTTGAAACTCAGATGTGAAATCGAGGGCAGAAACGTCGATTCCGTTACGCTCGCAAAACTCGTCGAAGCGATTATGACCAAAACGCTCAAAAAGAACGACGTTGAATACAAAGTTCTCGATTTGAACGCTATCGTTACAACCGATTTGGACGGCGTGAAAATAGGCTACGAACAACCGAAGTCCATAGAGATTAAGCACGACGGTAAGGTCGGCGAAGGCGATTATGCGGGTATGGTGTATATGCGCGCGGACAATGCCTACGAACTTACGTTCTACGCGCAAATCAATCCCGTGGGCAAGGTAGATCCTGACGTCGAAAACGCTCTCGAATGGACAGTGCAACAAATCGCGTCCGCAGACGACGATACGCCCGTTTCCGAAGCCGTGTCCATAGGCAAAGGCACGAGCGTGAAGTATACCCCCACAAGGGGCGGCGATTTTATCGTAAAGGCAAAAATCCCCGGATATTCGGCAACGCAAAGCGTTCAAATCCACATAGAATACGGCATTTATTACGTCGGCGAAGTCAGAGTTACGCTTGCGGATAGTGCGCAAAAAGACGTGTCGGAAGCACCTTCGTCGGCAACCATTTATACGAGAGAAACCACTCGTTTCGCACTTACGGGCGTGAAGTATCTCAATCCCGACGTCGAAACCAAATGGTACGTCAACGGCGAATACGTCGCTTCGGGCGAAGTGCTCGACTTCACACCAAAGAAGGCGGGAACGTATTATATCACCGCTCGCTACGGCGACAACGCTATGGTGGATTTTCAATACAAATTCACCGCCAACGTCAAGTCTGCGGTATTGCGTCCGCTCGATTTGTCGTTCTTGATTATCGGACTTGTCGCGGCAGTTGCAATCATCGTGACCGTCACCGTCTTTGCGGTGCGCAAAAAGAAGGCGAAAATGCAAAGCGATACGGAACAAACGGATAGTAACAATGCGGAATAACCGCATCGGGCTGGCTAATAAAATGTTGCTTGATATTAAATATTGTATATGTTAATATAAAATAAAGATAATCAAATAATTATATACGTTATGTGCAATATAATACTGTTTGATTATTTGAAGATACGGAGGAAGAATGAAAAAATACGATTATCTCGTAGTGGGAAGCGGACTGTTCGGCGCAGTGTTTACGTATTTTGCTTTGAAAAAGGGCAAAAGCGTTCTCGTGCTTGAAAAACGCAACCACATCGGCGGAAACGTATACACCGAAAACGTCGAGGGCATAAACGTGCATCGCTACGGAGCGCACATTTTCCATACGTCCGACAAGGAAGTGTGGGATTTTGTCAATCAATTTGCCGATTTCAACAACTATATAAACTCGCCGATTGCAAACTACAAAGGCGAATTGTACAATTTGCCGTTCAACATGAACACGTTCAGCAAGTTGTGGGGCGTTGTGACACCCGGCGAAGCGCGTGCCAAAATCGCCGAACAAGTGGCGAATCTCGGCATTGACAAGCCTAAAAACCTTGAAGAACAGGCGTTGAAACTCGTGGGCACGGACGTATATACCAAACTCGTCAAAGGCTACACGGAAAAACAATGGGGCAGAGATTGCAAAGACTTGCCCGCGTTTATAATAAAGCGTTTGCCGTGTAGATTTACCTTTGACAACAACTATTTCAACGACCGCTATCAAGGCATACCTATCGGCGGATATACGCCAATAATCGAGAAGTTGCTCGACGGCGCGGACGTGATGACAAACACGGATTATTTTGACTTTATAAAGGATAATCCGAACGTTGCAAACAAGACGGTGTACACGGGTATGATAGACGAGTTTTTCGGATTCAGATTCGGCAAACTCAAATATCGCACGGTGCGTTTCGATACGAAAACTCTCGACACGCCAAACTATCAAGGTGTTGCGGTTATGAATTATACGGACAGAGAAACGCCGTATACGCGCATTATCGAGCACAAGCATTTTGAGTTCGGCACAGGGCAAAAAACCGTGATAAGTTTCGAGTATCCGACCGAATGGCAAGAGGGTATGGAACCTTACTATCCCGTCAACGACGAGGAAAACACCTTGCTTTATGCGCGGTACAAACAACTTGCAACCGAGCGTCCCGACGTGATTTTCGGCGGCAGACTCGGACAGTACAAATACTACGATATGGACAAAGTCATTCGCTCGGCTTTGGACTTAGTTAAAGAGGAATTGCAAGCAATGAGAGTTTATTCCAGCTGTGATGAAAAAGAGTTTATCTTTTCAGTGGTTATTGCTATTTATAATAGTGAGAAATTTCTAAACGAAACGATAGATAGTGTCATTAATCAAAGTATAGGCTTTTGGGAGAACATACAATTGATTTTGGTTAATGATGGTTCTTCGGATCGGTCGTTAGATATTTGTCTAGATTACTTTAACAACTATTCTCAGAATGTTATTGTTATTGATAAAGAGAATAGTGGAGTTTCTAATGCACGAAATGTAGGCGTTGAATTTGCAACAGGCAGATATATTAATTTTCTTGATTCAGATGATAAATTTGACGAAGACGCATTTTCTATCATCTATAATTTTGAGAAAAAATACGATGGAATTGTTGATGTTGTGACATGTCGCCAACTATTGTTTGGAGATAAAAGTGGCGACTCATGGTATAATAAAAAATTTGATAAAGGTACACGTGTTATTGACTTGTTCAAAGAGCCGAAAGTCTATTTGAACTCAACGAACAGCTCTTTTTTCCACAAGAGGATTAAAAATCAACTTCACTTTGATGAAGAATTGTCTATTGCTGAAGATCTAAAAGTTGTAAATACTATTCTAATGAATAAGTGGAAGTTAGGTGTTGTAAAAGAAGCTACTTATTGCTATCGTATAAGAACGGGTTCTCTAGTTAACACCGCCAAGCAGAAATACAATTATTATCTACCATATCTTAAACGTGTTCCACAATGGTTCTTTGATATGTGTGAAATGCGCTGTGGATTTATTCCTGAATTTTTGCAATATACTCTTTTAAGAGATATGTATAATAGAATCAATAATAATATTGAGGCAAAAGATGTTTTATCAAAGGAAGAATACGAAGAGTATTCAACTATTTTGACAAAAATGCTTTGCAAAATTGACGATAAAGTGATAATGAATAATGACTTTTTAAATAGCGACTATTATCTTTATTTATTATCTTTAAAATATGGCGTACCAATGCTTAGAACCATTGAGAACAAAAGTGTTGAATTTAAATGGCCTAAATGCACAATCAAAAAAGCACCGTATTTTTGTCTAAATAATTTTTCAATCGATAAGAACACAATCCATTTGGAAGGATATTGTGTTGTTAATAATTTTGGAATATCTCCTAATGAAATAAAGCTTATTGTTTTAGGTAATGAAAGCTTTTATCCAATTGAGACTATTGTAAATACAACTCGGAATCAGTATTCATATGGCAATGAAGTAGTGTTTTATCGCCAGTTTTTTGATATTGCAATTCCTTGTTTTGAAGGAGATTATTCTTTTTGGTTTCGGATCAATGAAGAAATGTACCCATTCTGTTGTTCTTCGGTTGGTAATTGGTGTCCAATTGGGAATGATAGCATATACACAAAGGGGCATCTTATTGCAGTGTTTGAGGATAATAAAATAAAAATTTTTAATTGTGCGAGACCAGAAGGAAAGAAGCGTAAGCTGAAATTCCAAAAAATGCTGAAGACTCCTAAAAATAGTACTGCAAAAATGAGTCGTATAGTTCGTATGATATCTTCTCTACTACAAAAAATTCCGCATAAGCAAATTTGGATTATTTCTGATAGGCATCATATGGGTGGAGATAACGGACAAGCATTGTTTGAGTATATTAGAAAAAACAAAACCGATGTTAATGCTTATTACGCAATTGACGGCGACAGCTCAACCTATCAAGAAGTCAAACATCTAGGACATGTTCTTAAACTTGATAGTAAAAAATATAAGTTTTATTTTTCTATTTCAGATGCGGTCGTATCTTCGCATTTTGATACAACCGAACTATATGCGTTTGATTATAAATACTTGAAAGAACAAATTTCGCGGAAAAAGTTTGTTTTTTTACAGCATGGAATCACTAAAGATGATGTGTCGAATTATTATTCACGAGACAAACAGAGAATCGATTTGTTCGTTACTGCTACGCGAGCAGAGCAACTCTCAATAATTAACAATGGCAATTATTTGTTAAATGAAAATAGAGTTGGATTGTTAGGATTTCCTCGTTATGATAAGTTGAAAAACTTAAAAGAGAAGATCATCGTTATTGCGCCTACATGGCGGAATAATTTGGTTTCATTTAAAGGAAAGGGCGTTGAACCTATTGTAGATAGCAAGTTTTTTGATAGCTATTATTTTAGGTTCTATCATGAGCTCATGTCTAGTGAAAAGTTGCATATAAAAATGGAAGAAAAAGGATATAGATTGTGTTATTTGCCACATTTTAATCTAGTGCCTACTAATATGTATTTTGAGGATATAGACGATATAAGTATCATAAAAGATAATGAACGCAATTATAATTTGCTGTTTTCCAAGGCATCGTTATGGGTAACGGATTATTCGTCTACAGCGTTTGATTTTGCATATTTAAAAAAGCCAGTGGTCTATTGCCAAGGAGATAAGGATGAGTTCTTTATGAATCACACTTATACAAAAGGCTATTTTGATGTAGAGCGAGATGGATTTGGTCCTATATCTCATAGCGTTGAAGAAACAATAGAGTTGATTATTCATTATTTAGAGAATGATTGTGTGCTTGAACAGAACTATGAGGATCGAATTAATAAAACATTTGCTTTTATTGATAACAATAATAGTGAACGTGTCTACAAAGCAATTAAAGGAATGGTAAAAAATGAAAGATATTAATGTGTTATGTGCGACAGATCGCAACTTTTTATACCCCACGTATGTTACGATGATTTCTGTGATTAAGAATCATCCTCAAATGCATGTTAACTTTTTTTTAATTGTAGACGGAGATTTATCGGAAGACGATTTAAAGAAGTTGAAAGCGTTTATTGAGAGTCAAAATGCAACCATTGAGTTTTTAAGAATGGATATCGAAGATTTTGATGGGTTTGAAATAAGCGAACGATTTACAAAAGCAGCGTATTTTAGGTTAATGGCGCATAAGTATCTCCCTAAAAGTTTGGAGAGAATACTGTACTTAGATGTTGATATTATTGTGAATGCCGACATTTCTGAATTCTATTTCGAAGAGTTTGGCGATAAGTATCTGTTAGCAACAAGTCATAATCCAGTTCCTGATTATTATAATACACTTGATAATACACTAGTTAATTTTGAGGCCGCTGGGAAAGGCGAATTCTTTAATTCTGGCGTTTTAGTTTTTAACCTTCAGAAATTTAGAGAAAACATAACAGCTAATGATTATGTAACAGCATATGAGGAATGTCTAAAAAACGATATAAAAGTATTTTATGACCAAGGGTTGTTGAATTATATGTTTTTTGATAAGACTAGATATTTTTCTTCTATGGACTATAACTATCGATATAGTATACCCATAGATTATAAAAGGAGAATAGACCCAAACAGAAAATATAAAAAAGCCATAATTCACTATACAGGAATGAAGCAACCATATAAACCATGGGATATTATTTTTACAGAACAAGAGCTACAACTATTTGGCAATGTTCCATATGAAAACAATTATTTTTATGTGAGCAAAAGTCTGAATGATTTAATGAAAATTTGGTGGGAGTATGCAAAGTATACGCCTATATATAACGAATTATTGCAACAGGAACAAGTGAAACACAAGTGGTTTTCGCGCAATTTAATGCCATTGTTAATGACATTGAATAATATACAGCAACACAATAACGTAAAAATATGCTATAAAGACAAAACATGTAAACAGATTGTTGAGGTTTATCCAAAAGACTTTAAACATCGTGCATATAAACTGGGGTGTGTTATCCTGTCGCCATATTATTTTTTAAGAAAAGTATTCAGAAATCTAAAAAAGAGGCATTGAGATGACTAACGATAATAAAAACACAATTATAACGTTATTTACAGACAAGAGTATACCTTGCCAAAAGATTTGTTTGGCAAGGCGTATTGTCAAAGATAAAACAAGATACTACGACAAATATTTTTTTCCGCAGGAAATAGACGAATGTGAATATCGTTTTGATATGGGCGAGCTTTCGAATTATAGTTTTTGCGGGAAAGAATATATTTTGGATTTGATAATTAAAGATGCAAGATTGATAGATGCCTCTTTACAATATGCAAATAAAAATAACATAGAGGTCAATCCTCTTGACTTACGTATCGATAAAAATTCGTTAAAAATTAGCTATGTACTAAGGCAAAAGCGCACGGCAAAACTTATTGAGTTTAAGGAACAAGGAGGAGAAATTACACTATCTCTTAATATTAATTTTACATTTGATAGTTGCGAACTGTGGGCCTATAGGAGAACTATATCGAACAGAGATTTTGTTTATGACAAACAAACTGCACTTACTATCAAAAATATGTGTTTTAATCCAAATGATCATTTGTTGGAACTTACGTTAGACTCTAGTTTGCTTCTTAAAAACTATTGTGAAAATGCAAAAGAAATTTGGGATATTGTGATTGTGAACAAAAGTGACGTGCACCCTGTTTTTATTGAAACAGGTGATTTTAAGTGCGAGTATATGCCAAATGATAAAGATATTATATACAAACTATTTAATTCCGAAGGATATTTATCCATATGGACAAGATATAATCAATTTGTAGGACGTTTAAGAAAAAATATCGCTATTTTGGGTTCATGTTACACAAAAGAAGCTTTTCACTCGTTAGATTTTACAAATCCTGATTATAAGCGATTTTTTAATAATGTTTTAACGGGTTTTCATCATTCGTTGATTTCCTTGTGCTCGAAATCGGCTAATGAAGATTATAAGATTAATGGTCCAAACGCACGGGAAATTGAGCTTTATAGTCGTTATGAATTGCGTAAAACATTTTTTGATGAGTTAGAATCAATGCATGTGGATTATTTGTTAGTCGATAATTATGCCGATGCGACGCTTTCTATTTGCAAAGATTTAAATAATAATTGCTACTATACAAAAAATTATTATCTTCAAAATAGCAACTTTTTTTCTGAACTAAAAAATACAAAGGACTTTTCGCAGCATGAAACAGAGCGCTTATTAATGTATGAAAATGCAGTCAAATTGTTCAGAGAAAAAGTGGTTGCATGCAATATACCATTGTCACATATATTGTTGATACGTTCGCGTCAAAGCCTATATAAAGAAAAACAAGATGGGGGGGCAGAACTTTGGCCGGATCATGATTTTTATGAAAAGTCTAATGTCGTTTGGGAATGGTTGGATAATATATTTTTATCAATAATTCCAGAGGCAAGGCAGATAGATATGAGGAATAAAAAATGGATAAGCGTTGAAAATACACCGTTAAAGTGTACGCCAAATCATTTTCAAACGGAATACTATCAAGAGTTGATGCACAAAGTTAATAAAATTGTGCTTTTTAATCTTCTGAATAATGAGTAAAGATTGTATATTATCGATTGTTATACCATGTTTCAATCTCTCAAATACAGTGAGGGCATGTTTGGATAGCATTTTACAACAGAATATAGATAATATTGAAATAATATGCATTGATGATGGATCTACTGATGATACTGCAACTGTACTTTTGGAATATTCGAAAAGAATTGTAATAATCCAAAATGAGCATAATGGTGTTTCCGAAACTAGAAATATTGGACGAAAATATGCAAAAGGAGAGTGGATTTGGTTTGTTGATGGTGATGATGTGATAGCAACTAACGCCATTGCAACAGTCAAAGCCAATCTGGATGAAAGGTATGATGCGTTGCTTTTTGGAGCATTAGTGGAAAATGGAGATTCTAAATATTCCTTGGATAATCTGTCTGTTCCTAATGCTGTGTTAGAGGGGCAAGATGTTTTTGATAAATGGATAACTAATATTACCTATCCATTTGTATGGAATTGTGTGTATAAAAAAAGTTTTCTTCAAAAGAATCAGATTGAATTTGATAATTCACTAGTCATAGGAGAAGATATGGCATTTCAATTCGCTGTATTTTCAAAAGCAAATAGTTGCAAATTGATTTCTATACCAATTTATATATATCGTTACCTATGCAGAAATAGTAGCATGAATAAAGCTTTAAAAGAGAATATGACGATCTATCATTTGAAAGTTCTTGCTGTTGTTTTAGAAAACGCTAGCAATTTGTCATGGCAGCAACATAACAAAATTTTTAGATGGTCATATGAGTATATTGTAAAGTCGTGCTTTGATTCCTATGAATATCTTGTACCATTACATAAAATATGGAAAAAATTTCATGGCAGACTTCCATTTTGCTCTATGAAACTGAGAGTAAAAGGCGCCATATTGCGATATTGGATAACTACAAAAATTTACATTAATTATAGGAAGAAGAAATGACGATTTTATCGCGCTGGATTATCGGCGAGGGAAAACTTAATACGCGGCTTGAAAACGCGGCCGCGGGTGAAGATAAAGTGACGTTGCAAAAAGGCGGCAGCGTCGGTTTTGACACGTACTTCAACAGTTTTTCCGAGGCGGTTTTCAAGCAAAAGACTTCGCTTGAAAAGGCGATTGCGTTTGCCGAAGTCGAAGGCGCGGTGAGGGTCGAGGTGTATTCGTCAAAACGCGGCGAAAGCGGCGTAATTGATACGCTCATTTGTCAAAAAGAGGACTTAAACGACGAAAAACGCACGATTGAAGTGCCGTTTGCGTTCGACGACGGTAGTCTTGTGTGGTGCAAAATAGTTGCGCTTTCGGATACGGCGACTGTGTTCGGCGGCGGCTACGCGACAGAGCAAGAAAAGCAAAGACGAGCAAATCTTGCCGTCGTGATTTGCACTTTCAAAAGAGAATCTTACGTCAAAAGCAACGTCAAGGCGTTATGCGAATTTACAAAACGTAATAATGAAAACGTAACCGTTTACGTCATCGACAACGGACAGACTCTTTCGCGCGAAGACGTGGCGGACGCCGTGCTCGTTCCAAACAAAAATCTCGGCGGAAGCGGCGGTTTTACGAGAGGAATGATAGAGGCGCACAATGCCGGCGTGCATACGCATTTTTTGCTTATGGACGACGACATTTCTTTCAATCCCGAAATCGTCGCGCGCACTATGCGCTTTTTGGAATACGCAACGTCCGAAAACGTTGCTATCGGCGGCGGTATGCTTCGCGAGGACAAACAAGAGATTCTTTACGAACTCGGCGGACGTTGGAACGGCGACAGACTTTGCGGGTTTTACAGCGATTTGGATTTGTCCGAAAAGGAAAACTTGCTTTTCGACAAGCCCGAACGTCCCGACTATTGCGCGTGGTGGTACTGCTGTATGCCTATCGGCGTGATAGACAGACACGGTTTGCCGTTGCCGCTTTTCATAAAAAACGACGACGTGGAATACGGCGTGCGTTGCAATGAACTCGACTGGACGTTCTTAAACGGCGTCGGCGTTTACCATTCGCCTTTCGAGGCAAAGTACAACGCTTCGCTCGAATACTACATCAGACGAAACGAACTTATAAGCAACTGTTATACGACAAAGCGCAGCGGATTCAAATATTTTTGGAAAATCGTGCGTTGCGTGGGGATTCAACTCGTTCAGCAGCGGTATTTTGCGATTCCGTATTCCGCCAAAGGTTACGACGATTTCCTCAAAGGCGCGGACTATCTTGCAAATCTCGACGCCGAAAAACTCAATTCGGATTTGAGAAAGGGTATGCCGAAAATATACACGAAAGCCGAACTCGAAGATATGGGCTACGACTTAACGAATATTTACAAGAGCAAACCGCGTTCGGAATTTTTGCAGACGATTACGCTCAACGGCTATCTGATTCCGAAGTTTTTGTGTTCGAAGCAATCGCGTGAGGTCAGAATCATTGACAGCACGGATTGCCCGCCGAGAGATTTCTTCACGTCGCGCAAAACTCTTCAATACAATCCGCTTTCCCAAATAGGATTCTTCACCGAAGAAAAGTTTTCAAAGGTGATAAAGGCGGGATTTATGCTCGTGGGAAAAGCATTCAAAATGCTCGTCGAATATAATAGAGCAAAAAAATCGTTCGTGAGAAAACAAAAGTATCTCACGTCGTTCGAATTCTGGTCTAAAAAACTCGGACTCGACGATTGATTATCGAGAGGACAAAATGGCGGATTCCGAAGGGAAAAAAATCAAAATAGCGCAGGTTATAGGCAACGCTAAAGCGGGCGGCGTTATAAACTGCGTTATGAATTATTTTAGGCATATCGACACGTCCAAAGTCCAGTTCGATTTCTACACCTACGGTCCGTCGCCCTTCGACGAGGAAATAAAAGCGCGCGGCGGCAGAGTTTTCTATTTTCCGTCCGTGTTTGCGTTCTTCAAGTGCGTGCGGTTTTTGCGCAAAAGTTTCAGGCGCGAGAGATACGACATAGTGCACGCGCATATGACGTCGTTGTCTTTTGTGAGTTTGCTTGCCGCAAAACAGGCGGGCGTAAAGCACCGCATTTGCCATGCCCATTCGACCACCAACAAGGAAGAAGGATTCGTACACTTTGTCAAGTCGTGTTTGAAACATATCTCGACGTGGTTTGCAACCGACCTCGCAGGGTGCAGCAGACTGAGTATAGATTGGCTCTACGGCAAGAAAGCCGCAAAAAAAGCGTACCTTATGCGCAACGCCATCGACCTTGACAGATTTGACGTTACCGACGAAGAAAAACGGGAATTGAAAGCGCACTACGGTCTTGAAAACTGCAAAGTCGTAGGGCATATCGGAAGATTCGAGTTTCAAAAAAATATCCCGTTTTTGGTGAAAGCGTTTGCCATTTTATGCAAGTCGCGAGATGACGTAAGGTTGATGCTCGTGGGTGGCGGCGCAGAGTTTGAAAACGTCAAAAAACTGGTTGAAACGCTCAAAATAGAAGATAAAGTGCTGTTTATGACGGAAAAACGCAACGTACAAGAATATTACGCGCTGTTTGACGTGTTTGCGTTGCCGTCAAGATTCGAGGGACTTCCGCTCGTTGCGATAGAGGCGCAGGCAATGGGAATCCCGTGTCTTCTTTCCGACTGCATAACCAAAGAAGTCGACGTCACCGGACACGTGGAATATCTGCCTATTTTAAGCGCGAATTACTGGGCGAACGAGATAAGCCGAGTTCTTGACGAAAACGTTTCGTACGACGGAAGAAAAGCGGTTGCCGCCGCAGGTTACGACATCGTCGAAGAATCTAAAAACTTGCTCGAATACTACATGGAAGTGAACGAAAAATGAACGCCAAAATTTTTGTCGTGTGTCACGACCCCAAGCAAATCGACGAAAGGATTTTTCAATATCCTTACGTTCCTATTTGCGTAGGCGCGAAAAAAGACGAGTTTTCGCCTCGTTTTTTGCGTGACGATATAGGCGACAACATCGCGGACAAAAACGCCGTGTACAACGAAATGACCGCGGTTTACAGTGTATACAATCACCTTGACGAGTTTGAAAATACCGACTTGATAGGCTTCGTGCATTACCGCAGATTTTTTGCTTTTTCGAACAATGCGAAGATCTACAACGAGCGTTCGAAATTCACCGACGAATTTTTCGACGAAATAAAACTCGACGAAAACAAGTTGAACGAGATTTTTTCAAAATACGATTTCGTTGCGCCCGTTCCCGCATACAGAAAATCCGTCGAGGAAAACTTCAAAAAAGCGCACGGCGACGATTTGAACGTAATAAACGATATAATCGATAAGCAATATCCCGAATTTTCAGCGGCGAAAAACGAGTATTTTTGCGGTAATAAAGCGTACTTTTTCAATATGTTCGTTTTCAAAAAAGATACGTTCAAGAGATATTGCGAGTTGATATTCCCGATTTTGTTCGAGTATGAAAAGAGAAGAAAAAATAAAGACGAGAGAATGTTCGTTTCCGAACGGCTGACTGGCGCGTTTATAACCTTGCTTGAAAAAGAAGGACAAAAAGGTTGCTTTCTTCCCGTAACTTGCGTTCTTAAAAAAGCGAGTTTGAAACAAAGTTTGAAAAACGCAAAAAAAAGCGGCGGAAAGTCCGTTCTTTATGTGGTTAAACCCGTTATCGAACGGATTGCGCCGAGAAGCGTTATGCTCGCGTACAGAAAAAAGAAATTCGATAAATTTGCAAATTTCAGGACAAAACTATAAACGTAAGCGCATAGGGCATTAATACTATAGTGTAAAATTATCGAGCACTATAGTGTTATTAAATACCCATAGTGAAAAGTCGTAAAACGATAGTGAAATCCGAATCGTAAAAAAGCAGACTGCGTAAATCCGTAAAATAAAAACTGCCGTTGGGCAGTTTTTTTGATGTGCTTGTGTTATTCGTTTAGTTATTGTTTCTTTTGCGCTTGCTCTGCGATGGCGCAATCCTTTTGATAGGCCTCGACGACTTCCTTTGCCGTGCCGTATTGGACGACGTTGCCGTCTTTTAGATAGATTGCGTTTTGGCAAAGTCTGAGGATTTGCGACGTGCTGTGCGATACGACGATAAAGGTTGTGCCGTTTTTTCTCAATTCGTCGATTTTTTCGGCGCATTTCTTTTGGAAAACAGCGTCGCCTACCGCCAGAATCTCGTCGATAAGCAAAACGTCGGGATTTACGTCAACCGCGATTGCGAAGCCGAGCCTTGAAATCATACCTTGCGAATAGTTTTTGAGGGGTACGTTCATAAACTTTTCGAGTTCGGCAAATTCGACGATACTGTCGTACTTTTTCTTCATCTCGCGTCTTGAAAAGCCGAGCATTGCGCCGTTGAGGAACACGTTTTCTTTTCCCGTTGCGTTATAGTCGAAACCTGCGCCGAGTTTTAAGAGGGGAACGATGTTGCCTCTCGTTTTTACGTAACCGGCGGTCGGCTCGATTATACCCGATATGATTTTTAGTAGGGTGGATTTGCCTGCGCCGTTTCTGCCGATAAGACCTATACTTTCGCCTCTGCGAACTTGGAACGTGACGTTTTTGAGCGCAACGAAACTCGTGTAGTGAAGTTGCCCCTTCACGAGTTTTATGCAAAACTCTTTGAGATTGTCTATGCGCTCGGACGGAATTTTGAATTTCATTCCGACGTGGCTTACGTCAAGCAAAATGTCGGTGTCCGTGTCGAAATCGCCGAGATTCTCGAAAGCGTCCGGCTTGATTTGCGGCATTTCGGCGTCTTGCGTTGCCAAAGTCGATTGATTGGTGTGTTGCTCTTTTATTTTTTCCATATTCGTCAAATGTACAACAAAAGTCTTTTTCTCGATAGTCTGAAAATCAAATATCCGAGTCCCAAACAACCGAGGCCTACGCCGTAGCAAATCAAAAACTCTTTTCCGCTCGGAATCGTGCCGTTGACCAAATCTCTGAAACTCTGCAGATAGTGAAGCATAGGATTGATGTTCATAACCGTCAAATAACTCTTGTCGAGTTCCAATGCGTCGATTGAATAGAACACGGGGGTCAAGTACATCCACAATGTCAAAAACACGCCATAAAGGTGTTTAATATCTCTGAATCTGACATACACGACGGAAAGGACAAAGGATAGACCTGTCGAGAAAAACAAAATCGCAGGCAACCAAGCGAAGATTATCAAAATCATCGTCCAGTGGAACATAACGCCTTTGCTCATTCTTACGAGCATAACGATGACGAGCGCGATAAGTGAAAATCCAAAATTTACCGTGGACGAAAGCACGTTGGATATGGGAAAGACCGCATACGGTATTCTCGTTTTCGTGAGCAAATCGTAGTTTCCGACCATACAAGTAAGAGAAGAAGTGGTCGCAGAACGCATAAGGGAAAAGACGATGTTGCCCGAAAGAACGTATACGGGGTAGTCCATATTGATTGAATTTCTGCCGAAAATTTTGCTGAAAACAAACGACATAACGAGCATATTGAGAAGCGGATTCAAAACCGTCCACAAAATGCCGAGAACCGAACGTCTATATTGATTTTTGATGTTTTTCCCGACCAAAGAGCCCAAAACCACCATTGATTTTTTGAACTGCAACTCGTTTGCACGCACTCTTTTTTTGGGAAGTTTAAGTTGTTTTGTCATTCGCTTTGATTGTGGTCAAAATAAAAATCTTTTATCGCTTTCGACCGTTATTATACCAATTATACACCAAATCGCGCTGCAAGTCAACAGCACGAGTAACGGGCGCAATTCTTAAAGAAAACGGTCATTGTGCGTTGTTGGCTTCGTAAAGATTTTTAAGGTCGGATTTGCTCAAAATGGTTATAGGCCTTGAAAAGCAGGTTATGCCGAGATTTACATCGCCACCGAGAACCTTTTTTTCGCCGTCCATATCGAAATCGACGTCCTTATCGAGCGAAATCGTCAACTCGTCGAAAGGTCTGAATTCCATATTTTTTGAATGGTACGGCTTGTTGAATCCAATAAAGAACGCTCTGAACAACGGGAAGAAAATTTTGATTTTGCCGAATATGCCGTTGGTCTTTGGTGCTTTTATGGTCAAAAGGTGCATAATGCCGTCGTCGGCTTTAAAAAGTCGGTTGAATCTGAAACCGAAGCAGCGAGGCGAATCGATTGCCATAATGAGCGAGTATTCGCCCTCGTCCATATAGTCGCTTGCCGAAATTTTGGCGTTTATGCGGTGGATTTTGTATTCTTTCACGACGTGCGCGATGTACGCAAGAGCCTTGTATTTGCGCTTTTTCTTGTCGTTTACGCAGTAACCGATGGGGGTGAAAATGCCTGCCGCCATAACGTATGAAAAATACAAATCGTTTGCAAAGCAGATGTCTTTGAGGAAATGATTGTTTTTGATTCCGCCGTTATAGAACTCGTTGAGAGTGCCGTACGGCATATAAATAATCTCAACGTCGTCGCGGATTTTGGAATTGAGGATACCGTTGAGCGTGCCGTCGCCGCCGCACACGACGATTCTGTCGTATTCGGAAAAATCTTCGAGTTTTTGTTTTTCGACGATGTAGTAGCAATCTACGGCGTATCCCGCGCCGAGCGCGGTTTTCAAAGTGTGTTCGTCCGCCCTGTTGCCGTTGCCGGACAACTTGTTTATGACGATGACGCATCTTTTGATGCCTTTCTTCTTTCTCATAAAAACAACTATAATACATTTTGTAACGTTTTGCAATTAATCGTGCAAGTATAAGGCACAATTAAGGTAGAATTAAGATAAAAGGCTTGAATTTGCGCAAAAAATATACTAATATGTTTATTATTGTGCGCAAACGGCGCAACTCGAAATGCTTTGCAAAGAGGTTTTCGAATTGTCGAAAAAAGAGAAAACGAGAGAGAAAAAGACCGCTTCGCAGATTGAAAGCGAGCAAATTTGCAACGACGAGCAGTACATCGACGATTTCAAGGTGAAAAACGTCGTGTTTTACCCGTTTTTCAAAAGAGCGTTCGATATATGCGCTTCGTTTTTGGCAATCGTCGTTTTGATAATTCCTCTTTGTATCGTCGCAATCGCAATAAAAATCGACTCGAAAGGTCCGGTGTTTTACGTTTCGGACCGTGTGGGTAAAGGCGGAAAGATTTTTAAACTATATAAATTCCGTTCAATGGACGAGAATGCGGAAGAAGAACTTGACAGTCTTGTAAAAGCGCACAGAGACGAGTGGGAAGCCAATTTCAAATTCAAAGACGACCCGCGCATAACAAGAGTCGGCATGTTTTTGAGAAAGACGTCGATTGACGAACTTCCGCAACTTTTCAACATTCTAAAAGGGGATATGTCTTTTGTAGGCCCTCGTCCTTGCACTCCGAGAGAGTACTATTCGGCTTCGCCGAAAGTCATGCTTCGATTAAGCGTTCCGCAAGGATTGACAGGTGAGTGGCAAACGCACGGAAGAAGTAATACAACTTTTGACGAGCGCATTGACATGGACTTGGATTATATCCAACACAAGCGCGGATTTTTCTACGATTTGTATTTGATTTTCAAAACGATAGGCGTTGCGCTAAGGCAAGAGGGCGCTGAATAAAAACGTAAAAACGGCGAAAAATCCGCCGTTTTTTTGATGTTTTTTCGTTGATTTTTCGCTGTTCGTTATGCGCTGTTCCGATACGTTTTATGCCGTTTGGGTTTGCGACTGACTTTTAGGTGTCGTTATCCAAAAAACAGATTTGTGTTTTTACTCGATTACGTCAAATCCGTCGGCTTGTGCCACAGATTGTTGCGCTCGGGGTGATATATTGCGCCCAAAATGCGTTGCTTTGCAAACGGTATGTCTTTGCAAATGGTTTTGATGAGATTTTTCATATACTCGCGTTGCGATTCGTGATTCATAGGGCAGGGGTTGTCCACTATGGGCAGTTCGAGGCGTTTTACGGCGGATTTTATGTCATATTCTTCGAGGTATATGAAGGGGCGAATGAGTGAAACGCCCGATTTGTCCATATGCGCCGTAGGCGGAAAGCACGAAAACCTGCCCTCGTAAAGCAGTGACAAAAGCATAGTTTCGGCAACGTCGTCTGCGTTGTGACCGAGAGCGAGTTTGCCGCCGCCGAGTCGGTTTATTTCGTTGTTGAGCGCGCCTCTGCGCATTTTTGCGCAAAGCGAGCAGGGGTTGGATTCCTTTCTCGCGTCGAAAATGATTTCCGCAATATCCGTTTTTACGATATGGTGGGGTACAAAAAGACTTGCGCAGTAGTCCGACAACGCTTGCATTTGCGATTTGTCGGTGTCTTTAAGCCCCATATCTATCGTTATCGCTTCAAGGGTGTAACGCTCGGGCGAAAAACGTCTGTAATCGGCGAGCGCGCGCAAAAGCAAGGTGCTGTCCTTGCCGCCGGACAGACCTACGAAAATTCTGTCGCCGTCCTCTATCATACGATAATCCTGAACGGCTTTTCTCATTGCACTCAATATTTTTTGCATAACTTTTAAGGATTGAAATATTATTCAATATATAAGCGTGGATTTGACAAAATTATATATAATGACGTCGGATTTTGCAAGCGGAACGAGCCAAAATCGCCTTGACAGAATCGGCGGGCGTAAACTATACTTTTTATGAGGGCAAAGGCAATGATTCAAGAACTGATAACCCAGATAAGCAACGCCATAGGCAATCCCTATCTGACGTTGTACGTCATATCGATAATCCCTATCATCGAGTTGCGCGGGGCTATTTTGTTTATGCCCTATATGTTCGACACGTTGGGCGAAATGATGCTGGGGATGCTTTGCTGCATAGCAGGCTCGACGACGGTTATCGTTCCGCTCATTCTGATAACGAGACCGCTCTTGAAAAAACTTCGTCGTTCCAAATGGTTTTCAAAAATAGGAAAGCGTATGGAAGCAAATCTCGCCGACAGGGCGGAAAGCGCGTACGACGAGGAAAAAAGCGAGGAAAGAGAAGCCAAACGCAAGCGCAAACCGCTGTCCAAAGACACGAAAAAGTTTTTGGGATTGTTCGCGTTCGTTGCCGTTCCTTTGCCTATGACGGGGGCATGGACGGGCTCTTGCATAGGAAGTTTCCTCGATTTTCCCGTCTGGAAAGCGTCGCTTGCGGTGTTTTTGGGAAATATCGTGGCAGGACTTATTCTCACGACGATAGCCTACTTTTTGCCGAGGCAATACGCCGACGTGTTCCTTTACGGGTTTGTGGTGCTTGCCATCGCAATCGCCGTAACGCTGTACTTTTCGCGCTCGAAGAGAAACGAGAGAAAACGCAATGCCGAACTCGAAAAATACTCTAATAAGAGCGAATACGAACTCGCGGTTCTCAAAAAAGAAGCCGACAAGGACGGCAAAGTGCTTATCAAAAAAGAGTATATCGACGAAAACGGCGACAAACATATTGTCATCGGCCGCGACGAAAAACGAAATAAATCAGTCGTTGACAAGGACGACCTCATCTGACACATATCGCATCAAACATAATCGAGATTTTGATATAAACGGTTGTGTTTTTTCTTTCGAGGTTGTATAATATTGACGAAATAAATTTTGGAGGCAACATTATGCCATTAGTTACAACAACCGAAATGTTCAAAAAAGCATATGCAGGCGGTTACGCAATCGGCGCTTTCAACGTCAACAATATGGAAATTATCCAAGGTATCGTTGAAGCGGCAACCGAAGAACAAGCCCCGCTTATTCTTCAAGTTTCCTCCGGCGCAAGAAAATATGCAAACACGACCTACCTCACCAAAATGGTTGACGCGGCAGTCGAAACAAGCGGACTTCCCATTTGCTTGCACCTCGATCACGGCGACAGTTTCGCACTCTGCAAAGACTGCGTAGACCACGGTTTCACTTCCGTTATGATCGACGCGAGCGCACATCCGTTTGCGGAAAATATTTCAATCACAAAGCAAGTCGTCGAGTACGCTCACGATCACGGCGTAGTCGTCGAGGCTGAACTCGGCAAACTCGCAGGCATCGAAGACGCCGTCAACGTTTCCGCAAAAGACGCTCAATTCACCGATCCCGACCAAGTCGAAGAATTCGTCGGCAAAACCGGCGTCGATTCCTTGGCAATCGCAATCGGTACTTCTCACGGCGCATACAAGTTCAAAGGTCAACCGCAACTTCGTTTCGACATCCTCGAAGAAGTCAGCAAACGTTTGCCCGGATTCCCCATCGTTTTGCACGGTGCGTCTTCCGTTCCGCAAGACCTCGTCGCAAAGATCAATCAATACGGCGGCAGTATGCCCGGCGCACAAGGCGTTCCCGAAGATATGCTTCGCAAAGCGGCATCTATGGCAGTCTGCAAGATCAACATCGACTCCGACCTCAGACTTGCAGTCACCGCTGCAATCCGCGAGCACTTTGCTCTCAATCCTTCTCACTTCGATCCTCGTCAATATCTCGGACCGGCAAGAGAAGCGGTTAAACAAATCGTAAAGCATAAATTGGTGGACGTACTCGGCTGCAACGGCAAAGCCTGAGCGCACTATTGAGCAAATAACTGCGGCAACGCCCTTTTGCAAACTCGTCACGTACGATAAGTACGTTAGGCGAGTTCGCAAAAGGGCGTTTTCTTGTTCTTTATCTCAATATTGCGCTCAGGATATTTAGTGAAAGTATGCAATAACGAATACTTATTCAAGGTGTACTTATAAATTGAATGTGTAATTTCAAAGACGGAACGCGAGCCGCAAGGCGGCGAGAAAGCGAATGCCGAGCTTGACGGA
>ERZ808286.449-NODE-449-length-27321-cov-21.707621_pt1 | contig 27321 bp, 26 predicted proteins | sample MGYA00521276_ERZ808286 | MGnify/ENA primary metagenome ERZ808286 (study PRJEB31516, sample SAMN03275607) | gut metagenome | biome: mammalia-associated habitat; material: feces | host: Papio cynocephalus | place: Kenya | collected 2012-08-01 ... | reverse complement strand
CCCCTACCTTGGGACGGCTCACGGTCACCCCTCCACCCATTCTACATTTTCTACACGGTTAATTTCTCTCTCCCCGTCCACGGCTAAAACCGTGCGGGCCGCAGGGGACTGCGGCCCCTACCTTGGGACGGCTCACGGTCACCCCTCCACCCATTCTACATTTTCTACATTCTCTACACGATTAAATTCCCTCCTCCCCTCGCCCCCCCATGCCCCCCTTTCTACATTTTCTACATTTTCTACACGGTTAAATTCAACGCTCCCCCCGTCCACGGCTAAAACCGTGCGGGCCGCAGGGGACTGCGGCCCCTACCTTGGGACGGCTCACGGTCACCCCTCCACCCATTCTACATTTTCTACATTTTCTACACGGTTAATTTCAACCCTCCCTTAAATTTATGGAAACGTTCGACCCTATCATCAAGATAACGGACCCCTGCCAGCCGCTGGCGATCGACCGCGCCCGTCCGCTCGAAATCGAAGTGGGCTGCGGCAAGGGCAAGTTCCTGGCCGCGCGCGCCGCGGCACATCCCGAGTGCGACTTCCTCGGCATCGAGCGCATGCTCGAGCGCGTGCGCCTCTTCGCCGGCAAGTGCCGCCGCGCCCGCCTCACGAACGCCCGCGTCCTGCGCCTCGAGGCCCTCTACACCTTCCACTACCTCCTGCCCGACCACCACGCCCGGCGCGTCTACGTCTTCTTCCCCGACCCCTGGCCCAAGCGCAAGCACCACGCCCACCGCCTGTTCGGTCCGCTCTTCCTGAACGCCCTCTGGAAACGCCTGGAAACCGGCGGACGCCTCGAGTTCGCCACCGACCACGCCGAGTATTTCGCCGCGGTCGAGGCCTGTTTCGCCGCGGACGGACGCTTCCGCCGCGTAGAGCCGATGGCGCGTCCGCCCGAGGTGTGGACGGAGTTCGAGACGATGTTCCGCGCGCAGGGCCTCGAGGTCCATTCCGCCGCGTGGGAAGCCCTGCCGGGTCCGGACGCCCCCCTCGAGCCGCTGCGCATCCCGCCCGAAGCCGAACCGCGCGAGGGCCTCGTCCGCCGCGACGCCGCCCCCGACACCTCCCTTTGACCACCTACTCCTTTATTTTACGCCTACCATGATAAAACCGCAGATTCAGACCCGCCTCGTGACCGAAATCGGCGTGAGCGCCCCGCAAATCGCCGCCGTCGAGAAACTTCTGGCGGACGGGTGCACCGTCCCCTTCATCGCCCGCTACCGCAAGGAGGCGCACGGCAACCTCGACGAAGTGCAAATCGGCAAGATCCAGGAGCGCCTGGCCTACTACACCGACCTCGAGGCCCGCAAGGAGACCATCCTCAAGTCCATCGACGAACAGGGCAAGCTGACGGACGAGCTGAAGGCGAAGATAGCCGCCTGCTACCAGAAGACCGCGCTCGAGGACCTCTACCAGCCCTACAAGCCCAAACGCCGCACCCGCGCCCAGATCGCGAAGGAAAAAGGCTTCGAACCCCTGGCGGACGCCATCTGGAACGGCGCGCCCTTCGAAGGCTCGGGCGAAGACCTGCAGTTCGCGCGCGACATCCTGGCCGAACGCCTGGCGGACAACGCCGAAATCCGCGGACTCGTGCGCCGCGCCTTCGCCCAGAAAAGCGTCGTCAAGAGCGAGGCGGCGGGCGAAAAAGCCAAGGAGCCGACCAAATTCGAGCAATACTACGACTTTTCCGAGCCGCTGGCGACAATCCCCTCCCACCGCTACCTCGCCATCCGCCGCGGACAGAAGGAAGGCGTCCTGTGGGTGCATCTCGAGCTCGAGCGCGGTCCGGTCGTGGAGGACATCCTCGCGCTTGCCGCCAAAGACGCGCCGCGCCCCTGGCCGGAAGCGAACCGCGCCCAAATCGCCCTCGCCGCGGAGGACGCCTACAAGCGCCTCCTGGCCCCGAGCTGCGAAATCGACGTCACCGTCGAGAAGAAGATGGAAGCCGACCGCGCCGCCGTCGACGTGTTCGCCGAGAACCTCCGGCACCTGCTCCTCGCCTCCCCCCTGGGCGAGAAGGCCGTCCTCGCCATCGACCCGGGCATCCGCACCGGCTGCAAGGTCGCCATGATGGACAAAACCGGCAAATATCTCGGCAAAACCGTCATCTTCCCCCAACAGAAGGCCGACGAAGCCGCCCGCACCCTCGCCCTCATCGTCAACAAGTACCGTCCCGAGGCGATCGCCATCGGCAACGGCACGGCCGGACGCGAGACGGAAGCCTTTTGCCGCGAAACCCTGAAGAAGCTGCACGCGCAGCATCCGGAAATCCCCATCCCGATCGTGGTGAGCGTCTCGGAGGCGGGGGCGAGCGTGTATTCGGCGAGCGAAATCGCCCGCAAGGAGTTCCCGGACCTCGATCTGACCGTGCGCGGCGCCATTTCCATCGGCCGCCGCCTGCAGGATCCGCTGGCGGAACTCGTGAAGATCGACCCGAAGGCGATTGGCGTGGGGCAGTACCAGCACGACGTGCACCAGCCGCTCCTTTCCGCCAAGCTGGACGAAGTGGTCGTGAGCTGCGTAAACGGCGTGGGGGTGGAACTCAACACGGCGAGCGCCCCTCTGCTGGAGCGCGTCTCGGGCGTGGGGCCGGCGCTGGCGCAGGCGATTGTGGCCTGGCGCGACGAACACGGTGCGTTCAAGAGCCGCGAAGAACTCAAGCAGGTCAAGGGACTGGGCGCGAAAGCCTTCGAACAGTGCGCCGGCTTTCTGCGCATCCGCGGCGCGGCCAATCCGCTGGACGCCTCCGCCGTGCACCCCGAACGCTACGCGCTTGTCGTGCGCATGGCCGCCGATCTCGGCGTGGGGCTGGGCGAGCTCGTGGGCAACCCCGCCGCGGCGAAGAAAATCGACGTGCGCCGCTACATCACAAGCGACGTGGGCGAACCCACCCTGAAGGACATCGTGGGCGAACTCGCCAAGCCCGGACGCGACCCGCGCGCCGTCTTCGAGCCGCCCAAGTTCCGCGAGGACGTCACGAAAATCGAGGACGTCAAGGAAGGCATGAAACTGGAAGGCGTCGTCACGAACGTGACCGCGTTCGGCGCGTTCGTCGACATCGGCGTGCACCAGGACGGACTCGTGCACCTGTCGGAACTGAGCGACACCTACTTGACGGACCCGGCGAGCGTCGTCAAAGCGGGCGACCGGCTCAAAGTGACCGTCATCGGCGTGGACAAGGCCCGCGGGCGCATCTCGCTTTCCGCCAAAACCCACCCGGTCATCGGCGGGGCGTCCGGCGGCGGACACGGCGGCGGGACTGCGGGCGGCACGCGTCCCCGGCGGCAGACCTCCTTCGCGCCCAAGGGCAGTTCGGGCTTCTCGTGCAACCCCTTCGCGAACCTGTGATGTTCTCGCTCGTCCTCCTGCGGCCCGAAATCCCCCACAATACCGGGGCGATCGGACGCCTCTGCGTGGGGCTGGACGTGCCGCTCCACCTCGTGAAGCCGCTCGGCTTTCGGCTGGACGACCGGCTGATCGCCCGCGCGGGGCTGGACTACTGGCCCCATTTGCGCCTCTCTGTGCACGATACGTGGGAGGAGTACCTCCAGGCCGCCGCCCCCAAGCGCCTCTTCTTCCTCTCCACCCGCGGCACCCGCTCGCTCTACGCCTGCCGGTTCGCGCCGGGGGACGCGCTCGTTTTCGGCAACGAGAGTTCGGGCCTGCCCAAGTCCTTCTACGAAAAATACGCCGCGGACCTCTTCCGGATCCCCATGCCCGGACCTTTCGCGCGCTCCATCAACCTCGCCAACGCCGCGTCCATCGCCGCCTACGAGTGCTACCGCCAGCTCCAGGGCTAGGCGACCCCTTTACACGGCGCGGCAAATATGATATACTATTCCGCAAATATTTCGGGAGAACCGGAAAGATGGCAAACGGATACGAGCGAAACGAAAGCGGCCACCGCCTGACGCGCAACGCGTGGGCAGGGCTCGCGGGACGCGTCCAGGCGCGTCCTAGCGCGGTCCTTTTCGCCTTGAATACCCCCCCCCAAAGCGTAATAGACGCCTATACGCGCCCCGGCGCGGCGCATTACGCGGTTTCGGACGGAACCGCGGCGCTTGCCTTTTACCTGCTTTCAACCTCTTCTCAACCGAGAAGTTTCGTAGGGATGACAAGTCTATTCCTGCGGAAAACTCAAACCAACAGAAAGGAAAATACATAATGAACATCAAGACCATGCTCGCGGCCGCCGCGATTGTCGCCTCGACCGTCGCTTCGGCGGATGCCATGAAGTGGCAAATCACAATCAACACGGGTAGCCTCCCGAGTTCCATCACGTACACTGAGAATGGGCAAAGCGGCACCATCAATCCGCAGAACTGGAACGCGATCAAGATGTGGAACAATGCGTCTAATAGTTATCTCGACAAAGCCGAAGATGGCAACTACTACTTCAATTGGGGTGAATGGGGCGGAATGAGCTATACGCCCGGAGTCTTGAAGTTCGTCATCTACGATAACAGCGGGGAGACCGACCAATGGGGCGATGGAACGTGGCTCGGAGACACGGGTTCCAAGGGCGGAAATGGCAACGACAAATACTACGGCACAATCTACTGGAACGATGTTCTTGGAGAGATTGCGAAAAATGGGTCTTATAAGGGCAAGTTTTTCTCTTATAACAGCACGACTATGGACGACGCCTTCACCCTCACGCGCGTCATTCCCGAGCCGACGAGCGGACTTTTGCTCCTCATCGGGGCGGGCATGCTGGCGCTCCGCCGCAAGGCGGTCCGCGCCTAAGGGACGGGACGCGTAGCCGCGCCGAAAAGGGACTCCTGCCGTCCGGGCGGGAGCCCTTTTTTTTGTCCGCCCCACCCCGGGGGTTTACGGCGTGCGGCAAAAATGTTATACTATCCGGCACGCGAAAGGAACAGCAACAATGAACATGAGAATCCTCCTCGCGGCCCTCGCACTCGCCGCCACCCCCGCCATCCAGGCCATGGAACTCAAATGGACCATCCACCCGAGCGATGGGACGGCTAAAGAAGGCGGCAAGTACGCCGACTGGAACTACGGTCTCTTCCTGGCTGGCAAGACCACCACCTCGTACAGCTGGCTTCCGCGCCCCGACAAGGGCTACTTCAAACTTGACTTTGGCGACACAGTATTCGCGGACGATACACCGTTCTTCTTCGGCATTATGATCTATGATGACACGGCAAAGGCCTATAAAGGCTCGGCGTCCACCCAACTGCTTTCTAAAGTAATCGACGGCACAACCTACAATTACGGGGGCATTACACTGGGTCAAATCCGTGAAGCCATCAATAGTAAAGGTTCCTTCAAAACCGATTTGAGCAACAACGCCGGTTATATCATGCTGACACCCGAGCCGACGAGCGGACTCTTGCTCCTTCTGGGGACGGGATTGCTCGCGCTCCGCCGCAAGGCGGTCCGCGTCTAACGTCCGGGCGCCCCCCGTCACGGGTGCACCAGAAGAAAACGCCGTGGAGTTAAACTCTGCGGCGCTTTTGTTTTGTCCCGCGGACTGCCGCGGCGCGTGTGGAATCCCTACCCGCCCGAAGGAGAGGGGTTCGGGGACGCGGCACATCGTCGCGCCACCCCCATCCCCGTCCGGACATTACATTGCAGAAACCGAATGAATTCACGCTTTACAAAGCGCACCCGAAATGATATAATGTGTCTCGAATGGTCAAAAGAGAAAAGAATGGATGAAAATCAAAGTCCTAATCGCCGCGGTCGTGCTGGCCGTGCATACAGCCGTCCCGGCGCTGACGCTGGAGTGGACCGTTACGCCCAGCGCGGGCACGGACCGCTACGGGTACGCCTATGACGAGTGGACGCATATCTTCATCAAGATCGACCGGGGAGTCGACAACGCCCTTCCCCGCCCGGGCTATGACCGCAATCACGGTTTGAAGCTCGTGTTCGACGAAAAGAACATCGCCCCCGATACGCGGTTCAAGTTCGGCATCTATACGTACGCCGGGGACGGCGCGCGCAGAGGCTGGGCGTCGACCGGCTCGAACAATGTGGACGCATTCGACTTTCGCGGCACGGTCACCTGGGCGCAAATCCGCGACGCCATCAAGAAGAACGGCTACATCCGGATACCTTTTGCGGATAAGGACGCCGGCTACATGACACTCAAAGCCGTCCCCGCGCCGCCCGGCGAGACGTCCTTGCGCTTCGGTTCGGACGCGATTCGCCTCTTGCCAAACGACCGCTGAATATGATACAATAGACCGCGTGACAACCCCCGCGGCAGATTCCGCGTCGCAGGCGGCGGTCCGTATCGACGAAAGGAGCAAAACATGAACAGAAGATGGAGCATTCTCGTCGCAGGCGTGTTGACTGCGACCCTCACACTGGCCCGTCCGCCGGACCGGGACGGCCCGGATAGGCGCCGCGGCCCCGAAAACGACCGCCGTCCACCCCAAGCCGAGCGTCCGAAGCGTCCACCCCAAGCCGAGCGTCCGAAGCGTCCGCCGCAGGCCGAGCGTCCGAAGCGTCCACCCCAGGCCGAGCGTCCGAAGCGTCCACCCCAGGCCGAGCGTCCGAAGCGTCCGCGTCCCGAACCGGAGCGTCCGAAGGAACCGCCGCGGCGCAAACACGAGAAGAGCCGCGCGTTCTGGGGCGGGGTCGTCGGCGGGCTGATCGGCGCGGCCGTATCCCGTCCGGAACCGCCGCCTCCGCCGCCGCAGACGACGACGGTCGTTGTGCAGCCGCGCACCCGCCGCGTCTGGGTTCCCGAAAAGTACATCTACGAGACCGTCGACGGCGTCACCACGCGCACCTTCGTGCCGGGACACTACGAGGAAGTCCCGTACTAAGCCGCCGGACGCCTCCCACGCCGGTTTTCCGTCCGGGCAAGGACGCCCCCCTCCTGTCTTGCGTCCCTGCCCGGACTTTCTTTTTCGCACAAACCGCTCCACTAAAGTGCCAAAATATGGTATAATGGTGGGGTATGATTGATTATAAGCAGGAATTCTTCGACCGCGAATATTCGGCGCGCGAGGCGTACGGACGGCTCTGGCGGTCCGCCAAGCGCTATCGCTTCCGGATTGTGGTGGGGGTCGTGTGCGGCATGTTGACGGCGGGGACGCTCGTGCCGCTCTTCCAGGCGGTGCAACCGGCGCTGGAGAAAGTGAGCGTCGTGCAGGACGTGAAGGCGGAATTCGCCGCGGAGGACGAAAGCGCCGCGCAAACCGCCGCGCCCAATCTGACGGTTCCCAAGGGGATGAAGGCGCCGTCCGCCGACCTGCCGTCCTGGTATCCGAAAGCGGAGAAGTTTGCGCAAAAACTGGGCATTTCGCTCACGAGCGAGGACGGGGCGGTCGGGGGCGCACTGGCGTTTCTGGCGATCGTCGTCATCCCGTTCGTGGCGCTCGTCCGGCTCGGGCTCGTCTTCCTCAACCAGTACTGCCTCACGTGGGCGGGGTCCAAGGTCGTCGCCGACATGCGCGTCGAGCTGCTGGAGCATATCCAGAAACAGTCCCTCCAATTCTTCGGGCGCATCGATGTGGGAATGCTCATGTCGCGCGCGACGGGGGATCCGGCGCAGGTCCAGCAGATCATCCAGGTCACGCTCGCCCAACTGGCGCGCGCGCCGTTCGAGATCCTGGTCTCGGTCGGGTTCGTCGTCTATTTCGCGATCGTCAACGACATGCTCGTCACGCTCGCGCTCATCGTCGTGGGCTTCCCGATGTTCATGCTCCCGGTCATCCTCATCGGCAAGAAGATCCGCAAGTGGTCCAAGCGGTCCATGGAGCGCGGTTCGGTCGTGGGCTCGAAGATTCACGAACTTCTGACGTGCATCCGCGTCATCAAGGCGTACAATACGGAGGAATTCGAGGACGAAAACTACGAAAAAGTGAACCGCAACCTGCTGAAAACGACGCTGCGGGCGGTCCGCATGGGGCTTCTCGTGGGGCCGACGGTGGAGACGGTGGGCATCTTCCTCATCTGCATTTTCGTCGTCTACTGCTTCGTCGCGCACGTTTCGCTCGCGATGGTCGTGCCCATGCTCGCGCCCCTTCTAATCATCTACAAGCCGCTCAAGCAGGTCGCGAGCCTGCAGGTCCAGATCGAGACGGGCACGGCGAGCCTCGCGCGCATCTACTCGCTGTTGGACGTGCACATGGAGCTTCCCCAGGCGGCGCATCCGGTCGTGAAGACGTCCTTCGACAAGGAAATCGTCTTCGACGACGTCTCCTTCAAGTACGACACGGCGGCGGAAGACGCGGTCAAGCACGCCGCCTTCACGATCCCGCGCGGCCAAGTCGTGGCGGTCGTCGGGTCCACCGGGTCCGGCAAGTCGACGCTGGGCGGACTTCTCGCGCGGTTTTTCGATCCGCGCCAGGGGCGCATCACGATGGACGGGGTAGACCTGCGCGATTTGGAGGTGGCGAGCCTGCGCCGGCTTGTCGGGTCCGTCCAGCAGGAGACGCTCCTCTTCAACGAGTCCATCGAGTTCAACATCCGCTACGGTACGCCGGGGGCGACGCACGAGCAGGTGGTGGCGGCGGCCAAACTCGCCAATGCGCACGACTTCATCCTGTCCCAGCCGGGCGGATACGAGCGGAACGTGGGCGAGAAAGGCTTCGCGCTTTCGGGCGGGGAGCGCCAACGCATCGCCATCGCGCGGGCGATCTTGAAGAATCCGCCCATCCTCGTGCTGGACGAGGCGACGAGCGCGCTGGATACGGTGACGGAACGGCTTGTGCAGGACGCGCTGGACAATCTCATGGCCAACCGCACGACCTTCGCCATCGCCCACCGCCTGTCGACCATCCGCAACGCCGATCTGATCCTCGTCATGGACCACGGGGAGATCAAGGAACGCGGCACGCACGCCGAACTGTATGCGCAGGGCGGCATTTACCGTAAACTTTGCGATATCCAAGGAGAAACAGCCTGATGAAACAAGAGATCCTCGTCGTGGGCGCCGGCATCTGGGGGTGCACCGTCGCCCGCATCCTGGCCGAGCGCGGCCACAAGGTGCACGTCATCGAGAAACGCGCGGCCATCGGCGGCAATTGCCGCTGCGAGACGGACCCCGAGACGGGCATCGAGGTGCACGTCTACGGCTCGCACATCTTCCACACCTCGAACGTGCGGGTCTGGGAGTTCCTGAACCGCTTCACGACGTTCAACGGCTACACCCACAAGGTCCTGGCGCGGCACGCGGGACGCACCTACTTCCTGCCGCTTGGCCTCGCGCTCGTCAACCAGTACTACGGCATCGATCTCAAGCCTTCGGAAGTCGCATCCTTCATCGCCGAAAAGGCGGGCGCCGCGGACGAACCGCCGCGGAACTTCGAGGAGCAGGCCATCCGCTTCGTCGGTCCGGACCTCTACGCGGCGTTCATCCGCGAATATACGCGCAAGCAGTGGAATTGCGACCCGAAGGACCTGCCGGCGGAGATCATCCGCCGCCTGCCGGTGCGCGCCTCGTACGACATCAACTACTTCAACGACCTCTACCAGGGCATCCCGACCGACGGCTACAACGTCCTTTTCGCGCGGATGCTGGACCACGAGAACATCCGCGTTTCGCTGAACGAGGAATTCGTCCTGCCGGCGGAAACCGACCGGCCCATCTATTCGTCCGCCCCGATCGACGCGCTTTTCGGCTACACGTTCGGTGCGCTGACCTGGCGGAGCCTGCGCTTCGAGACGGAACGCCTGGCGCTCGCCGACTACCAGGGCACGAGCGTGGTGAACTACGTGGACGCCGACGTCGCCTGGACGCGCATCCACGAATTCAAGCACTACCATCCGGAAGACCGCACCGCCCTCGCCGCGCCCGCCACGGTCATTTCCAAGGAATTCCCGGCCGACTGGCAGCTGGGCGCCGAACCGTACTATCCGGTGGATACGCCCGAGACGCGGGCGAAACTGGCGCAGTACCGGGAAGAGGCGGCGAAATACCCGAACCTCGTCGTCGGCGGACGCCTCGGGGCGTTCAAGTACTATGACATGGACAAGGCCGTCGCGGCGGCGTTCGCGGCGGTCGGGGAGGTGTAAAGCATGAAAAAACGCTGTATCGTGACGGGCGGGGCGGGCTTCATCGGTTCCGCCCTCGTGCGCCAGCTTCTGAACGAGACGGACGCGTCCGTGCTGGTCGTGGACAAGCTGACCTACGCGGGCGTGCCCGAATCCCTGAAGGAAGTCGGGCTTGTGCCCGAGACGCTCGCCTCGACGAATCCGCGCCTCGCCTTCCTCAAGGCCGATATTTGCGATGCGGCAGCGATGGACCAGGCGTTCGCGGCCTTCCGGCCGGATACAATCTTCCATCTCGCGGCGGAATCCCACGTGGACCGCTCCATCGACGGTCCGGGCGAATTCATCCGCACCAACATCACGGGCACGGCCACCCTTCTGCAGGCGGCGCTCTCCTACTGGCGGACTTTGGACGAGGAAGCCCGGCGCGCGTTCCGCTTTCAGCACATTTCGACGGACGAAGTCTACGGCACCCTGGGCGCGACGGGCTATTTCACCGAAAAGACGCCCTACTCGCCCCACTCGCCCTATTCGGCGTCCAAGGCGGCAAGCGACCATCTCGTCCGGGCGTGGCACGATACGTACGGACTGCCCACGCTCATCACGAACTGCTCGAACAACTACGGTCCGTACCACTTCCCGGAGAAGCTGATACCGCTCGTCATCCTGAACGCGCTCGACGGCAAGCCGCTGCCGGTCTACGGCAAGGGGGCGAATGTCAGGGATTGGCTCTACGTCGAGGACCACGCCCGCGCGCTCATCCTGGTGAACGAGAAAGGCGTGCCGGGCGAGACGTACAACGTAGGGGGGCACAATGAGCGCACGAACCTGGAAGTCGTCCAGACGGTGTGCAAGGTCCTGGACGAACTGCGTCCACGCCCGGAAGGTCCGTATGCGGATCTGATTACGCATGTGGCCGACCGTCCCGGGCACGATCTGCGCTACGCGATCGACCCGACGAAACTCATGACCCAACTCGGCTGGAAGCCGCGGGAGAACTTCGAGACGGGCATCCGCCGCACAGTCGCCTGGTATCTCGACAACGACTGGTGGTGGCGGCCCATCCGCGCGAACCGCTATGCCGGGCAACGCCTGGGGAAAGGGAAATAGCCATGCGCAAAGGCATCATTCTCGCCGGCGGCGCCGGCACGCGCCTGCATCCGCTCACGCGCGTCGTTTCCAAGCAGCTGCTGCCGGTCTACGACAAGCCGATGATATTCTATCCGCTTTCCACGCTCATGCTGGCGGGGATTCGCGAGGTTCTGATCATCTCCACGCCGGCGGATCTGCCGAACTTCAAGCGGCTTCTGGGCGACGGCTCGGCGCTCGGGATGCGCTTTTCGTACGCCGAACAGCCGGAACCCAACGGACTCGCCCAGGCGTTCGTCATCGGCAAGGACTTCATCGGCACGGACGACGTCTGCCTCGTTCTGGGCGACAACATCTTCTACGGGGCGGATTTGCCGACGATGCTGCAGGAAGCCGCCCGATCCCAAAACCCGACCGTGTTCGGCTACCGGGTGCGCGATCCGGAACGCTACGGCGTCGTTTCGTTCGACGCGGCGGGACGCGCCGAGACGCTCGAGGAAAAGCCCAAGTGTCCCAAGTCCAACTTCGCCGTCGTCGGACTTTACTTCTATCCGAATTCCGTCGTGGACATCGCGGCCAACCTGAAGCCGTCCGCCCGCGGCGAATACGAGATCACGGACGTCAACAAGACGTATCTCCTGCGCGGCGAATTGCAGGTCCGGACCATGGGGCGCGGCTACGCGTGGCTGGATACGGGCACCCATCAGTCGCTGGCGGACGCCACGAACTTCGTGCGCGTGCTCATCGAGCGGCAGGGCCTGCAGATCAGCTGCATCGAGGAAATCGCCTGGACCCAGGGGTGGATAACCTCCGACCAACTGGCTTCGCTCGCCGCGACGTACGGCAAGTCGTCCTACGGCGACTATCTGCGGCGGCTCATCTCGGGAGGCAACCCATGCAAGTAGAAGACACCGCTCTGGCCGGCGTCAAGATCGTCCACCCCGACATCCACCGGGACGCGCGCGGCTATTTCGTCGAGACCTACAACCGCGCACGCTATTTCGCCGCGGGCATCACGGCGGACTTCGTGCAGGACAACGAGAGCCTGTCCGCCAAGGGGGTCGTCCGCGGCCTCCACTGGCAGGCGGGCGACAAGGCGCAGGCCAAGCTGGTGCGCGTGGTCCGGGGTGCCGTCTGGGATATCGCCGTCGACATCCGCAAGGGCTCGCCCACCTACGGACGGCACGTCGCCACAACCCTCACGGCGGAAAACGGCCTGCAATTCTTCATTCCGCGCGGTTTCGCCCATGGATTCATCGTTTTGGAGGAGAACACGCTCTTCTCCTACAAGTGCGACAACTTCTATTGCAAGGAGGCGGAGCGCGGCGTGCGATTCGACGACCCGGCTCTGAAAATCGTCTGGCCCACCCTCGACATCCCCGTGAAACTATCCGAAAAAGACCAGAAGCATCCGCTTTTTGGCGCAATCGAACCTTGGTCCGCCCTATGAAGTCCATTCTTTTCCTGTTCGCGCCCCTCCTGTGCGCATTTCCCGTCCTTTCCGCCCCCTGGGAGGAGGTCACGGCGGCACGCTATCCGGATGCGGACGCCGTCCTGGTCGAAGCCGCGGAAGACTACGCCTACCAGCCCGACGGCACGTATGTCGCGACGGAAAAAGCCGCGCTCAAGATCCTGACCGAGAAAGGCCGCCGCGAAGAGCGCGTGCAGCGCTTCTCCTACTCCAAACGCTATTCCGCGCTTGGCGGCCCCTACATCAGCATCATCGGCACGAACGGCGTGCGGCGCACGGTGGATATTTCGGCGACGATGCGCGAGGCGACGGACAATTCGTCCACCTCCGCCAACATCTACGATCCGCTCGACCGCGTCGTTACCTGCACCATCCCCGGCTTGCAGGTCGGCGAGACGCTTTGCTATACGCTTGTGCGCACCAATTTCGCCGCGCGCGTGCAAAACCAGTTCGCGCTTTTCACCGAGATGGCCTGGACGCTGCCGATCCTGAAAAAGACGGTCCGCGTGACCGCCCCGGCGTCCCTGCCGCTCAAAAAGGAGGCGGTGCGCCATCCGCTGGGCAATGTGACGGCCGCCACGGAGTCCCTACCGGACGGGTCGGTCGTGCATACGTGGGTCGCCACGAATTCGCCCCAGGTCTTCCCCGAGCCCGACATGCCCCCGCTCTATACGCAGGTCCAAAGCGTCCGCGCTTCCACCCTCGCCTCTTGGCGGGAACTTTCCGCGTGGTATTGGGGGCTGTGCGCGCCGCATCTGGCGAAAACGACGCCGGCCATGACGAACAAGGTCGCGGAATTGGGACGCGACATGCGCAAGATCTACGACTTTGTCGCGCAGGAAGTGCGCTACATGGGGCTCACGATGGAAGACAAGTCCCCCGGCTATGCGCCGCATGACGTGGACATCACCTTCGACAACCGCTACGGCGTCTGCCGCGACAAGGCCGGCCTGCTCGTCGCCCTCCTCCGCATCGCCGGCTATGAGGCCTACCCGGTGCTTATCCAGGTCGGGGAGAAGATGGACCCCGAAGTCCCGACCCCCTACTTCAACCATGCGATCGTCGCTGTCCAAAACCCGGACGGGAAAGACGGCTACATCCTCATGGACCCGACGGACGAGTCCAGCAAGGATCTGCTGCCCGCCTATCTCAACGGGCGGTCCTATCTCGTGGCGCGTCCGGACGGCGAAGACCTGCGGACCTCCGGCATCGTGCCGGCCGAGGCGAACGCGGTCGTAGCCGGAACGACGGGGCGGATAGCCCGCGGCGGAATCGCCGTCCTGACTTCCGACCTGCGCTTCCGCGGCATTCACGACAATGCCTGGCGCGGCGCCCTCTTGCGCAGGCAGGCCTCCGAACGGCGTCGGTTCCTGGAGCAGACGCTTTCCGCGGCGTTTCCCGGCGCAGAACTCCTCTCCTTCGAGATCAAGCCTGAACGTCTCGCGGATACCACGCGGGAACTCCAAATCCATCTCGTGGCGCGCATTCCCGAAGTCGAGGTGGACGGCAAGACCTGCGAACTGCTGTCCCCGCCCCTCGTCAGCGGCGTATTCGGCCTCCCCATGCGCCTCCTGGAAGGACGGACCGCCCTCGCCAAGCGCGTCTTCCCGCTAAAAATCCTATCCACCGCGAAAGTATCCGAAACGCTGAAACTGGACCTGTGGCAGATGCCCACGCCCCCCGTATTCCCGGAAGAAACCGCGATCGACGGCAAATTCACATTCAAACGGACCTACACCTACACCAACAACACGCTCACCGTTCGCCGCGATTTGGCGCTGAATGCCCTCGAGTTCACGCCGGGGGAATATGCTGGGCTGCGGGACGACTTGGCCGCTTTGGAAGCGGCCCTGCGCAAGCCCGTCATCCTGCCGCGCGACCCCTTGCAAGGCGCCTCCGTGCACTATTTGGACGAAAAATACGATATTTCCCTGTTTTCGCCCACGTCCTGGGTCATGACAAACACGGTCGTGAAGGAGATTCTCTCCTATAAAGGAAAGAAATCGTCCGCCGAAATCGTGCTGCCCTACCACCCGTCCGTCGCCCAGATCGACATCGTCCAGGCGACCGTCTCCAACAAAAACGGACGCGTCTCCGTAGCCGGTCCGCGCGAAATGAACGTCCTGGACTGCGAATGGGCGTCCGCCGCGCCGCGCTACGCTCCCGGCAAAAAGCTGATCCTCAACCTGCCGGCCGTCGAAATCGGGAGCGTCCTCTATCTCACGACCGCCACGACCGTGACGAATTCGCCCCTGCCCTTCCGCGGCAATTGGTATTTCGACATGATTGGACAGCCCGCGGACGCGCTTTCCGTCACCCTGGACGGGAAAGTCCTGCGCCAGGCGCGCGACCTGAAACTGCACGCGCCCGAACCGAATCTGCCGGCCGGCCCCCTTTGGCGCGATACGCTGACCGTTTCCAAGGGCGATTTCGCCGCGTTCGCCGCGGCAATCCGTCCCTATCTGGAGGTAGCCCCGATAGACCCGCTCCCGCTTATCGGGACGAACGACGTGCGGGCGATCCGCGACTGGATGGCGCGCAACATCCGCATCGCCGGCCCGGGACTCTACGAAATGCCGCTCGCGGAGCAGGCGACCGCCCCCGCCCGCGTCCTCAAGGAACGCTATGCGAGCCGCTTCGACTATGTCCGCACCCTCTGCGCCCTCTTGCGCGGGGCCGGACACAAGGCGGAAATCGTTCTCGCCGCGGATGACGCAGGAATGGATCCGCGCCTCCGGGAGCGCAACCAAACGACCTACCCCAACATCGGTCTGTACGCCTATCCGCTTTGCCGCGTCGAACGCACGGACGGCGCGCTTTTCCTCGGCACGGAGAACGAATACACCCCGTTGGAAGCCTCCGCCTGGGCTGGCGCGACCTATTGGATGCCCACTGCGGGCGGCGGTTTCGACCAAATCGACCCCGAAAACGGACAAAAATCCGTGATCGACACGCTGACGCTCGACATCCGTCCCAACGGCGCGGCGGATGTCGACTACGAGCAACGGACCACCGGGTCGGAAGTCGGCGCTTTGCGGAAGGAGTATGCCGAAATCCTTCCCGAGGAACGCGACCGGCTGTACCAGTCCCTCCTCGGGCAAATCGCCCAAGCCGCGGAAGCGACGGGCCCCCTCGTCACGGACCTGGCGGGCTATCCTTTCCGCCTCTCTTTCAAGGCGTATATTCCAAATTATGCCGTATTTTCGGGCGATTTGCTGACATTGTCCGTTCCGCCCTTCGCCCGTGCGCCCTTCAGTTCGCTGGAAAGCACGCCCCGGGAGAACCCGCTCGCTTCCTCGGCGACCGACGCGGCGGAAGAGGACGTCGTCGTGGTCTTTCCGGCGGGGTACGACACGATCGAGCACCTGCCGGACGACTTGCGGTACGACAGCCCCCGACTGACATCCCGAACGACGGTCGATCGCACCCCCGACGGCCGTCTGCGCGTCACCTTGCGCCGCCAAACGCCGCGGCAGGATGCGCGGCTATTCCCGGCGGACTACGCCCCTCTCTTTCGTGAACGCGCACGGCAGATTAACAGCCGCGCCAATCGTCAAATCACGGTCCGCAAGGGCCAAAAACCAAAAGGAAAATAACATGAATCCGTTAATCGGCCGCAAGGCGTGGCTCGTCGCGCCTGTTTGTTTCGTTATCTCTCTGGCGATTCTCGTCACTCTCTGGTGGGCTTTGGAGCCCGCGACCGTGATGAACCTCTTCGACCAGGGCGGTACATCGCCCGTCGAACTCATGACGCTCGCCCTTTTCGCCCTGATCGTCCCGCTCGTCTGGCTCTGTCCGCCGGTAGGCGGTCCCGCGCGAAAGCAGGCGTTTTGGAGCGCCGAATGGTCCCTTCTCGCCGTCATGGCCATCGTCCGCGAAACCGACCTCCACAAGACCCTCTTCGCCGACCTCTGGCCCGAAATCGCCGCGGGCTTCAAGGGGACCGTCTTCAAGATGCGCTTCCTGACGGCGTGGGACATGCCCGTCATGCCGCGTCTCTTCGTGCTGTTCTTCTTCATCCTCTTCTTCGCGGCCGTGATGCTGCCGCTGGCATGGTACCTCATTCCGCTTGCAAAAGGCTTCTTCACCCTCAAGCCCGTCGCGTGGAGCGCGGCGGTGTTTGGCGGCACAAGCGTCCTCGTGCTCGTCTGCGACCGCCTGCCGGCGTGGTACCGCCACGCCCACGACGGCACCGCCCTTTCGGACGCGGCGCGGGCGTTTTGCGCGGTTTTGGAGGAAGGCGGCGAGATGATGATGGCGCTTTTCGCGCTGCTCGCCCTCCTGCAATCCTATGTTGTTTTCAATGTTTTGGACAAAAAGGAAGATTGACATGCTGTTCGAAGTCGACAAAACGAAATGCGTCAAATGCGGGGCGTGCGTCAAGGATTGCGCGTTCCGCGCCCTCAAAACCGGCGCGGAGGGGTACCCCGAAATCCCGAAGCCCGAAAAGTGCATGCGTTGCCAGCATTGCTTCGCCATCTGCCCCGTCGGCGCGATCACCTTCAACGGACACCGTCCGGAAGACGCCGTTTCCACGCGCGGACTCGCCCTGCCCAAAGCCGATGAGGTCGAAAACTGGATGCAGGTTCGCCGTTCCACGCGGCAGTTCCGCAAGGAAGACGTGGACCGCGGCGCTTTGGAGCGGATTCTTTCCCGCCTGGGGGACGTGCCGACCGGGTGCAACGCGCGCGGGCTGACCTTCACCTGCTTCCCGACGCGCCAGGCGATGGACGCGTTCCGCGAGGCGTTCATCCGCGCCATCGAGGCGCACCGGGACGGCCCGAAACTTCTGCCGCGGTGGCTCGCCGTGCCGGCCATCCGCATGCGCGCCGGCAAGGGCGACATGTTCTTCCGCGACGCGCCGGGCATGGTCATCATCTCGTCGGACGAAACCAACCCCGCCGTGACGACCCCCGAGGCGGACGTGGCCGCGGCGTGCGCCTACTTCGAAATGCTCGCCCAGGCGCATGGAATCGCCACCTGCTGGTGCGGATTCCTCCAGCTCGTGCAGCGCGAAGTGCCCGAACTCCTCGAGAAAACCGCCGGAATCCGCCGCACGACGCCCTTCTACGCCATGCTGTTCGGCAAGAGCGCCGTCGCCTACCGCCGCGGCGTCCGCCGCGAATCGGACGCCACCATCGTCTGGAAAGAATGACCGTTCCCTTCAAGATCCTGCTGGTCGACGACGAGCGGACCATGCGCTATTGCTTCCAGCGACTGCTGGAAGAGGAGGGTTATCTCGTCGAAACCGCCAAGGACGGCGACGAGGCGCTGCGGAAGTTCGGCGCCTGCAAGCCCGATCTGGTGCTGCTGGACGTCATGATGCCCAAGAAAAACGGGCTGGCGACCTGCGTGGCGCTGCGCGACCTGGACGCAATCGTCCCCATCATCTTCTTTACGGCGGCGCCGTCCGAAATCACGCTGGTGCGGGGACTCGGCGCGGGCGCGAACGACTACATCGCCAAGGACTGCTCGCCCGAGGAACTCCTGGCGCGCATCGGCGCGGCGATTGCCCGCAGTGAAGCCGCGCTCATGTCCGCCCCCAACGCCGGGGCGCGGCGCATGCTCGGGGACGCCGTCCTCGACTTTTCCCTCATGATTGTCGAGCGCGAGGGCCAGGTCGAGCCGCTGACGCGTTCCGAAGCCATCGTCCTGCGGGCGCTGACGGATACCGCCAACCGCTTCCTCTCGACGGACGAGATACTCGAACTCCTCTATGGTCCGAACCATTTGGCGGACGACAAGGTCGTCTCCTCGCTCATCCGCCGCCTGCGCACCAAACTCGGGCGCGTGGGCAATCTCATCGTTTCCCGTCGCGGACTCGGCTACAAAGTCGTGAATTGAGCCCGAAAACCGCAGTTGAGAGGCTGAAATCCGGATTATGGTCTTTGTTTTCAACCGTGCCAATCAAGGAGAAAACAGGCAAATGTCGCTTGAACGGGCTGGGCGGTCCGGGATGCCGCGCACATCTTATCGGCAGGACAAATCCAAGAGACCGCGGTCTTTTACTCAAGAGACCGCGGTCTTTTGCCCGAGAGACCGCGGTCTTTTGCCCGAGAGACCGCGGTCTCGGCTCCGTCTCGTGGGGTCGAGATCCCCGTATCAAGGAGATTCGGGATCCTCAGCGCGGTCGAAAACGACGGCCGCGACCCGGATGCCGGCTCTTCGACTGCAATCCATGGATTTGGTTTGAAGCAAGAAAGGAACTTATTATGAATATTTACCGGAGTTCTTCCAATAAAGTGATCGGCGGCGTGTGCGCAGGTCTTGCGGACGCGTTCGACCTCAACGTCACGGGCGTGCGCTGGGCGTTCGCGCTTGCTGCGCCTTTCCTCTCGGGCATCCCCGTTCTCGTCTACCTCGTCCTTTGGGCCGTTTTGAAGGAGCGCGATACCGGCGACGGCACCCCCGCACGGCCGTTTTAAGGGAGTGCTCCCGCAAGGTTTTCGGGACGGGAGGGGCGCCTTTCCCAAACCCCCGCGGGGACACCCGTCCGCGTCCGGTGACGGATTCGGGAGAACGGGCGCTCAGCCCATGCGCAAACGCGCGGCGAGTTCGGCGAGATGCGCCCTGTCGCCCGGTTTGTTCTCGAAGACGATGGGACCCATCCCGTAGCGCGGCACGATATGGAAGTGCAGATGCTTGACCGTCTGGCCCGCCGCTTCGCCGTTATTTTGCAGGATGTTGAAGCCTTCGCAGGGGAGCGCCTTCTTGAGATGCGCGGCGACTTTCTGTACGCGCGCCACAATTTCGCCCAATTGGTCCGCCGGGGTGTCGAGCAAGCCTTCCGAATGCACCTTCGGGATGACGAGCGTATGGCCCTCCGTAAACGGGTTGATGTCCAGATACGCCAACACCAAATCGTCCTCGTAAATCTTGAAGGACGGAATTTCGCCCGCGGCAATTGCACAGAAAACGCAGTTATTCTTCATTTTTCGCTCCCTTTCGTCATTTTCCCATGTCAAAGAGGCGCAACGTCGCACGGAAGTCCGCCGGCAAGGGGGAATGCACGGTGATTTGCTCGTGCGGATTCAACGGATTGGGCAGTTCGAGCGTCGCGGCATGCAGCATCTGCCGCGGAACCCGCATGAACCGCGGGTCGCGCGCCGACTTGAGCCCAAAAACCCGGTCCCCCAGGATGGGGGCGCGCACGGACGCCAAATGGCGGCGGATCTGGTTCGTGCGGCCCGTGTCGATCTTGACCTTGAGGAAACTCGCGTCCGGCCCCGTCGCTTCCCGCACGACTTGCGAAACGGCGCGCTGTCCGTCCAGGGGCTTTTCGATCTTGAGGTGCGCATAGGGGAAGCGTCCCCAGGCGATTGCCCGGTAGACCTTCGTCACTTTGTGCGTTTTGAAGACCTCCACCGCCGCCATGAGCGCGGCGTGGTTCTTCGCGAAAAGCAGGCAGCCCGTCGTATCGCGGTCGAGCCGGTGCACCGCTTCCAATGTCGGAATCTTCTCCTGTTCGCGCAGAATCGTCTCCACGGACTTCGGGTCGTCGCATGTGACGATTCCCGCCGGTTTGTCGCACACGAGATAGCCTTCGTCCTGCCAAAGTACGCGCACATGGCGCTTCGCCGGCTGGGGCGCGGCGGAAGCCCCCGTCGTGCGCGCGCTCTGTTTCACCGCCCCTTTCACGACGGCGGAGGGGACCTCCACCACATCGCCCGTCTTCAACTGGTGGCGCGCCATCCAGATGCACGTATGGTTCACCCACACGCTGCGCCCGTCGATCATGGCCTTGGCCGTGCGGCGAGAAAGCGCGAATTTCTGCACGAGGAAGTCCTGCAGAAGCTTGGCGTCGGGCTTGTTCACGACAAGCGAAACGAGTCCCGCGGCATGACGTGGAGCCTGTCTTTTCATTCTTTCCTCAAAATGCTGCCCACGACGCCGCGGATCTTGCGCCCCACCGTGTTCGGCGCGAGCGTAACTTCCACTGTTTCGGTGTCGTCCGCGTCCTCTACCTCCGACACGATCGTCACGCTTGTCTTCTCGCCGTCCAGCGCTTTCCGGAAGTTGGCCGGGAGCGGTTCGTCGCCCAACCAGTCGCTGAACCGGTGGGCCCGCGCCGATTCTTCCCCCTCCAGGCCGAACATTTCGCAAAAGGCGGGATTCACGTAGGTGAAACGCCCCTGCGCATCGCAGACAAAAAGCGACTCCTGCGCCAGACGAAAGGCGTTTTCCTTCGCACGCAGCATATCGCGCACTTTCCGGCGCCGTTCGATGTTGCGGATTGTGAACACCAGGTCGTCCGGATCGGCCAAGTCGATGATCGAAACGGCTATTTCGCACGCGAACTTGGTTCCGTCCTTGGCGCGCCCGTTGGCGTCTATGATCATGTGCCGCTCGGCTTCGACGCCGTTCCGGATACGTTGCACGACTTCCGTCGCCAAGCCGGGCACGAACAGCGAGACAGGTCGGTCGAGAACCTCGTCCGGTTCGTAGCCAAAGAACTCCTGCGCACGTTCATTTATCTCTATAATATGACCGTTCGGGTCTGTAATCACAACAGCATCGTACATTCCGCTCAGAAACTGGCGGAAAAGCGATTTTCGGTCTCTCGGTACTAAAATCGGTGTCATCACGTATATTTTAACATATTAGACGATGAGCATGCAATCCCCATAAGAGAAAAACATATAGTTTTTGCTGATAGCCAGCGCATAGGCGCACAAAGTCCGCTCCCGTCCGGCCAAAGCCGAGACCATCATCAGCAAAGTCGACTGCGGCAGATGGAAGTTCGTCAGCAAACAGTCGCAGACCTTGAACTTGTAGGGCGGATAGATGAAGATGTTGGACGCCCCCGAACCCGGCACGATGAGCGGCTGCCCTTCCGCATCCGGACGGTTGGCGATCGTCTCCAAGGTCCGGACGGTCGTCGAACCGACGCAAAAGACCCGTCCGCCGCGCGCCTTGCAGGCGTTGATGGCGTCCGCCGCCTCGGGCGTGACCGTGAACGCCTCGAAATCCATCTGGTGGTCCTCGATGTTTTCCGCCTTCACCGGACGGAACGTCCCCGGCCCCACGTGCAGGGTTATGGCGACGCGCTTCACGCCTTTCGCCTCGAGCGCGGCGAAAATCTCCGGCGTGAAGTGGAGTCCGGCCGTGGGCGCGGCGACGCTCCCCACGTGTTTCGCGTAGATCGTCTGGTAGCGGACCCGGTCCTCCAGCTCTTCCGCACGCGTACCTTTGCGCTTGACGTAGGGCGGAACGGGCGTATGGCCGAATTCGTCCAGGAGGTCCATGAGCGGACGCGCGCAGATGAACTCGACCTTCCACATGCCGATGCCCCCAAGCGGCTTCAAGAGGCGCACGCGCAGCTCGTTATGCGGACCGAACACGGCGATTTGCCCTTCGCGGCACTTGCGCCCCGAGCCGATCATGCAATTCCAGACAAGTTCCTTCACGGTCTCCGCCTCGGGCGCGGCGGAAATCATCAGAACCTCGACGCCGCCATCGGAATCTTCCCACTTGCCGAGCAGACGCGCCGGGAAGACTTTCGTGTCGTTGACGACCAGCAGGTCGTTCGGCGTGATGTACTCGACGATATCCGCGATGTGCCGGTGCTCGAGAACGCCCGTGTCCCGGTGCAGGACCATCATCTTTTCCGTCCCCCGCACGGCGGCGGGGTGCTGGGCGATAAGCCGTTGCGGCAGGGGATACCAAAATTGTGCAGTCTTCATGATTTGAATATGTAAATCTTGTTTTCCGTCCCCCGCAGGAGCCGTCCGATGTTCGAACGGTGCTTGAAGATGACGAAAAGCGCGACAAATGTGACCAGCACCGCCTGGGGGATGTCCGCCAGGCCGGAGGAACCCAGGATGGGGAACCAGATGGCGATTGCGAGAAACGCCGCGGCCGTGCAACTTCCGAGCGAAATGTAATGCGAGAGCGCGAACACGACGACAAACAGCGCGAAGGCGACCCCGACGAGCGCCGGCACGAGCCCGATGAGCATACCAAAGCCCGTCGCGACGCCCTTCCCGCCCTTGAAACGCATGTACGGCGTCAGCATGTGCCCGACGACGCAGGCGAGGCCCGTCACGAGCGCCAAATGCGCCAAGGCGGGCTCGCCCCCGGCGAAATGCCGCGCCGCGAGAACCGGCAAAAGCCCCTTCAGGACGTCGCAGGCGAAGGCGATGAACCCCCATTTCTTGCCGACGGAACGGAAAACGTTCGTCGCGCCGATATTCTTGGACCCGACCGTCCGCACGTCGATGCCGCGCGCCTTGCCGATGAGAAATCCGAACGGGATGCCCCCGATCAGATACGCCGCCCCGACAAACAGAGTCCACGTCAACAGAGTTGTATTCATGATCGATCTCCTTCTCCTTCAGGGAAAACGGTTCCCGCGCCGCCGTCCGGACCGAAAAGCGACTCCAGGATGCGCTCCACTGGCGTCGTGGTCTTCTTTTTGTTGTTGCAGTCCTTGCAGCACGGCACGCAGTTCGACCGGACCGACTTCCCGCCGCGCGCCACGGGGATGACGTGGTCCATCGTCAGATTCGCCGCGCCGACATGCCGCCCGCAGTAATGGCAGACGCCCTTCTGCAGCTGCGCGCGCCACCAGTCCGTCTGGCGCAAGGCGCGCGCCTTTTCGCGCTCCCGCCGGACGTGCACCGGGTCCGGACGCAAATCGTGCCACGTCTCCATCAGGCATGGTCCTTTCCGATGAACTCGCAGGGCGCCTTCTTCGCCAGAAGTCCGCACAGGAAACGCACCCCGTAGACCACGTGGGTCGCCACGACGCCCGCCAGCGTAAGTGCCCAGACGAGCGGATTCACACTGAACGTCGTCAACGCCACGAGCGCCAGGTAAAAGCCGAGCGGAACCACCCCCGCCACGCGCGCCCAAGCCGGCAGGAACCAGACGCACGCCGCCAGAACCGCCAGATAGAGCACGAAAAGCGACGGCACAAAATACGCCAGATGAAGCGAATTGGACGGATACCGCTTCACGAAATAGCCGCGGTGGAAAGCGTACCGCCCCAACTGCCGCAAATGCGGACCGAACAGGGGCCGGCGATGATGGTAGACGACCACCCACGGATTGTAGTAGATGCGTGCGCCCGTCTCGAGGATATCCTTGCAGAGGAGCGTGTCCTCGCCCGGCCAGAAGTCCGTCCGGTAGCCCTTGATGCGGTCGAGGATGCTCTTCCGCACGAGAAGATTGCAGCTCGGATAGTCGTCCACGTCCCGGCAAATGCCGCCCGCCTTGTACCGGTAGCGGTAGTTCCCCGAGACGAGGAAATTGTCGTAGACGCGCCCGCCGATGCGCGCGAGGAACCCGTCCCCGGGCGGCGTCACGCCCGGACCGCCCACCGCGCCGACCGTGGGATCACCGAACTCCCGCACGGCGTACTCCAGCCAATGGGCGTCCGGATAGGCGTCGTCGTCGATGAACGCCACGATTTCGCCTTTCGCCGCGGCGAGTCCCACATTGCGCTTTTCCGCCGGGCGCACCTTGCCGGTCGGGATGACGCGCACGCGACCGCCCGCTTCGAGCCCGGGCTCGGGCCCGTCCGGCAGGACGATAACTTCGAAATGTCTGTACGTCTGGGCGGAAAGCCCCTCGAGGCACTCCTCCAGGACGGCGCTCGCGCGCGGACAGGCGATGACGACCGAAACCAGCGGCTCGTGCCCAAGCGGCGGCGGAATCGTCCGCGAAGCGTAGTAGTCCAGCATGCGCAGCCGGTAGAAGACCGCCAGCGAATCGAGCGCCATCGCCTTGACGGTCGCCGGCTTGAGCGCGCCGAACTTGTTCCCGAAATGGATGACGACCGGCGCTTCGGCGATGCGCGCCCCCCGCTGATGGGCGATCGCCAGCAATTCCAGGTCGAAGGCGTAGGTCTTCACGAGCATGCGCCCGAGCGCCTCGCCCAAAACGCCGCGCTTGAAGAGCTTCATCCCCGTCTGCGTGTCCGTTATCGGGAGCCCAATCGCGAGCCGCACGAGCGTGAAGTACGCCCAACTCACGATGCGCCGGTGCCACGGATATTGCACGACCGACTCCGGATGCCGCTTGGATCCCACCACGATATCCGCGCCTTTTGCGCACATTTCGGCGAAAAAGCGCCCGGTCTGGGACGGGTTGATGTCCAGGTCGCCATCCAGCAGCAGCACATAGTCGCCTGTCGCGGCCTCGAATCCCGCGCGCAACGCCGCGCCCTTGCCGCCGTTGCGGTCCAGCAGGACGGGGCGGATCACGACCGTCGCCCGTTCGTCGGCGTACGCCTGGGCGACATCCAGAAGTGCCGCGCGTGTATTGTCCGATGAACCGTCGTCCACGGGTATCAGTTCCGCGCGCAGACCTTTGTCCGCGTATAACGTCGCGATTTCGCGCAGGTTCGCCGCGATTGTCGAGCCCAGATTGTAGACCGGCAGGACGACCGAGAGCCGTCCGTTCCCCACGCAGGACCGTGCCTGCGACCACTCCTCACATGCGTCTGTCATACATACGTTATTTCAATCGCACCCGCGGATCCAGCGCGGCATAGGCGAGATCCGTCAACAAATTGACGAACTGGTAGACCAGCGCACTCATCACCACGACGCCGCGCACGACCGCCATGTCGGACGAGTGGATTGCGTTGATGGCCACCGACCCCAGCCCGGGGATCCCGAAGAAGCTTTCCAGAAGCAACGATCCCGAGAAAAGATACGGAATGGAAAGCGAAACGTACGTCACGATCGGAATCAGCGCGTTGCGCAGGACGTGGAAGACCAGAATGTACGCGGCGGACCGCCCCCTCGAACGGGCCGTCAGGATGTACGGCTTGTAAATCTCGTCCAGTAGCGCCGTGCGGAAGAACCGCACATCCACCCCGAGCGAACTGACGATACCGATGAGGACGGGCAAAGCCAGATACGCCGCGCTCTCATAGCCCCAGATCGGGAACAGCCCCGCCTTGTACGCCAGGAAAAACTGCCCCGCCAGGACCCAGACGACGTAATTGACGCTCATGAGCACGGTGGAGACGAGCAGAATGGACTTGTCCACCCACCGCCCGCGCCAAGCGGCCGAGAGCAGCGCCAGCATGAGCGCAAGAAGCGTCCCGCCGACGAGAATCGGCACCGTAAGGGAGAGCGAAGGCCCAACGCCGCGCAGCAGAACGGACGTGACAGGCTCTTTCAGCTCGACCGAATAGCCGAGCTCGCCCTTCAGGAGATTCGAGACGAACGTGATGAATTGCGAATCAAGCGCGAACAGGAGCGGCTTGTCGAATCCGTGCAGCCTGTTGAACGCGGCGATGGACTCCGCCGTCGCGTTCTTGCCCAGGATCGTCTCCGCGGGAGAGCCGCCCACGACGTTGAACAGGACGAACGTCAGCACAAGTATCCCGAACGTCGTCGGGATGACTTGCAGAAAACGTTTGCCTATATACCTCAACATAGAAACCAGCGCGTTCCCTTATTTAGGCGCGTGGATGGCCTTCTCGAGCTGAACCGCCAACTGTTCGGGGTCGCACGTCTCTAGCCGCTGCAGCGTCTTCGCCCAGCGATAGGCACCCGAACCCGCCGCATCGAAAGGACGGTGCACCAGCAGATCGTCGAAAGCCCGCCGCCGTTCGAGATATTTCGTCCGCGTTTCGATGAGCTTCTCCTTGAATCCGGAGACAAACGCCTGCGCGAACGCGGCGAAATCCTTCACGTACGGCGCGCGCCGCCGCACGACTTCCGCATAAGGAGCAACCAGTTCCTCGAAGGGCTTCAGATAGCCGACGAACGACCCGGCATGATCGAGAACCGCGACATGTTCCGGGAGCCCGTCGAGCCCCTGCTGGACGATCTCGTAGTTGGTGTCGAAGATGTTCTCGCCGTTCTTCGTGGCCAAACGCCCGACGATCATGTCCATCGCCGCCGCGCCACCCATCAGATGGGCGAACTTCTTGGCATAGGCCGGATTGCGGAACTTGCCGACAGGCACCTTGTCCGACGCCGTCCCCGACGTGTAGGCGCGGATGAAGTAGTAGGCCCGCACGGTCGTGCCGTTGTACTGGTTGTGCCCGTGGTAGGGCTCGGCAAACTGTCCGAAACCCACATATTGCGGCAGACTCATGCCCAGCTGTTGGCACATCAGGCGGCGGTCCATGATATAGTCGGCGTAGTCGTTCGCCTCTATGATGGACTGCAAAAGGTTCTTGCCCTCGTCCAAATGCTCGGCAATGCCCCACTTCTGGAAACGCAGAATGGCGACATACGGCTCCAGCCGGCTCGTTTCCTTCATTTGCAGGATGTAGATCGATCCGCGGTGCGGACCGGCCTCGGGGTGGCGCGCGAGCGAATTGGCGATGCGCCCGATGTTGACGTACTGCAGGTCGCGGTAGAACCGCACGAAATTGAAGATGATGTTCCTAACCCGCGGGTCGCAAACCTGTCCCAATTCGGGGTCGCGCGTGCGGGTGTACTCGTCCCAAAGCGGGTCGAAGATGAGCTCGCCGCGGTCGATGCGCGCGCCCGGCAGCCATTCGATCTGGCGGAAAAACTCCGGCGAAAGCCCCTGAATGAGCTCGCTGCCGTCGATTTCGGGCGCGTTCGACACGCGTGTCAAGGCCGCGCACATGGCGTTGCGCCAGGCGAAATTCTCCACGCTTTCGTCCCGCAGATCCGCCGGCAGGGACATGCGCCAATCCAGATCGATCTTGTCCGTCGCCCGGCGCAACTCCTCGTCCGAAAGACGGTCCACGTCGAGATGCTGTATGGCCTTCGCGATCCCTATGGGCGTGGTCGTGGGGAAGACTTCCGCCTCCGGATTGCCCATGCGGTTGCGGCGCGAGAAAAGCGCGA
>ERZ808286.445-NODE-445-length-27439-cov-4.791813_pt1 | contig 27439 bp, 24 predicted proteins | sample MGYA00521276_ERZ808286 | MGnify/ENA primary metagenome ERZ808286 (study PRJEB31516, sample SAMN03275607) | gut metagenome | biome: mammalia-associated habitat; material: feces | host: Papio cynocephalus | place: Kenya | collected 2012-08-01 ... | reverse complement strand
TTTTAAAGGAGCCTTAAAACCGTTTGGCGGAACTGGCGGTTTTCCCGAAACCAGAGCGTGCGCTTGCTTCAACTGGAACATACTTTACTTTTATTGAATGAACATAAACCGGATATCCAACAGCAACTCCGAGTGCACGACGTTGTCCCACTGTATAATGTTCAATTCCTCTGTGATGTCCCAAAACTTTACCATCCAAATCTATAATATCACCAGGAACAGAAGGTTTGTCTGAAAAAATCAGCTCAAAATACTCTTCACCAATAAAATCTTGACTTTCTTCTCGTGACGCTGCCTGAAGGTTTGCTTCCTGTGCAATTCTAAAAACCTCAGATTTCTTCATAGTTGCAAGCGGAAATCTTACTTTTTCAAGGATTTCTGACGGAATTCTGTACAAAAAATATGTTTGGTCTTTTGACACATCTTCTGCACCAGCAATCATACAAGGTTTAATATCAGAACCAAAAACGCCTTTTTCAGGACGGACAATTTTTGCATAATGTCCAGTACAAAAATAATCATATTCTATACCAAGTTTCTTGACACCTTCCAAAAGCGCACCAAATTTCACCAGTCTGTTACACCTGATACAAGGATTTGGCGTTCTGCCATTTCTATACTCATTTTTAAAATATTCCAAAACTTCTTTTTTATATATTTCTTTTACATCAACAACATGATATTCAATATCATTTTCATCACAAAACTTCTGACACTCCGCAATATTTGTGATTTCTTTGGTCCATAACAGGACGGTTTGATTTTTTGTCCGCCTTTTAATTGTGGCATAAGTCCATCCCAAAGCGACATTGTCACGCCTATTACACGACAGCCTTTTTCTTTGAGCATTAACGCTGTAAGTGCAGAATCCACACCACCGACATTCCCACAACAACTGTATCACCAGATTTTGGCATTTCCTGCATTATATATTTCATTTTTTACACCTATAAAAAATTAAGATGATTTATCAAAATTACACTATTTTAAAGCACTTTATCATAATAGTCTTAAAAATAAAAATGAATTTTTTAGAAACTCAACTGGGTTAAACGATATAGAAATTTATTTTTTATTATTAACTACACCTACAGCTATTTTGTTTTAAGGTCATAAAGGTCATATTTTATAAAATTTCGCTTTTGAACTCGATATGACCTTGTTTTTTCATTTTTCTGTGTTAATATAATTTTATGAATAATTATATAGAATTAGGGGCTCAGAGTGAAATATCTTAGTTTTTTATTTAGTAAAACAAAATACTCCCGTAAAAAAATCATTTTTGCACTTTTTATCACTGCTTTGTGTTCTTTGACGAGTATTATTGCACCATTATTTATTCAAAAAATCGTTGATAATGGTATTATGGATAAAGATATAAAAATTCTTCTTACTTATGCTGTAATATATTTATTATTTCAATTGCTTACCGTTTTATTTGGAACTTTTGGACTTTATCTATCAGAAGCGTCTGCTACAAAAATTTTGATTGATTACAAATCTTCTATCTTAAAAAAACTTTATTCTCTGCAAGTTAATAATTTTTATAAATATCAAACTTATGAATTTAGAGCGATGATTTCATACAGTATTGATAATCTAAAATTCTTTTTTTCAGATTTACCGAGAGTTATTGTTTAAATAGCAATTATAATTATATTTTCTTGTTTTTGCATAACAAAAGTAAGTCCTAAAATTTTTATTTTTATAATTATTTGTATTTTTATTTATGTTTTGCTTTATTTGCTTACAAGAAAAGTTTTACATTATTTATCTGAACGTCTTTATGAAACAGATAAAATTTATTATGAAAAAATTAATACAGTATGTAAAAATATTGATGAATTCTTTTTTAATGCAGGAATTCCAAATATAAAAAGATTTCTTTCTAAAGATTACAAAAATATTCAAAAAGTATCTGAAAAACAAGAATTTATTGAAAGTCTTTCAACTTTTATTTCTCAACTTTTTTCTTCTTGTTTAATTTTACTGATTTATATTTTTCTGGCTAAAGAAATATCTTTAGGAACTTTATTGATGACCGTTTCTTTTGCTCAAATTATTTTTCCATTGATAGAAACTCTTTTTGAAATGGTAAATTATTGGATTCAATTAAAACCGTGCATTGACGAAACAAAACGAATTGATGAATTAAGCATGACATCAGAAAAAACAATAAAATTTCAAAATACTGAACCATCACATTATTTTATAAATAATTTATCTATTAATTATGATGAAAAGCAAATCTTAAATAATTTAAACTTAACATTTAATAAAACTGGTTTATATATTATAAAAGGCGAAAACGGACAAGGGAAATCAACTTTATTAAAAGCATTGAATGCAATGTGTCCAGTTTCCGACGGAGAAACAAATATCAATGGAGATAATTGCGTATTTTTACAACAAGAAAATTATCTAATTCCAGGAACGTTATTATTTAATATCTCTCTTTCTGAAGCAGAAGAAAATCCATCAGATATAATATCAACAATCGCTTCTAAACTAAATATTGAATCAAAAATTTTAAGTCTTGAAAAAGGATATAAAACGATTATTGACTTTAATGATTCTCATTTTTCTGGTGGAGAATTAAGAAAAATTTGTATTTTAAGAGCGTTATATCAGGCAGTGAAATATGAAAAAGAAATCATAATGTTAGATGAACCAGATTCTTCTTTAGATAGCGAATCTGTACAAAAATTATTTGGATATTTGGCAGAATTATCAAAAAATAAACTGATTGTTGTTGTTTCTCATTCTGATGATTTGTTAGATAAAGAAAAAATAAATTACATATTTATTTAAGGATAAATTATGAAACGAAAAATTTTGTTTATTACACTGATTATTATTTCAATATCCTCGACTACATTTACAATTTTAAAACCATTTTACAACTCAAAAATAATAGATAATATTCAAACTGATACTTTTTATAAATGGATTATTTTAGGAATATTAATAGAATTTTTAATAAAAATTCAAATGTTCATCATCAGAAATCTGAAGGTAAAATCAAAAAATCTGTTTACAGAAAAAATCCAATTTGATTTAATTGAAAAATTTTGTTTAAAAACAGAATCGGCTCGTGAAAAAAATAATTCTGCTTATGAAATTATAAAAAACGATAGTAAAGAAATTTCTTCATTTTATACGGGAACTATTATAGATGGAATTTCTTTATCTTTGAAAATCATTTTTACTTCAATTGTTCTTGCTAAATTTAATTTTGTTTTTTTTATCTGTGTATTTTTTCTCAGTATTTTAGCATACTTTTTTCATTTCAAAAAAAATGGAACTATGCAAAAGGAATACGAACAAAAGCATTTTAATTCATTAAATGAAATTGACAAATGGATAGACGGTTTATATAAATGTTATTCATTTTTTTCTTCAAGTAGATTAAAAGAATGGGCACAAGAGTGTTATCATTCAAAAATTAAAACAAATTATAAATATAGAATATTGCAAAATACTAATTCAACATTATTTTATAGATTAAGCAATATTCCTATTTGGGTTATTGAAACTTTAATTTATATAATTGGTGGTATATACGTAATAAAAGGTAATATATCTTTAGGTGGAATTGTCGCTCTTATAGGATATAACAGTATTCTTCAGGTTTCATTAAAAGATTTTCTTTCTCTAAAAAGCAAAATTATGATGCAAAAAAATTCTTTTGAAAGAATAAAAACATTCGAAAATGATAATCAAGATTATGATTCTAGCAAACTTATGGAAAAGGAGCAATTTTTAATATTCAAAAATGTATCATTTTTTTATTCGGAAAATAAAATATTAAAAGACGTTTCTTTTGAGTTACCTTTACATGGAATTATTTTAATACAAGGCGAAAACGGACAAGGAAAAAGCACATTATTAAAACTCATAAAAGGAGATTTAAAACCGAATGAAGGTCAAATCTTTTTTGACGGAAAAATTGTTTCCAAGTTATTAATGTATGAAGCAGTAAGTCAGGTAAGTCAATCAGAATTAATATTAAATGATACTTATGAAAATAATATTTGCTTTTTGAAAGAACCGACAGAAAAAGCAGAAAATTTATTTAATGAAATTGTTGCCATAAAAAATTCAAAAATTTCAGATTGCATTAACGAAACTACAATTTCTGGTGGCGAAAAGAAAAGATTACTTATTGCACGGGCAATGTTCAACCAAAAGAAAATTTTTATTTTTGATGAAGCAGATACTGGAATGGATATAATTTCTTTCAATAATTATATGAATTTAATCCAGAAACTTGCTCTTACAAATCCTGTTTTTTTAATATCGCATCATAATTTTACCGGAAAAGAAAATATTATATGGAATTACAGATTAATAGTCAAAAACGGAACTGTAAAAATTGAAAGTGAAAGGCTTGAATATGCAAAAGTTCTTTTGTTAAAAAGTAATTTACTCAAAAAGAAAGGTCAAAAGGAAGTAATTAATATGAAGTCAAGAGGATATAGTATGCTTCCTACTATACCATTAAATTCAAATTTGACGATAGAAATAGGAAATAATGATTATCAAGTAAATGATATCATCTTATTTCTTTCTGAAAATTCATTTTATGTCCACAGAATTATTAATATTGAAAATGATACAATTGAATGTAAAGGTGATAATAACGAACTATATACAGAAAAAATCAATTTATCAGAAATAATAGGAAAAATAATTGATATAAAATAATAAAAAAAGACAATTTTATACCAAAATTATTGTAAAATAGAAATAATCCCCAAAATAAAAGTGCATTTTTTTTAATTTCTGTTAAAATTAATAATAATAAACTCATGGGGAATGTACGAAAAAACAGTTGAAATAAATTCAGTTTGATTGAATTTGTTGTGGAAATTTGCACATCCAAAAGATTTACAGGACGGTTTAGTTGAAATAACTGAAAATGATTGTCTTGCAAATGTTCCTTTTGTTCCAGGATGAGGACTTTGGTTTGATCATCATTCTTCAGAATTTGAAAGACAGGAACTTGAAGGAAAATATAAAGGTGAAAGCAGAATTACTCCTTCTTGTGCCAGAATTATTTATGAATATTACGGCGGAAAAGAAAAGTTTCCAAATTTTGATGATATTATGGAAGCTGTAGACAAAGTAGATTCTGGTAATCTTACAATTACAGTCCGTTCTTCCCGTGCCATGGCAACAGCCTAAAGAACATAGTCTGCTTTTTTTTCCTTAATTTTCTCGCAGATTTTTTTCTGGCAGCCCATTGCATCGATTGTGATTATCATTCCCCTTATATCAATCAGTTCCAGAAGCTCAGGAATTGCAGTGATTTCATTTGACTTTTCATCTGTCTTTACCTGCCCAAGAATGAGGGACAGTTCATCTGCCCATGCGCTTACAATGTGAATTCCCTTTGCTCCCGTGACCTTGTTTGAGCCGCACATCGTCTTTCCGTCGATGGCAACAATTGTTCTGTCCGGTTCAATTTTTACTTTCTCGTAAATTCCATGAGCCCACTTTATAAAAACTTTCTCGATTTTATCTGCGTTCACATTTCTGAAAACCCGGAGAATTGTGTCGGCACTTGGCGGACCGAACTCAAACTTCACCAGCCCCTTGATGGACTCTTCCGCTTCCTCCGCCCATTCAGCTATGTGCTCAATGTCCTTGATGCCGCTTAGCAGTCCGAACAAAACCAGCAGGAAAATATCAGCCAGTTCAAACTTCCTGCACCTTTTTACTCTAAAATCGTCTATTTCTTCCAGACTTTCTCTTAAAAGCATAATTCCACCCAAGGGGAATTTTACCATTTTGTGCATTTTTTAAATAGTAGTTTAGAGATTTAAAACAAAAAATTTTTACATGCGTTTGCCCTGCGGCGGAGGGTCTTCTCAGACGCGGAGATCCTTTTCCATAAGGATTCCGTCGCCGCCGTCCGGAAAAAATGACGGAAAGACAGTCCGGTCAGAAAATCCGGATGTTCCATAGATGTGGTGCGCGCCCTCCCACCGGCTGTTCACAAGCAGGATGATTCTTTCCACGGAGCCGGTTGAGGAGAAAATCCCGATGCTGCGCCGCCACAGCTCCTTTCCGGCTCCGGATCCGCGGAATTCCGGAAGAATCGCAAAGGAGCTGACATAAAGAATTCCAGAATTCACGGCCGAGGGGTCAGGCCTGTGTCCGAGCCTCAGCTCTTCCGGAGACGACGGCATTCCCGGCATGAATTCCGCGCTGACATATCCGGATATTCTTCCTCCTCCGTCCGTAAAAACAAGAAAAGTGTCTCCGCATTCCGTGATCCTTGACAGGAACACTCCGCGCTCCTCCTGAATCTCCGGGAGAAACGACTTCTCCTCTACCTCCATTATTCCGCAGATGTCCTGCGCTGATGCCCTACGTATGTCCATGTCCGCAGCCGCCTATTTGGTGCAGACCATAACTTTTTCTACCGCGGCTATATAAAGCGTGTGGAAATCGTTGTTGCGGTAGTTCTGGGAGCAGATTTTAGTGTCGGTGAAGCAGAACGGATCCATGTCCTGTGAATAAAGCTTCCGGCAGATGAGGACGAGCCTTGACTCGGAGAACCAGGGAGTTCCGTTGATATGCTCCACGGTAAGCCCGGTGGCCGCCACCTTGTCTCCGTTGCGGCCGGAATTGGCGCCGCACCAGTCAAGAATTCTGCGCTTTGAGTCCGGCAGGAAACAGAGCGAGAATGTGTCCTCAGAATCGACGAATTCCTTTGTATATCGGCTCGGCCTTATGAAGATTGTCGCGACCGGCTTGTTCCAGAGGAATCCTAGTCCGCCCCATGATGCCGTCATCATGTTCACGGCGCCGTCCTTTTCGGCGGTTATCAGCATCCAGTCCTTTCCGATCAGACGGAAAACGTTTTCCTTCAGCTCGTCGGGCTGAATTGTCTTAAATCTGTTCATGGGCGGATTATACATCAAGAACCGGAAATGTCAAAGCCACTGAATGCCGGGAAGATTCATCAGCATGTCCGCGAGCCGGCGCCGTTTCCTCTCATCGGCGTACATCGCGTCTATCAGATGCCTGTAGTTCCGGTTTATGCGGTACCTTACGATTCCGCCCTTCGCCGAAAGCTCCTCCTCCGGTCTCTCGAATTTTTCAAGGAAGGCGAACTGGCTCACCCTCTCGTAATTCTTGAATCCGTTCCGCGCGCAGATAAGCCTCTCAAGCTCGCGCATCACGAGCTCCTTCGCGAAGGCGGAATTCAGGAGCCTGCGTGTCGTATCAAGGGACTTCGCGCCGGGAACAGCGGACGCGGCGGCACGGATCGCCACCAAATCGGGAATCACAATCGCGCCAAGACTGTTCCTGTCCTGGCCGACGACAACCGCCTGGCTTATATACGGAGACTCGGCGAGCTTCGCCTCTATAGGAAAAGGCTCCACGTTCTCGCCGCTGCGGAGAACTATTGTGTCCTTCTGGCGTCCGCGGATTACAAGCTCGCCCGTGCGCGTCATCACGGCTATGTCGCCCGTATTGAACCATCCGTCCGGGGACAGCACTGCGGCCGTAAGGTCCGGACGGCGGAAATAGCCTTTCATGACGTTGGGACCGCGGACGAACAGTACGCCCTTCTGTCCCTGAGCGGCAGGATTATTCGAATCATCAAGAATCCTCACCTCATCATAGGGCATCGGTTTTCCGATGGTACCGCGGACAGGACTGAACCTTGAACGCAGCGCCACGATAGGAGCTGTCTCGGTAAGTCCGTATCCTTCAAGAAGCGTTATTCCTATGGCGTTGAAGAACCTGTCAAGATTGGCAGGAAGTCCGCCGCCGCCTGACATTCCGGCTATGAACCGGCCGCCGGTGAGCTGTCTGAGCCGCGAGAAATACAGCCTGTCACCAAGAAGCCTGAGCGGAAAAAGAATTCCGTACGGAATGTACAGGAGCCTTGACAGCCAGACAAGAGGCGCGGATGTTCTTCTGAAAGAGCGTGACCTTCCTGAAACCACGTCGCGGATTCCCAGAGAAAGCTCCGCCGCTCCGGAAAGAATTCTGAACAGAAGCCACGAGAGCCTGGAGCCGCCGCGCATTTTCCTCGTCACGGCCTGATGGATTCCGTCCCATACCCGCGGAACGCACGGCATGAACTGGGGACGTACTTTCTGAAGATCCGCAAGAAGCACGCTTACGGCAGGCTTTGAATAGCATAGCGTTCCGGCAAAATAGAAAGTGTAGAATTCCATCAGGCGCTCATACACGTGCCAGACCGGAAGTATGCACATAACCCTGTCCGCCCGGTGGAAGTCAAGCCTCGCGGCGATGTCGGGCAGCTGTACAAGAAAATTCCTGTGGGTAAGCTCCACGCCCTTGGGAGTTCCTGTCGTTCCCGATGTGAATATCACCGTGGCCGTGGAGTCTCCGGAGATTCCAAGAACCATCTCCTCGATTCGGCCGCTGTTCTCCGCGCGCCATTTTTTTCCGGCCGCCGTCACATCTGCGTAGCGGACAAGCCTGACTCCGCCCAGGGAGAAACGTTCCAGCGACTGGCTCCGGTCGTCAATCAGTATGACCGTCTCAAGAAGCGGCAGCGCGTCAAGACAGGAGCACAACTTCTCAAGCACATAAGGATTCTCGACGCATACGGTGCGGCATTCCGTGAACGACAGTATATATGAAAGCTCCATCACAGTGACATCCGTTCCCCGCGGAATGTCGGCGCATCCGGCCGCCATTATTCCGAGGCTTACCGTCTGCCATTCGGGGCGGTCATCGGAAATCAGGCCGACAAGTCCTCCCCGCTCCGTTCCGGCCGCAACAAGTCCGGCGGCAAAATCAAGCATACTGCAGGAAAGCTCGGCGTATGACACCGGCTGGAACACTCCGGAACAGTCCTTTGCAAGCTGCGCCGTAGTCTCGGCATACCTGAGCCCCTGATGGTACAGAAGATGGGGAAGGGAATTTATCATTCAGAATTCTCCAGATAAAAGAATAAAAATCAGACGGCAGATAATATGACATTTTATGTCATTTTGTCAATCTTCCGGCCTGGCAAATGCCCTTCTGAAGACGCCCTCCGCCGCGGAGACGAATTCTCCGAATTTCACGCTCCTTCCCCTCAAATCCCAGGCGGCGCGGTAGACACGCTCTATCTCCGACATGGCCGTCGCGGACTCTCCCCTCAGCGTCTGGAAAGGAGCGTCCGTCTCGAACAGAAGCGCTCCGGCGGGAAGCGTCCTCACACAGGCCGCGGCGTTCCTGTTGCCGTTCAGCAGCTGCTTTCCGAAACTGAAGTACGCGTCCACTCCGCGGCGGCGCAGGGACAGCGCCTCCACCGGCGAGCCCATGAACGAATGGAACACGACGGACGGAAGACGGGACAGACGGGCGGAATCCGCGAACAGCCTGAAATTCGCGCGGCGGCAATGCACGACAAGCGGCTTGCTGTATTTTTCCGCCAGCTCCAGCTGCACATTCCACACTTCAGCCTGCGCCGCCTCGTTCCGCCTGAATTCGTCCGTGAACAGGTCGAACCCGGCCTCGCCCACAGCATCCGCCTGTCCGCGCTCAAGAAGAGACTCAAGAAATTCAAGGCTGTCACGGACAGGATTCTGCGGATGCACGCCGAACGAAAGGACAAGATCCGGATTCAGCCGGGCAAAATTTTTCTGGATGTCCCATCCGTGCTCCGAATGTGCGCACGAACATCCGGAGACATCGCCCGGCGCGAGATCCGCACATCCGGAGGCGGCACATTCAGGATAATGGAAATGGGCATCGAACATTTTTTTTCCGCAATTTTTCGCTAACATGAAAATCATTATATCCGAAAATAAAAATACAATGCTATTTCAGGGGGACATGATGAGAAGCTACACACTAAAGAGCATAGGAAAAAATACGGACCGCATGATCATAACACGGGAAATGGAGGACGGATTCGTAGTCAAGATTGTCCGCGACATGGACGGCTACGAGGATGTCAAGACCGATTACATAAGCCGCGAGCTTTTTGACAGCTGCATAAGGACAGGCTATATCACGGAAATCACGGAGACAGTAAAAGTCGCGGTGAATTCCTAGCCCCGCGCAACAGACTGGTGAACACCAAGGAAACGGCTGTCCTGAAAGAACGGGACAGCCGTTTTTTTTTAACTTTCACGTGCGCCGGCTCATACAGTCCACCGCTCGCCGTATCTTACGATATGGGCGTCGGGGAAACCGTTCCCGGCAAGATGGTTCCTGAAGAATTCCTGGGCTTCCGGCTCGCCGTGCACGATGAAAATCTGCTTCAGCCTTGACGTGTCGATTTTTTTCAGCCATGAGGTCATCTCCGTGTAGTCGGCATGTGCGCTGAACGCATTTATCTGCTCGACCTTCGCCTTGACCGGATACATATCACCCAGAATCCTGACCTCGCTCTCACCGTCCTTTATGCGCCGTCCCAGCGTGTTCTCCGCCATATAGCCGACAATCAGAACCGTATTGCGCGGATCGGAGATTCCGTTCGCAAGGTGATAGAGCACGCGACCGGCCTCGCACATTCCGTCCGCGCTTATTATTATCATCGGCCCCTCCGCCTTGTTCAGCTGCTTGGACTCCTCGACGCTCGTAGTAAAGCGCAGCGAGCCGAAGCCGAACGGATTCTTGTGATGGCGCAGGAACGCCTCGTTCACCTGTGAATCATAACATTCAGGATGGACACGGAAAACGCTTGTCGCGTTAGTCGCCATCGGCGAATCGACATAAATCGGGACGACGGGAATCTTCTTTCTGTCGGTAAGCAGGTGGAGATAGAACACCAGCTCCTGCGCCCGCTCAATCGCAAACGACGGAATTATTATCTTCCCCTTTCTCGCCACGGCCTCACGCACGACCCGCTCCAGCTCGCTCATCGCGAATTCCTGGCTCTCGTGCACCCGGTTTCCGTATGTCGACTCCATGAAGATATAGTCTGGCGCCGGAAAATCAACCGCCGGATCCCGGATTATCGGTTTTGCGGTACGGCCGATGTCTCCGGTGTACAGAATTCTCAGCTCATCGTCAGCCGGAGCCGCGCTTCGCGGAGCGCTGAGCCCGCGCCGGAATCCGTTGATTGTGACCATGGCGAATGCGGAACCGAGAATATGTCCGGCATCAAAGAATTCAAGCTGCACGTCCGGCGCTATGTACATCTTCCTGTTGTAGGACAAGGACACAATCTGGTTCGCCGCCCTGACGCAGTCATCCTCATTGTAGAGCGGCTTCCAGGAGAATTTTCCGCCTTTTCTTGCAGCCTGTTTCGCAAGGAATTCCGCATCCCTGGCCTGAATTCTCGCGCTGTCCATCATCACAAGATTGGCGATGTCGCGGGTAGCAGGTGTCGCGTAGATGTTCCCCGTATATCCCTTCTTCATCAGAACAGGAAGCAGGCCGCAGTGGTCAAAATGACCGTGCGTCAGAATCACAGCCTCAAGCGACTGCGTGTCAATGTCAAAATTCCTGTTCTTCTCGTCCGACTTTTTTCTTGAGCCCTGAAAGGCGCCGCAGTCCACCATGAACCTGCGCCCGTCAATCTCGAATATATGCTTTGAGCCGGTCACCTCTTCGGCGGCTCCAAGCGACCAGAATGATATTGCCATGCTGCACCTCCACATAATGATGTATTGCGGAAATAATTTTATATCCGTTTAATCCTTTTCTCAAGGAAAAATATTTGCCAGCCGTCCGTTTTTCCTGTATAATTCCGCAACAGCATCAACAAAATTCTACGAGGCTTTTCGTGTACTCACGTATATTGAAGGATCCTCCGGAACATCCTGTCAGACGCGGCAGAGCTGATTTCGGAACATACAGGGGAGTATCAAAAACAATAGACATCAGGGGAATGAGGGCGCCTTATGCGGGAATTCCGCTTCCGTCCTTCATCTCGAACCTGCGGATAAAGAGCCGGCTGACATACATATTCGCATCGGACTGTCACATCGGCACAGCGGAATTCTTCGACTTCAAGATTCTCGGACTTGCGAAAATAATATTCTGGAACCGGCAGACGGGGCGCAGGAACGTATATCATGCGATAATGCCGCCGCGCAGACGTTTTGTCCCGACAAACACGGATATGGCGGTATGCGCGAGCTACAGAAAATCAAGGTTCATAAAGGTGTCCTGGACACGCCGCCACGGACACATATCGCTCTCGTTCAATGTGCACGGAGATTCTGCGCGCCAGGACGCGGCGGGATTCATAACATCCGTACGTGACGATCCGATGCACACCGACCTGATGACGGTGAATCCGTCTCCGGCATCCAACCGCTGCTCGGCGACATGGCTGACCACGATGTCCGTCACAGGAACGATAGAAACCTGCGACGCGAAGGAAAAATCTCTGAGAAGGAACGCTTTTCTCAGGAGATTCAGCGGAGGACAGACGGACAGGACGGAAGGCCTTGCGCTGATGATTCTGAACCGGACGTACTACAAAATGCTTACGAAGTCGGTTCTTGTGACGGGAATCGGAAAGCTGTCGGGGCGCAGGCTCATATTCACGCTGCAGACGTCTAACATGGATGCCGCAGACCAGGACCGCTACAACAACAACATGCTTGTTATTGAGGGAAGCAGGACGCTCCTTCCGCCGGTGTACATAACCCATCCGTTCGGACTGGAGGGAAAATGGATTATCCAGGACACGGAAAGCATGGTTGACCTGACGTTCACGCCAATATCGGTGAACAGACGGAATCTTGACATAATCGCGCTCAGGAACATAACCGTGGACATATACGGAAGCTTCGACGGGGCGCTGCTCACGCAGGACGGAGAAAAGCTTTCCCTGAAGAATTTTCAGGGGCTTATACGCAGCAACACACTCAGGCTGTAGGGCCGATTTTACAGGAACATCAGGAATGGACGACGAAAACAACAGAAACAGAATATCGGACTGGGAACCGGGAACTCTGGACAAGACAAGAAAGAACATAGGCGAGATAGATGCGGATGAGGCCGCGCTCATGGTAAAAAAGCTCGGCGGAGAGGTGATGTACGAGCGGAGCGCCGGCAGCTCAGGACAGGGAAAGGCGCGGAACACGGGAAGGATAATCAGGAGCCAGCAGACAGCAAGCCCTGAGCCGCATCAGCAGTCACCGGCCGCCCCGAAAAAGCACGGCAGGGAGATGCTTCCTCCCATATCAAAAAAAGCCGCGGCGCAGATCGACAGGCTGATGATGTCCTCGGAATATCACATAAAACCGAACTACGGACTCTTCAACTTCATAAGATCCTTCCAGAAAAACGGAACCGAGCGGATTATCCCGGATTTCGTGACATACACGCTCAAGAACCACGTGGACCACATAGAGGCTTTCATGACCGCCGTCAAGACGATGATTCAGGCCGCTCCGGCCACATACAAGACCAGGATAGCGGGAGGAACAGAGGCGAAATTCAAATTCCTGCGGATGGTCGGCTCCTGGACGGTGCAGGGAATAAAAAGCGAATTCCTCGTCCTCCAGTCTATTCCCGAACCGCTTGTCACCGCGGACCTGATTCCGTTCGTCCGCGCAATCTACACGCCGCTCATGACGGTATATTACTACGGAAATTCAAAGATTCCGAAGCTGATAAAGGAGATTTATTCCGATGAGGCGAACTATCCTGACACCCAGAGCGGACACCTGTCCGAGCTGGCAAAACAGGCGATAACGGAATGGCTCTACATAAACGACGAGATAATCAGGAAGCTGTATCCGCTGCTGATGAGAATGTGCTCGGACTCCTACGAGACATATCCCGCATTCTTCACGGTGAAAATCGCCGAGATCCTGAAATTCACAAGGCTTCATAAATTCGACCTGCTTCTTCCGGAGAAACCGCAGGAGGCGCCGAAGGAGGAGAAACGGAAGGAGACCGTCGCGCCGCCGCAGAAAGGACTGAAGGACTCCACCGTGACGGCAGGACTCAAGCTTCTGAACCAGCTTTTTCCGCAGGCGGGTTTTGACAGGCTCGAAACCCATCCCGATCTGTATCCGTATTTCCAGCCGCTTTACAAATTCGAGGACGGATTCAACCTCCTGTCGCCGGACAATCCCGTCCAGACGGTAACAGTGCTGATGCGGATAGTCGAGGACTGCATTCAGGGCTGCCGCAACATAAAATTCAACACGCCGGAAGACAGCAGGCCGGGCGCGGACACAATATCCGCCGCCCTTGACGAATGGTCCGCATTCAGGGAGGAGACATTCGACAGGCTGTACTGCGAGCCGCTCAGGGACCTTGTGAATTCCGTCTACTCGCAGCCGGGATTCGAGAATTCGCACATCGGAAAAAAGACGATAACATCGCTCCTATGGCAGACGACATACCACTTCCTTCCGAATTTCAAATTCGAGCAGCTGCTGCTTGAGCATCCGGCGGACGAGAGCCGCTACAGGCCCCTGTTCCACAGGACCGACTTTGTCAGGAAATATCTTACGGATGTGGTGAACGAATGCGACGCGGCGGCGAAGAACCGCTCGGAAGTCCCGCTCGTGCAGAACCCATGGGAGCACTACAAATTCGACATACAGAACGAGGTCTCCAAAAGGCTGGACGTCCTTCTGGGCGCGCAGAACACCGGCGCGAACACGACCGCGACAAACGCGAACCTGATAAAATACACGCTATGTTTCGTAGCTGTGCTCGACTGGTTCATAAACAATCCGGAAAGTCCGGCCTATACATCGGATCCCATGCACATATACAGAATCTCGGAGGCGGACGGGAAGCCCCAGTTCTCGGCTGAGCTCAGAAATGACCAGAACAAGCTGTTCATAGATTCCGTAAAGGCGAACTACCAGAAACAGGCAAAATGAGAGGCTAAAACGGTGCGGGAAGCGAGAATTCCATCTCCCGGCCGGAGACAGGATGCGGAAAAGCCAGATATGACGCATGAAGCATCAGCCTCTCCCCCGCCGCGCATTCTCCGTAGAGCGAGTCGCCGACAATCGGAAGGCCGAACCCGTGTGAATCGGCGGCCGCAAGCCTGAGCTGATGGGTTCTTCCAGTATGCGGAACGAAAAACACCTTTGTCACCTTTTTCGCCTTTCCCGTCACAGGATTCCGGCAGATGACCGTTCCGGCGCGCCTCCATTCCGTGATTCCGCTCTTCCCGTGGATCTCATCATACACCTGATGAGGGCGGTTGTCCGGATCCAGCCTGAATTTCAGCTCCATCCTGCCGGATGACGCACCTCCGCGCGGAACAGATTCTCCGGCGGCCTTCTCAAGAATTCCGTCAAGCAGCGCGGTGTACTCCTTTCTGACAAGCCTGAGCCCGAAGCTCGCGCTGAGCGAACGCTGCGCCCCGGAAGAAAGGGCAAGCACCATCAGACCGGACGTCTCCATGTCAAGACGGTGGACAGAGGGCCATTCCGTACATAAAGGATAGATTCTGCGGAGCCGCTCCGTGACGCAGTCCTTTTTATCCGCGCCGCGGCCGGGAACCGACAGCAGTCCGGAAGGCTTGTTCACCACGGCGATATGCTTATCATGGTATATTATCTCAAGACCGAGCATATACGGAAGGATGAAACCGCATCTGGAGTCGCACGGATCGCAGGAAACGGCATTTGCAGGAGTATCCGCAGAACCGCTGAGAAAAAACTCGTCCATGCTGACGGGAACAAGCCCATGCGAGAACGCGTAGTCAAGGAGCTTGGGCGCACAGCAGTCGCCCGTTCCGGCAGGAGGAAGGCGGCGGCGCATGGAGGAGATACGGTCAAGAGATATTTTCCCTCCGCCGGCAGCGGAAAAGGAATAAAGCGAGAACACCGAATTCAGCGATGAATCCGTAAGGGCGCGCCGCTCCGAGACAAGCTCAGTCCTGGCCGCGCCTTTTTCCATTGAATTTATTCTATTAGTAAGCGAATGGATTTTTCCGTCGTTCGGACGGAGCACGGCCTCTATCAGCTCCGGAGACACTACGGGCGGAACGGACACGAACTCCGTGCCGTCCGCGGAGAAGGAATTTTTTCCGCCGGAAAATTCAAGGGCGAATCTGTTTCCGGACAGCGCGAAGAGAACAGTCCTTCCTCCTCCGGAATTCCGGCACACGAGCGCGCCTGCCATGACCCCCTGTCCGGAACGTACTGCGCTTTCGGGCGCAACACGGCGGAGCATGGCCGAGCCTCTGGAAATCCAGACGGCAAGCTCCATGCAGTAATGTCTGGCGGCTTCCCTGTCAAACGGAGGAAACATGTCAGCCCCGTCTTTCTACAGTTCCGTCCCCGTGCGCGATGAAAACGACAGGCAGATTTCCGGAGAAAAGACCGTTCTCCACTACGCCGACAATCCTGTTTATGCGCTCCTCCATCGCAGGAACATCCACCGGCTCCTTCCAGCGGCAGTCAACAATCTGGTTTCCGCAGTCGGTTATCACCGGACCGCACTTGCGCACACCCTCCCGCAGGACACATTCGGCGCCGAGAGCCTCCAGCGCGGCCACGACAGGAACACGCGCCTCGCCGATTATCTCCACTGGAACCGCAAAACCGGTTCCGATCGTAGGGACAGCCTTTGTCGAGTCCGCGACCACGACAAAAACGGACGAGTTGTATTCGACAATCTTCTCACGGAGAAGAGCCGCTCCTCCGCCCTTTATGCAGAAGCGTTCCGGCGTGACCTCGTCCGCTCCGTCAATTGCAAGGTCAAGCTTTCCGTCTATTCCTCTGTCGTTCATGGAGAACACCGGAATTCCAAGCTCCTGACACACATTGCCCGTCTGGAAGCTGGTCACAACCGCACGGACGCCGGAAATACGGCCGGAATTTATATGCCACGCCAGTCTTCTGACGGCAGGCAGAGCGGTCGAGCCGGTTCCAAGCCCGATTTTCATTCCGCTGAAAATTTTTCCCTCTCCGACAAGCGTGTCGACGGCGGTCTGCGCCGCGAGAACCTTCTGCTCATTCTGACTTAACTGACTCATAATCACTTCCTGTAAACAACTTGAACTGCATATATCCCTGATACAGAAGCATTCCCATTCCGTTGCATACCCGGCATCCGGCCTGAGAAGCCCTGCGCATTACGGGAGTCTCCGACGGAACATAGATGAGGTCAAAAAGCATCTCGTTCCCGCGGAAATTGTAGAAATAAACCGGATCATTCCTCTCGTTCGACGGCCCGTCGCAGTTCATTCCGATCGGGGTCGTCTGAATCATCAGCGAGGAATACTCATCCAGCTTCTCCACCGACGAGGGATCAAGCGGCGCATAATCAAAACCGTACTTCTCGGCAAGCTGCCTCGCATGAAGCTCAGTCCTGTTGAATATGCACACGCGCGCGCCGAGCTGCCTGAGCGTGAAAGCCACGGCCTTGGCCGCGCCTCCGGCTCCTATCACAGCGACCTTTTTCCGTCTGAGCTTTATTCCTTCGGTGAATTCCTCAAGCGCGCGGCGGAATCCGTAGGCATCCGTATTGTAGCCTATCCATTTGTCATTCCGGCGGACAATCGTGTTGCAGGCACCGATCTGGACAACTTCCGGAGACTGGTCATAAAGATAATACATGACAGACTCCTTGTGCGGAACCGTCACCGACAGTCCCTTCATGTTCAGCTCCTCGGCGAAACTGAGCGCCTCCGACACCACAGGCGAGCGGACCGGAATGTAAACCGAATTCATGCCGAATTTCCGGTAGCCGTCATTATGCAGCTCAGGACTCGCCGTCTTCACAAGCGGCCATCCTGTTATTCCGAAAAGCGACGTGGACCCGTCTATCGAGCGTATATGATAAATATCGTTTATCGAGTCAGGATCCAGATGGCCGATCGCCCTAGTGTTCGATGCTGTCTCCGCCGGAGAGACATACGTAAGGTAGGAATTTGTCATTCCGGCAAGCACACGGGAGGGAAAGCCCTCAGGACCCATCGCGCACAGGATGTGGTCATATTCAGTTATGCCCGCAGCCTCCCTGAACAGATTGGCGACATCGGAAATGGACTTCGGCATGAACGCTATCTTCGGAATCTCGTATCCGGTCTTCCGCATGGAATCACATCTGGCCCGGAGATTGTAAACAGGCTCCGTCATGCTGTGGAAGCTCCTTATAATCCGAACTCCGAAAGCCATAGCCGCGTCCTGAATACTTGGAATATGGAAATCATCCTCAAAATCCACATAAGCGAAATTCTTGGCCCTGTCCGGATCCGCGAACGCAAGCGCACGTCCGAAAAGATTTGTTCTGGAGAATTCTCCGCCGGTAAAAAGACCGCCGTCCACATCCCGCCTTATCGTCAGAATGCACGGATGGCGCACAAGCGAGGGAAAACGCCGTACATAAAGCTGCTCCTCCTCGGAAAGGTAGTCCACCCTCAGCTCGACAAGATCTATCTTGGAGCTGTATTTTTTCACAAGGCTGATGTCATCGGCAATCGTTCTGCCGGTCAGCGTCATGCAGATCAAAGGATGCGTCATAACTCAGCCGGCCGCCTTTCTGGAGACAACTTTTCCGGCCACGGACAGGACAAGCGTAGTTCCCGGAGCGACGGAATACGGAACAGTGAAATTTCCGCCCGGATGGACAAAATTCAGGATTGTATATGAATCGCCTCCTGCCGGAACCGCATCAAGCTTCATCGGAACCGGATACGGATATTCCGCAAGCTGCACGGAGAAAATTCCGTAAACGTTTCCGTCATCCGAGGATTCAGGCATCGCCATCTCCACAGAAATCCTGCTGTAGTTCGGAATAAACTCAGAGGTGAACCGCTGCTGTCCGACAACAGTTCCCGGAACTTCGCCTTCGCCCGCCGGATGCGATGAAATGTCGAACACAAGCTTGCTCCTGGCTATTGTCTGAAGCAGATCGTTCACGCTCTGCCCGACGACATCAGGCACACGGGTGTTCTCGTAGTTCGGGCCGCGGCTCACGACAAGATGGACAGTCACCGGCTCGGATATTGATGTCCCCTCCGGAGGATCCTGCTCAAGTATTGTTCCTGCGGCGGAGGCATTCGGCTTGTATTCCGGTTCGGCAAGAACTATTAGCGGACGGATCTGTCCGGCAAAAAGAGTCTGGATTTTCATGCGCAGCTCGTCTATGTCCATGCCGACATAGTTCTCGACATGATCCACGATTACTCCGCGGCTCACGACAAGGGAGACACGGCTGTAGCCCTTCACAATCGCTCCGGCCTCCGGAGTCTGCTCAAGAATTGTCCGCTCGTCTCCGGGAGTGTCGGAATAACGGAGATTTATGCGCGGATAAAGCTCCTTCACCTGGAGCTCCAGCAGCGCCTGCTCAAGATCCTTTCCCACGACGTCAGGAACGAGAACCTGCTCCGGTCCTCTCACATTGATAAAAAACACGGCGACCGCGACAAGCCCCATCAGCACAAAGGCGGCAAGACAGACACCGAACAGCAGGGGAACATTGCCCTGAATTCCCGCGAAGGCCTTCCCGAAATCAACTCCGAAGCGGCGTTTCTTTCCGCCCTTTCCGTCACCGGAAGAATCGGCTCCGTCAACATTCATATCGTCATTCATAAGAACTCCAAAAAAATATTCTATTCAAGAAGCGTACCGACAAAACCGCGCGCTCCGTTCATAAAATCCCTGAAATCCATCTCCTTTTTGCCCTGGCGCTGCAGCCTTCCGACCGCAAGAATTCCGTCTCCGGTACGGACCATAATTCCGTGGCCGGCGCAGACTCCGAGCACTTTTCCGCACGGCGCGTCATCGTATCCGGCCGCAGCTCCGGCATCCAGGCAGGATGCGGATATTATCCTCAAGGGGACACCGTTCTCAAGCGTCCAGCACATAGGCTCAGGATTGTACGCCCGGACAGCAGCCTCCGTCACCGCCGCCGGCGCATCCCAGTCTATGCGCGCGTCATTCTTGGTTATCATGCCCGTATACGACGGAATTCCGCTCTGGGCAGCGCCCTCCGGCAGTTTTCCGGAAGCGGCGGCGCCGGACAGGACCCGGCAGACAAGCTCAGCTCCGCGCCCAGCGCAGAATTCAAGCAGCGAGCCGCCGGTCTCAGTTCCGTCAAGAGGAATATTCTCCTGCGCAAGTATGTTCCCCTCGTCAATTCCAAGCGCGATTTTCTGGACAGTGACTGCGGTTGAGGTGTTCCTGTTCAGAATCGCGGCGGTAACCGGTGTGCAGCCCCTGTATTCCGGCAGAGCCGAAGGATGCAGATTTATTCCTCCCATCGGAAAAAGGCCAAGGAATTTCGGTCCGAAAATACGTCCGTAGGCGAAACTGACAAGAATATCCGGAGAAAGGGCAGAAACCTCATCACGGCAGGCTGAGTCAAGATGCTCCGGCGTTATCACCGGAATCGCGGCGGAGGAGGCGGCAAGCGAGACCGGAGTAGGAACAGGCTCCCTGCGGCGGCCTTTCGCGGACGGAGGATTTGAGAGAACTCCGACAACAGAAAAACCGCAGCTGTCCGCCCGGTCAAGAAGAATTTCAAGAACCGAAGCGGATGCGGACGGGCTTCCAGCATAGACGACCCTAATCATTCTCAGGAGCTCTTCCTTGCGGACTTAGCCGCCAGCTTCTCCGCGATACGTCTTGATTTCGCTTCCTTTGCGGCGCGCCTTTCCGCGGCCCGTTCTGCACGTTTCCTGAACTGCTCAGCCGTTCTGTCGGCGAATTCCCGGTCTCCGCGGTCAATGAACATTACACCGTCAAGATGATCGTTCTCATGCTGAATTATTCTTGCAAGCAGACCGTCGGCCTCAAGGGTGAACGACCTGCCGTTCTCGTCAAGCGCCTGGACGGTAACTTCCTTAGGTCTTCTGATTGACTCGTAAACTTTGGGAACGCTCAGGCATCCTTCCTCATAATCGCACAACTCCCCTGACGTTCTTATTATCTGCGGATTTATGAAAACCCGCCTCACATCATCATCGGCGATAAGGACGAACACCCTCAGGCTGCGTCCGATCTGGGGACCGGCAAGCCCGACTCCATCAGCGTCAATCATAGTGTCGAACATATCCGACACAAGCTGACGGATCTCATCGTTCACCTCGGCTACAGGTTCCGCCTTGCGCCGGAGAATTTCCTCTCCTAGTTTTGTAATATCCAAAATCATAAAATTTCCTCAGACCAAACAGATTTTCAGAGCGTCTCCGGATTCTTCCTGGCACGGATCCGCGCGGCGGCCGCATGTCCGGAAAGCCCCTCCGCGGACCCAAGGAATTCTGCCGCCGCCGCGCTCTTGAGCGCGCCGGCAGAACCAGGCACAACCCGGAGCGTCGTAACGGTTTTCAGGAACATCCTGACGCTCAGTCCTCCCGTGAACCGCGCCGAGCCGGAAGTCGGAAGCGTATGGTTCAGACCCGCGGCATAATCCCCGAAAACCTCGGCAGAGGCGTACCCTATAAAAAGCGAGCCGAAATTGTGCACGGAAGATGCAATCCGCTCACGTGCGGGTGTGTCATCCATCGCAAGCTCCAGATGCTCAGGAGCCTTCCTGTCGGCGATTCCGACGGCCTGCTCAATGCTGTCCACAAGTATTATGCGCCCGCAGCTGTCGATGCTCTGTCTCGCGGTGGATTTTGTGGTTAGCATCTCAAGCTGCCGTTCAATCTCGGCAGCGACTTTCTGCGCAAGAGCCGCGTCATCTGTGACAAGAACAGGCTGAGCGACAACATCGTGCTCGGCCTGCGCAAGAAGATCAGCGGCGACCCAGGCAGGATCCGCGGAGCTGTCCGCTATTATCATAACTTCAGTAGGACCGGCAATCATGTCGATTCCCACAGTTCCGTAGACCTCTTTTTTAGCCGCCGCAACAAATTTGTTTCCAGGTCCGGCTATAACGTCAACCTTCGGAACAGATTCCGTTCCAAAAGCCATTGCGCCGATTGCCTGGGCACCGCCGCAGGCATAGAGTCTTGAAGCTCCGCAGATATATGCGGCGGCCATTATCCCCTCATCCGCATAAGGTTTTCCGCCGACAAAAGCCTTTCCGGGAATTCCGAGCCCCGCATTCTCGGCGGCCGCAAGATCATCCGGATGGACACGGGGAGGAGTGCAGACAATCACCTCACGGACACCCGCGGCGACAGCCGGAGTCACAGTCATTATCACCGTCGAGACAAGAGGAAAACGGCCCGCAGGAACATAGGCTCCGGCCACATCAACAGGAACAGTGCGCTGCCCGGTGAACATTCCCGGCTCAAGCTCGACCTCAAAATCGGAGAACGAATTTCTCTGGTACCGGGCAAAAGCCAGGGCCAGCTTGTGGGAATATACGATAGAATTGTACACATCCGGATTTGTCAGCCTGAGTTTTTCCGCCGCGGCCGCAAGCTCCTCCCTGGGAACCTCGAACTCAGCGGGAACCGAAACATCGAATTTCTGTCCGTAAAGACGGAGAGCGGCGTCCCCGCGTTTTTTCACCTCATCAAGTATCGAAGTGACAACCTCATTCGAGTCTCCAAAGGAACGTCCCTCAAAAAAACCGTCCTCCACCTCACTGTATTTCTGGATTCTTATCATCTTTATTTTTCCTTGTGGCGTCTGTCCAGCTCATCATAAACATCCTTCCAGGTGACACCCTCTTTATATAGAAGAACATTAACAAAATAAATCAGGTCGGCGGCTTCCCAGATGACCTCGTCACGGCCGTCGGCCTCGCACAGCTCCTCCGCCTCCTCCTCCACTTTCTCACGCACACGTTTCGCGTCAAGCGTCGCGGTATAGGATCCAGGTCTGGGATTCGCGAATCTGTCGGCAATCACATTGTAAAGACGGCCCATTGTCGAAGGCTCATCCGGCGATGTCGAATAACATGACCATGCGCCGGTATGACAGGCCGGTCCTCTCGGAATCACAGTGGCAAGAACCGAATCACGGTCGCAGTCGGCACGCAGCCTCACGACATCAAGAAAATTTCCGCTTGTCTCGCCCTTTGTCCAAAGACAGCCGCGGGTTCTGCTGAAAAACGTCAGCCTCATCGTGTCGAAAGTCTTCTCCAAAGCCGCCCTGTCCGAAAATCCCTGCATCAGCACCTGGCCGTTCACGCCCTGGGCAATCACAGGAACAAGTCCGTCGGTTTTGTCCCAGTCCAGACATCCAACAAAAGCATCCCTGAGAGAAACAGCCCCCGTATAAAGCGCCATTCCGAGCTGCACGTCACAATGAATTCTCTCAAGCCGAACAATCTCCTCAACGGAGGAGACTCCGCCAGCCACGACGACACGGCAGCTGACAGCCTCACGGAGACTGCGGACATAATCCATGTCCGTTCCGCCCATGCAGCCCTCTTTCTCCACGCAGGTGAACAGAAGCTCGCCGCAGAATTTCTCCGCCTGGCGCGCCCCCTCGACAAGCGGAACATCCACCGTCTCGGTCCATCCCTTCACCGCAATCTTTCCGCCGATTGAATCGACCGATATTATTATCCTGTTCTTTCCGACAGCGCTTACAAGCTCACCGAGAAAATCCTCGTCAAGAACCGAACCGTCCGGAGAAGGAGTCTTTTTCCAGGCGGCCGAACCGATTATAACCTTCTCCGCACCAAGAGCAATCAGCTCACGCGCCCGGCGTACAGAACGGATTCCTCCGCCTGTACGGACATTCCCCATGCGCAGCAGCGATTTGAGCAGCGGCGTGTTCACCGTATTTCCCTTCGCATCGACATTGCCCAGAGCGGCGTCAAGATCAACAACAGCAACCTCGCCGTACACGCTGAACTGTGCGATCAGGCTTTCCGCATCGTCGCGCTGAAGCACAAGTTCCTTTCCGTTTTTCAGCTGGACGACATGTCCGTCTTTCAAATCAATAGAAGATATAACCATAAAGCCGATAATATCAGAAAAAAGTGATAAATACAATTGAAGACCGCAATTGAAAATCCGGCCGTCCTATGATAAAATGGCGCTTTCATATCGCACGACAGGGGGACTTTTATGGAGACAAGTCTGAAAGGGAAAAATTTTCTGACGCTCAGGGATTTTTCACCCGCCGAAATAACATATCTGCTTGACCTTGCGGCCAGCCTGAAGGAAAAGAAGCGCAAGGGGATTCCTGTAGACATACACCGCGGAAAGAACATCGCCCTGATATTTGAGAAGACAAGCACCCGCACAAGATGCGCGTTTGAGGTCGCGGCGCACGATCTCGGAATAAGCACGACATATCTTGCAGAAGGCTCACAGATGGGCAAAAAGGAGAGCATCGCCGACACTGCCCGCGTTCTTGGCAGGATGTTCGACGGAATCGAATACCGCGGATTCGGCCAGGAGATTGTAGAGGAGCTTGCCCGATACGCCGGTGTTCCGGTCTGGAACGGACTGACAAACGAATATCATCCGACCCAGATGCTGGCCGACATGCTTACGATACGCGAGCGCTTCGGAACGCTCAAAGGCCTGAAGCTCGTATATTTCGGCGACGCGAGATACAACATCGGAAATTCCCTCTGCATCGTATGCTCAAAGCTGGGACTGAACCTGACAATCTGCGGTCCGGAAAAATACTGGCCGTCCGACAGGCTTACCGCCGGATGTACGGAATGGAGCGGAAAAAGCGGAGGCTCCGTAAAGATGACTGAGAACATAGACGAGGCCGCAGCCGGAGCCGACATAATTTATACCGATGTATGGGTCTCGATGGGCGAGCCGGATGAGATATGGGCGGAACGCATACACGATCTTCTGCCGTACCAGGTGAATTCAGGCGTGATGGCAAAGGCGAAGCCGGAAGCCGTGTTCATGCATGACCTGCCGTCATTCCACAACCTCAAGACAAAAATCGGAAAGGAAATAGGCGAAAAATTCGGAATCTCCGAAATGGAGGTGACAGACGAGGTGTTCGAGTCCGAGCGCTCACTTGTATTCGATGAGGCCGAGAACAGGATGCACACCATAAAGGCCGTCATCGCGGCCACCTTGGGAAACAACTTCTAGCCAGAAAATTCTCACGGCCGGGACGGATGCCGCCCGATCATGAGAATTCATCTCCATCAGAAAGAATACTTCAGTTCAGTTTCATCACCTTCATAATCATTGAAAAGCGGCTGCACGGTAATTCTACCGTCTGCCAATAGCGGACATATATATTCACAGGAAGTTGCAGTTCCTGAATAAATGGCAGTCGAAGAATAATAGGTCTTAAATGTTTTTTCATAAACTCTGACTTTATATGAAACCGCGCCCTCTACCGGAGTCCAGGCAACCTTCATATATTTTGAGCCGTTTTTTTTCACCTGAATATCTTCAGGAACACCGTCAAAAACTTTTACCTCGACCACATCTGAAAATCCGCTTGTTTTTCTATCGAATACGCTTTCCGCCTTGAACTGATACACAGTTCCCAATTGGATTTCCATTTTCATGATTTCACCATATTCTACACTTTCTGCCAATTTGAAATTATTATCATTGGCAGTGGCACAATAAATATTGTATGAGGCACGTATATTTTTTTGAGAGCATTCAAGACAAACTTCATAGTTGGCACCACTTCTTTTTACACTGTATGAAATTTCAGGAACAAAAAGACCTGTTTCAATCCTGTCATTCCAAAAATTGCTGCATGAAGAAAACACAAACAAAATACTTAAAATCAAATATAATTTTTTCATATTATTTCCTACCTGCCCGTATATCCAAGACCAACAAAAAACCTGTCCATGAATCCCACGTCAAAATAAAAATCCAAAGAATATTCAGCTGTGAATGTAAAACCGTTCCAACCTACAAGATCCGCTCCAATGCCAGCTCGTATAATTTGAGCGTTGTCAGTTTCCCACATAACTCCATACCCATATCCGCCAAGAACATATAAATTCACCAAATCCGAAATCGTGTAGTTTGCTCCTAAAAAGCCGACAAATGAACTTGACTTTGGAATAAGGCTTGCCCATTCGAATGAAGCACCTATAAAAAAATTCGGAAGAGGCCCCCAGTACGCCATACAAGGCCATGCACCTATAAAAAATCCGTTATCTGGAAAGAACTCTGCATTTCGGCAATAACGGAAATCCATAAGTCCAATTGAAAAACCGGTTCTTTTTATCTGATCGTCAAGAAAATCCTGAAAGTCTTCCCTCTTTCTAGCCGCTTGAGACTCTTTTTTTCTCCTTTCAATTCTATCTATATCTTTCTGAATGTCTTTATATCCTGCTTCCTTTGATTTATTGTACCATTTCTCAGCAGCGGAAAAATCGTTATTATCCTCATAGCATATACCTGCGTTTCTCATCGCCGTTACGTTGCCGTTTTCCGCAGATTTCAAATACCAGGACAACGCAAGTTCTTCGTTTTTCTCAACGCCATAACCATTATCATAGCAATATCCTAAATTATTTTGAGCATCTGCATATCCGGCTTCCGCGGCAAGCCTGTAGTAATAAACCGCGCGCTCATAATTTTGAACAGCATTGTTTTTTCCATAAAAATAGTTTTTTCCTTTATTATAACAACTTTCTTTTTCTGCATCGGAAAGATAATTAAACTCAACCTTTTCCGTATCGGATTCTTTTACAAGGATTTCCCTTTCTTCTGTTTTTTTGTCATCATATATCACTTTTACCTTATGCCGTCCGGCAGGAACATTAAGAACAGACGAACCGAATTCACCAATATCATTTTTATGCTCATCATCAATGTAAACGGCGCATGGAGTTATAACTGAAACTGAGATAAATCCCAGAAATGAGTAATTCTCAGAAGAATTTTCAGTTTCAGGTTTTCCAGCCAGATAAATGGGAGCAAGTAACTGTCCATACTCACCGGGCAACTGCTTTTCCTGTGTCTGCAAAAAGACATCATTACGGACTTTCATAAGAACTCTTGTCAGGCTCGCGCCTTTTTCTGTAATCCTTTTTGTGAGCGCGGGAGTGTAAACACCGTCAAGGGCTGTTTCTCCAGCTTCGGCGGAATAAACGATAATCGAATTCTTGGGTTTGCGGCTTACGGCTGCAAGTCCTCGGGTGTCTCCGCCACGATGTTTGCCGTTCGGAAACGGATCATTTCGGCACGAGTCCAAAACAACCACATTGGATTCCCCAACCATAAAGTCCATGACTCTATTAAGGTCAACACTGCTATCGGGAATCTGCTCTTCATCATTAATCATTTCATTAACAGGAATAAGGTAATTTGCTCCCTGAATCTGAACCGCATGACCACCATAATGAAAAAAGGAAATTCCACCTTCTTTTTCTACTTTATTTTTAAATTCACGTAAGCTAGCAAACATTTCATTTCTGTTTGCATTTTTTACAAATGTTACAGAAAAACCGATACTTTCAAGCGCAGCTTTCAAAGCCTCTCCTTCCGGCACAGGCTGGCTCAAAGATTTTATCTCGCTGTAATCACCGTTGGCAATGAGCAAAGCGTTTTTGGCTTCTTGAGAGAAAGCGGCTGAAAAAACACCTGCAATAATGAATATGCTAAAAAATTTTCTTATTCTTAACATGATTTTATCCTATTTATTTTATTATTTACCCTTAATTTCGAGTTTTATAATTTAATGTCATTATCGGGCTTGACCCGATAATC
>ERZ808286.443-NODE-443-length-27483-cov-3.825944_pt1 | contig 27483 bp, 20 predicted proteins | sample MGYA00521276_ERZ808286 | MGnify/ENA primary metagenome ERZ808286 (study PRJEB31516, sample SAMN03275607) | gut metagenome | biome: mammalia-associated habitat; material: feces | host: Papio cynocephalus | place: Kenya | collected 2012-08-01 ... | reverse complement strand
TTACATCGGACGCTACGATGACATCCCCAGGGCGAATACTTAAGGCCCTAGCCAACAACTCAAGAGCCATACTTCCGGAAACAGTTGCTAAACAGCCCGCAAACCCAAGTTGTCTAGAAACTTCCTGTTCCAATGCATCCACCATCGGCCCGCACGGCGCAATGTAACCAGAATCGAACGCTTTTGCAACCAATAAGCGTTCTGTATCGCCGTTCATAACAGGTGGAGAAAGAAACGTCCTCATACCTATTTCTTTGTTGACTCTCTCCTGATATGTGGAACATCTAGGGGAACTTTACGAAACGAATAAAATAAAATACCAAGCCACTCTTTTAAGTATATACCCGATTGAAACATTGTTCCTATTCTAGGTAATTTTTGCCAAATGTTTGATTTATGTGCAATTGCGGCAGTAAGGGTAGCTTCGTAATCGCACCCAACGGGAATAAATTCGATCTCAGAACTTTGAAACAGCATCATTGCACGGGGTAAATGCCAAGCTGACGTAACAATAATCGCACGTTTACACCCCAAACGTTTCAGCAACTCAAATGTCCGGCTTGCATTCTCAGCAGTATCACGTGCAAACGGCTCGCAAACAATTGCCGCTGCTGGCACGTGACAGATCTCAAGTAATGGTTTTTCCGCCCGAGCCACCCCCTCACCGCTCGGGATAACGATTTTACCTTTACCGGCATGATAGAGCCGGGCGGCCATAAAAACACGATCCGAAGCCCCAAAACATTCTGGATATGGAACTTGCGGTTCAACGGCTCCAACGCCTCCACCCAAAACAACAATCGCGTCTACCTTCGGAACAGAGGAAATCGATATTGGGGGATATTTACCCTCAAGCGTCATACCCAACCAGGAAGAAGTCGCCGGAAGGCATCCAATACATAAAGCGACATCTGCAACCCAAACAAATACGGCCAAGCGCCAATTCCTATGACAGAATAACCACAATCCCCAAACAATCAAACCCACCAGTACCCAGGCAAACGGTGTGCAGAACCACAATAACCATTTAAACAATGTAAACATTACACCTCACGCTCCCGTATACGATGCAATAAAACAGCCAAACTGACAGCCAAATCCTCCCGCTGAACTAAAACTGTCTCTGGAACATCTAATTGTACTGGAGTGAAGTTCCAAATTGCCCGAACTCCACCTGCTACCATTTGTTCTGCAACACGTTGTGCACGATCCGCAGGAACCGTCAAAATACCTAGCGTTGCTCCCAAGCGAAGAACCGTTTCCGTCAATGCATTCACCGGAAAAACAGGTGTTCCGGAAAGAATAATATTACATCTCTCTGGCACAGCATCAAATCCGGCAACAATCGTTAATCCCTGTTTGCGAAACCCAGGATAAGAGAGTAACGCCGAGCCCAATTTTCCAACACCAGCAAGTACAGCGGTCATGTCCGCATCTGCCCCTGTCAACCGTTCGATTACAGTGATCAGCTGCGGAATTGGAAATCCAACACGTGGTGTTCCGCGAACACCTGTCTTGGCAAGATCCTTCCGAACCACAATAGGATCAAAACCCAACGTAATTGCCAACCCAGCTCCCGATGCATATTGCCTTCCCTCCCGCTCCAGTCCACGCAAAGCACGTAGATAAAGCGGTAACCGCTGCAACATTCGGGTACTCATTTTCACAGGTCAGCTTCCTTCGTCAGCTGGTGTTCGTCCTCAACCATTGCTGAATTCATCGTCATCGAGCTCGAAGAATACTTCCGAACCATTTTTTTAGACATTTCAGAAGTAGCCTCATCCGTTGAAGAGGTAACATCCGTCAATTGCGGCGCATGAATATCATAACGGATCAGACGACAATCCAATGCCCCATTTTTGAACTGAAGGATAGCCGATGTCTGAAGTCGAATCTTAAGAGAAAGCGAACGAGATGAAGTGAATACCCAAGCTTGCCAGCCTGCTGGTACTCTATCATGTAACCATTGACCAATCCCGGTATAAAGCGATTCAAGCGCAACCTCATTCTCAAGTCGTTCCCCATAGGGTGGATTCATAAAAAGAATCCCAGGCGTTTTGGGCAATGGAGAATCCGAATAATCATCGGCAAAAAACTTAACGTTCTGTCCAACACCAGCTCTATTGGCATTTTGTTCTGCGATCTCTACCGCACGATCCTCCCAATCAACCCCCACAATCAATGGCAATCCCGGCGCGTCAAACGGTATTTCCGCTGACTTAGCCTGCGCTACCATTTCGCGCCAAATTTCACGAGGCGAAGCTCCAAACCGTTTTCGAACACTCTCTCCGGCCTTTTCGCCCGGAATTATCTGTTCCCAACCACGCAAATGCATGAAAGCATAATCTGCTCGCAACGTTCCCGGCAGAATTTTCCGAGCCATCATAGCAGCTTCAATGGCTGGTGTCCCTGAACCGCTAAATGGTACAATAAACGGTCTCCGTTCATCCCAACCCGTGGCTATAATACACGCGGCTGCAAGTGCTTCCTGCATTGGCGCCAACCACCCCTCCTTCCGATATCCACGGCGTGATAGAGAATTACCGGAAGTATCCAAGTATATCTTGGCATGTTGCCCCTCCCAGTAGACAAAAATCGCTGCACCCGGCGTTCCCTCGGTAATCCGCGTTCCAAACATACGCTCAAATCGCTTGCGTAACACCATTAAATCCAGTTTTGGTAAATAGAACGAACCTGACATCAAATCATATCCATCTACCTCAATCAGTAACTCCACCCGCTCTTGTTCCGCCGGTAATGTGTTTAACCAATCTTCCAATACTGCCCGTACGACCCGGAGTGTACTGCGCAGAGGGGTACGCTTGTTATACACATCCCGACCGTCAGCAACCACACGAACAGGTACATGATCACCGATGTTTGGTCGACGCCCGCATTTTGCCCGCATTCGATCCACGATTGCATCTTTTACCTTAAGCGTTGGCATTCGAGTATCTGTTACCGTTGACACGTCCCGCGTGGCATTATTTACAAAAAATGATTCGTCTACCGAGAGCACCTGTTCCCAAGGAGCATGGAAAGCCAGACGATACAAATCCTCCAACGTCCGGCAACGTGTGTCCTGTACGAACGGCCATAACACCCGCTGTGCCGTTCGAAGCGAAAGATTTAATCGAAGAATGTCGCGACACGCATTCTTTGCTCGAATACCAACCATGGTATCTGTTGCCCCGAGTATTTCGTATCCTAATGCCTTAAGCTCTTGCTGAAGAAACGGGGCAATCCCTCGACCACAAGTAACCGCCAACGTTGTAGAGTCTGTCCAAAGATTACGCATGTTTGGGAGTCTCCTCTTCCGGGAGCGTTACAGCTCGCAAAACCCGGCTCAATTGTTCAATACGTCCGCGCGCCTGTCCAAGCGCCAAATGCGCTTCATCCAGACGCTTTTCAACCGAATTACAGTGTTCTACAAAGTCACCCAATAATCGACGTGTTTTGACAAGCAGATTCCAAGCTTTTGCAGCCTGCTTTTGTACCGAAAGGGTTCGAAATCCCATCTGCAAGGCATTCAGAAACGCCGCCAACGTCTGTGGACCTGTCAACAAAATATGTTTTTTCTGTAAATCAGTCAATAATGAAAGATCTCGAGATGCCTCCAGATATAACCCCTCCGTTGGCAAAAAAAGAATCGCAAAATCTGTCGTGTAGGGTGGCGTAATGTACTGTGCCACCTGTGTGGCAAAAAGCTTCAGCCGCTCAATTAATGCCCGGCGTGCGGTCTCTTCAATTACCTCATTCTCGGCTTGCCGCAGCCGTTCATAATCCTCCATCGGGAATTTGGAATCAATTGGAACCCAAACCGGATGTCCCTCCTCTCGCCCTGGCAACATTAAAGCAAACTCAACGATCTTACTACTTCGCGGATTGGGCTTAACATTCTGCGCAAACTGCCCCGGAGCCAGTAAATCTTCCAATAACTTTCGAAGTTGCACTTCCCCCCATGTACCACGTGTTTTGACATTTGATAGCAGCGTATTGAAGCGAGAAACACCCATATCCAATCGAGTAAAAATCTCATTTAACGTTCCGACCTGCTGCATTTTATCCCGCACATCTCGCAAATGTTCCTGCAACACATTTGACTGTTCAGTAAACCGACGGCTTAATACGCCATCCAATTCTGAACGTTGTGCACGAGCAAGCGCATCTTCTTTTAACTCTAAAGCTGAAAGACGAACGCTCATTTGCTCACTCAACCGATGCTCCATTGCGACCAAAACTTCTGACGGCACTGCGTTAGAACAATCTTTCGATATTGAACGGCGAAGCAGTAGGAGAAGTAACACACATACACCCCCCAAAAGAAGGGTGCACAGCCCACAAACCATGAGCAATACCATCTCCATCACTCAGCAACATTATCGCCGCATGGCAGCAGCAAGCGCCTGACCGAATTCTGAACACTTCACCTCTTGTGCACCTTCCATCAACCGCGCAAAGTCATAAGTTACCGTCTTAGCCGCGATCACTTTGTCCATCGCATTCACAATGTGATCGGCGGCCTCCGTCCAACCCATATAACGCAACATCATTTCCCCCGAAAGAATTAGTGAACCGGGATTTACCTTATCAAGCCCAGCATACTTCGGCGCCGTGCCATGGGTGGCCTCGAAAACGGCAACCCCAGTGGCATAGTTAATGTTTGCTCCTGGCGCAATTCCAATTCCACCTACACAGGCCGCCAGCGCATCTGATACATAATCACCATTCAAGTTCAATGTAGCGATCACATCATACTCTGCCGGTCGCGTCAAGATTTGTTGCAAGAATGCATCACAGATACAATCCTTAACAACAATTTCACGCCCTGTATGTGGATTTCTAAACTGCAGCCACGGCCCCGCCCCTATCTCTTTAGCACCAAACTCGCGCTTCGCCAGTTCATATCCCCAATCCCGAAAAGCTCCTTCCGTAAACTTCTGAATATTTCCTTTATGAACAATCGTTACAGACTTACGATCATTCGTCACAGCATAATTCAACGCCGCACGCACTAAACGCTCTGTCCCCTCTCGAGAAACCGGCTTGATCCCAATAGACGATGTTTCTGGAAAACGAATTTTCTTAACTCCCATCTCGCGAATCAGAAAGTCAATAACCTTCTGAACTTCCGGCGTACCACACATCCACTCAATACCTGCGTAAATATCTTCCGTATTCTCACGAAACACCACCATGTCCGTCAACTCCGGATGCAACACCGGAGAAGGAACCCCTCGGAACCAACGCACCGGACGCAGACAAACGTAAAGATCGAGCTGTTGACGCATAGCCACGTTAATGGAACGAATTCCCCCTCCAACTGGTGTAGTCAAAGGACCTTTAATGGAAACCAGACAATCGCGGCATGCCTCCACCGTCTCCTCCGGGAGCCACGTATTTTCCCCATATACCGCATTCGCCTTTTCTCCAGCAAACACTTCCATCCACGCGATTTTCCGACTCTCACCGTAAGCTGCACGCACGGCGGCATTCCAAACCGTCATGGCTGCTGCCGTCAAATCTGGCCCCGTACCATCCCCCTCCACAAAAGGAATAATCGGGCAATTCGGAACGTTTAACTTGCCATCCATACCCAACGTTATTTTTTCACCAAACGAAGGAACCTGAATTTTCTGGTAGGCCATGCGCAACACTCCAATATGAAAAGAATAAAAACTCGTTTAGTATACCATATTTCACCCTGTTAGACAGAATCCCAACCGTCAGAAAAACGACAACAGAATTACAACGAACTAAGCAGTATTCCAACATATTGCTTGAGAAAGAAAAACAAAACACCCATTCGTCTTCAAAGAAATAAAAATTTAAGTTAGACACCCATTCCCAATTCTAGGAAAATAAGATACCGTTAACAGTCGGCATTAGTTAAAAAGTCCTTTTGTAAGTAAATGACTAAGCCGGTTAGAATCTCTTATTTTCCCGCTAAATCACATCTCATTTCAATAAAAAGATATTAAAACATGAAATTACGCCGATCAACATCGTAAAGGAGTTGTACAAACATCCGGATTTTCTCCCACGGTTCCTATCACATATGAACTCTAGCCACTATAAATAAAAACAGGCAGCCGCCTCGCATCCAGCGGCTGCCTGTTTGTCTTATGCTGTTGTAATTTGCTAAACGGTTACTTGAATGCCTCTTCGACAGCAACAGCAACGGCGACCGTTGCCCCTACCATCGGGTTGTTACCCATGCCGATCAAGCCCATCATTTCCACGTGCGCAGGCACGGAAGAAGAACCTGCAAACTGCGCATCTGAGTGCATCCGCCCCATCGTGTCCGTCATTCCATAGGAGGCTGGTCCGGCAGCCATGTTATCGGGGTGAAGCGTACGTCCGGTACCACCACCAGAGGCCACGGAGAAATACTTTTTACCCGCTAAAACACACTCTTTCTTATATGTTCCAGCAACCGGATGTTGGAAACGCGTAGGATTGGTCGAATTCCCGGTGATGGAAACATCCACACCCTCCTGCCACATGATCGCCACGCCTTCACGAACATCATCCGCACCATAGCAACGCACTTTCGCGCGAGGGCCATCGGAGAAAGGAATTTCCTTAATGATGTTCAACTTGCCGGTAAAGTAATCGAACTCCGTCTCCACAAACGTGAAACCGTTAATACGACTGATAATATAGGCAGCATCTTTACCAAGACCGTTAAGGCAAACACGTAACGGCTCTTTACGAACCTTATTCGCCTTCATTGCAATACCAATTGCACCTTCAGCAGCGGCAAAGGATTCATGTCCCGCAAGGAAGCAGAAACACTTCGTTTCCTCACGCAGCAACATAGCCCCAAGATTGCCATGTCCCAACCCAACCTTACGATCATCCGCAACCGACCCAGGGATGCAAAACGCCTGCAACCCCTCACCAATCGCCTCTGCAGCATCAGCAGCCTTTGTGCACCCCTTCTTGATGGCAATAGCCGCACCCACAGTATAAGCCCACTTTGCATTCTCAAAGCAGATTTTCTGGATATTCTCGGTGATTTCGTAAGGATCAAAACCCTTTGCCTTACAGATTTCACGACATTCTTCAATAGACGTAATACCGTATTTTGCAAGGACGGGCAAAATCTGGTTAACACGACGCTCGTATGATTCAAACAGTGCCATGACGTGCTCCTCCTTACTCGTGACGGGGATCAATGGATTTCACGGCACCCTGCTCCTCGGTCACACGGCCGTAGGTGCCGGTACAGGCTTTAAGCGCTTCGTTCGCATCCTGTCCCTTCTTAACGGCTTCCATGAACTTGCCCATGTGAACAAACTCATAACCGCAGACCTCGTTATTCTTGTCAAGAAAAATCTTCTTCACATACCCTTCGGCCATCTCGAGATAACGAACGCCTTTCTGCTTAGTGGAATACATCGTACCCACTTGTGAGCGAAGTCCCTTACCCAGGTCTTCCAACCCAGCGCCAATCGGCAAACCACCCTCAGAAAATGCGCTTTGCGTACGCCCGTAAACAATCTGCAAATAGAGCTCACGCATAGCCGTATTGATGGCATCACACACTAAGTCAGTGTTCAATGCTTCCTGGATGGTCTTGCCAGGAAGGATCTCCGCCGCCATGGCTGCAGAATGCGTCATACCAGAACACCCAACGGTCTCCACCAACGCCTCCTGAATCACCCCCTCTTTCACATTTAACGTCAGCTTGCAAGCACCCTGCTGCGGCGCACACCAACCTACACCATGGGTAAGCCCAGAGATATCTTTCGTCTCATAAGCCTTGACCCACTTACCTTCTTCCGGAATCGGAGCCGGGGCATGTTTGGCGCCTTTGGCAACCATTGTCATCTGCTCGACTTCGCTCGAGCACGCGTAGGGACAACTCATGTTTCCTCCTTAGGTTGTAAATGTCCGTTCATTATACCGCTAAATGGGAAAAAACGGCAAGTAAAAAGAGACTACTTGGAACAATCATCCGGGTATTACCCATCAAGCATAACATTGATCTTTTAAACACACCTGTACTGTATGGGAAACCCACGCGGTTTTATCTCGATTTTAGGGCGAGTTATCACCTTCCTGGTTCGCCCCATCTCACCCATGGAACAACTTGAAAAGACACCTTAACTTCACTCGTTACAAGTTCAAATATCCACTCGTTTTCCAATTCAGTTGCCTTATATGACAACTCCCCATCCTTTAACCACCTCGTCTTATCAACATAAATCAAACATGTGCCACCCTTTCAAAGAATGTGGGTGTGAATCCCCAGTAGGACATTTTAAGGCAACAAACAACACGCAATAACATGTTCAAAAAGGATCGTCGTTTTGATCACGATACGCTGCCCATAAAACTGTGGAAAGTTTTCTGCCCACGCCCCCAGTAACTCTATGGAAAGCAGTCCCGTCGCGGGATCGGATTCCCGAATGCGCAGATCATAGGGTGAGAATCGTATCCCCGTACCTAGAGCTTTTGAAATGGCCTCTTTGGCACACCAAAACCGCAAAATCGCCGTCGGGCCATCACCACTTTTGGTCGCCAATTCCTGCTCTTCTAACGTAAACACCCCTCGCAAAAAGTCTTCTGACAGATCTCGCCCCACCGATTCAACGTCTAAACCAATATGCCCACGTGCAACAACAGCTCCAATCACCAAACCCTCTGTATGCGCGATCGAAAGATCAAGCGAAGAAGCAATTTGATCCTGCCACTCGCCAATCGGGTGCGGTTTACCCAACGAATTCTTCCAAATGGCGATATCTGCGGAAGGTTCACAGAGATTATAATCGCGCAATAATAACCGACGTACCGCCTCCTTGGCGGCTGTTCTGCCAAGCAGCCATTCTAACTTTCGGAACGGCGTACCGCCCATTTGTATAAAATCTTCCCGTTCAGCATGTGTAAGAACAGCGGCAGCCAGTGCTTTTAACCACAACTCTTGATTGGATACAAAAAAATCTGGCGTAGTGTTTACATAAAGTGCCCCCACGACCTCGGCCGATGGATCCGGTAAAACAGCTGCTGGCAAAGGTTGCGTGATAAAGTATTTAGACGGATTCATAACAAAATCATGAAGAGCTCGCCCAGCTCGTCCACCTACTTCTTCCCACCCTTCCACGCGTAAGATAGCATGCCCAGCAGTATCCGTTACACGAATATCCACCTGAAAAGTTCGCGGCGTCACATTCACCAGTCTCAGCGCACACCGCAACCGAGTCCCTTCCGGTACCCATGCCGCGTAATAACAGATGCTCCGACAACGAAACGGAAGAGAAATTGCACCATGGAACCGTTCGTGTGAACGCCACAATGGAAAACCGGAAACTACCGCATCTAACAACAACGGCATGGCACAGAAAATAGGATTACGTGCCCCGCGCACAGTCGATGACCGCGACGGAATTCGCACCTCATAATCCAATCCGTTGTACCCCCATCCTGTTACACGGCGAACATTCCGCAAAGAAGGCCCCTGAAACAATCGTCCAGGGTAAATATCACATGCCGTCCAGTCCACAGGCTTGGGGGCTGCCAATGGCGGCAGGGGCAGTTCTTCTGGTGGCGCGTCCGGAATGGAATCACCAAAGACGAACTGCGCCTCCATTACAGGATGCACCACCTCATCTTCCGAAGCGTCCGCCCCTAAGCGTACACGCACAATTCGCTCACTACCGCCGGGCGAGGTCTCTACCGTTGCCGAAAGACGAATGATCAATCGTCCAAAAGAAAACGACAACCACCGCGGCGCCCGCAAATGTTCAACACGTCGTAAAGACAATCCTGGCAACAACCGATGTGCCGTTTCGGCCATAGCTTCAATTCCAGAAGGCACAGAGAAAAGAGTCAAACCCCGCATCTGTGGATCGCGCAACGACACGCCGGTGGTACCAATGGCGTAATCATTCAACCACGGATAATCCTCCAATCGCAATATACACCGCAATTCCAACGCATTAGCACGATGCGCCAAAAGCTGCGCCTCACGTAATAAGGGGCACTCCAATCCACCGGAAGGCAATGATTTGGGTATGGTGTGAATGTGTGTAACGACTGTATCATCTTCAACTTCATGCCCACTTATCAACAAGCGTGTTGTATCCACCAACTCTGGGCGAACCATCGGCAATTGACGCGACAAGCGCAGCGACAACGCTGAGGCATTTTCCTCCACCTGAGGAACATCGAAGTCAATTCGCTTAGCATGTGCAAAAAAACGAAGACCAGAATAATCAATCGGCACGCCATTAGCTGCCAGTAAACCAATGGCCTGCCCAACCTGTACCCCGCCGGAACGATGCAGCGTATGCATCGGAATGACCGCAACCGACTCAGACTTCCCCTCCAGGATTTTTTCTATCAACGGTGATAACAATCCACGTGCACCAACCTCCACAAAGATTCGACACCCATCCTCATACATAGTCTCAATCATACGCCGTACGTCCAACGGCTGCATCATCTGCTCAACCAGCCCACTCACTACTGACGATGTAGAGCGCCCCATTGGCACTCCCGTTGCCCCTGAGTAAAAGGGAACCTGAGGTTCACACGTTACGTATTTCGTAAAAAAACGTTCCAGCAACTGCCGCATTTTTACCGAACCAAATCCTGTATTAAACGGAGCAAGCAATGGTTCCGCAACCGACAATCCGCCTCCGTTGTGAATGGCCACTTCTACTTCCGTCTGTCTTTCCGGAGCTACGGCCACTACACAGTCTTCCGCCGTTAGAGCCTGTGCAATCACAACCCGCGAAGGCTCGCGTTGGACCAGTTCTTGTAACCGACTAGTAGCAATACCTGACACCGTCAACTGTATCCAATCTGTAGCAGCTTCAACCCCAAGCCGCAATAACATGCGCCCCGCATCACGAAGGATTTGAACCAGTCGCAACTTCGGATCATGATGCGTGGCATGAAATGCCGAAAACGCCCCCAAGCCAACCCCACACACAGCATCCGGCACAACCCCAACACGTTTAAGGAAATCGGCAAACACTTTACTCGCCAGATAGGTTGAGGCCGAGGCCAAAAGCGGTAGAAACCGCTGTGAAGTACTCAATGGCAACGTATGTTCCGGCGCCGTTGAAAAAAGCCATTCCGAGGGCGAAGCCACATCACAAAAACCGGCGAATGCCTCCTCCATATCATCAAATCGCTGCCGTACGCCATCAAATGTCAGCGCCAAATCGCGCATCATCTCCAGATGAAAACTTCCCGTTCCCGGAAACACGAAGGCAATCTTCCCTCCTGAAAGCGCCAAGGGATGCGTGGTAAAAAAGATCCCAGACTTATCCCGAAGCCGCGTTCGCCCACTGCGCAGCGCATGAAGCGCAAACGCCAACTTACGGTTCATTTCCTCCAGTGTATTAACCCAAAGCCCAACCACACACGTACGACGACGGGCATCACACGTGGCGGTATACACCACATCAATCAAACGTACACCCACACTACGTGCAAGAAACCGCTGAACACGAAGAAGTTCGGCCTCCAGTTCTCCCATCGAGTCTGCACCCAACAGACAAAGCACTCCCTCCGAGCGCTCCACGCTCATACCTCAACCTCCTCCAACACCGCCGCCCCTGCACGTCCAGAGCAAGATAAAGATGAAACCGCCAACCGTCTAGGACGCATAGACGAAGCAATCCAAGGGCGGGCTTCTTGAACCCAATAATACGCCTGCTCTGGTTTTCGCAATCGAAACGATTCATCCGTTGGCGTTACCGAAGGCGGCAACACCCGATGATTCACTGCCAAAACACCCTTCAGTACCCCTAAAGCTCCGGCTGCTGTAAACGCGTGTCCAAAAGAAGTTTTAGCCGAACCTAGCGCCAACAGGGGAATATGAGCCCCCCGGTTTGCGGTTAAACGATTCAGCAACATTTCTTCTGCTGCATCCTCTTCAGAAATTCCCGAAGCATTCATTTCCCAATAATCAATATCTCGAAATCCATTTGGTAACCGCCGCAACGCTCGGTGAAGTGCCCGCCGCAAACTTTCTTCCAAACCCTCTCCCTGTGGAGTAATACCAGAAATCTGGGCACAACCATGTAACTTAGCATATACCTGCGGCACCGATTTCTTTCTTACATCTCCCAATCGTTGCAACACAAATGCTGCACCACCTTCACCCGGCAGCGTTCCCTCTGAAGTCTGAGTAAACGGCATTAATCCTCGCGCTCGGCTGAACGGCATCAATGCAGCTTCACCCACAAGCTGTGCCTGCGATAACGGCGGTTGCAATACCAGCACCACGGCAGCATCACACTGATTCATCCGCAATGCATTTGCTGCCGCTTCCAGTCCGGCAAACACTGAACTCTCCCCGGATGCACAGAGGCAGGCTGTATCACAAATGCCGAACACCTGTGCCAAGGCACGCACCACACCCTCCCCGCGCGCCAATTCCAAGTGTCGACGTTTGAGTTTTGGAAGCGTTCCTGCAAGTTCCTCTCGAACCGCAGCCATCTGTACATTGTCCGCCCCCGGGAAAAAACGCTGCAACGTGGCAACAATCTGGCCGACCACATCCGAATGCCAAAGCCAATTTACCTCCGCAGGATTAAACGCTGAATCATAACCAACAAAGAGTGCTACCCGATCCGACCGTTCCCCGGCCGGAGGCATTCCCGCATCTTCTAGAGCATCATACATCAACTGCGCAGCAAACCAAAAATCCGGATTATCTCCAATCCCCAAATCGGGCGGCAAAGGAATATGGTCTGCCCGAACGGAAAACAACTCCCCTAATGCCGCCCGAACTTCCGGCAAAACGCTACCCGGCAACAACTCATCCGGAAGTCGCCCCTCTACCTCTTCCGGAAATGGCGCGAAAAAATCCTGCTTTCTCAACACAGCCTTCCACAACGCACGCGGCGTCGGCGCTCCGCCGAAACACCCACTTACACCGGTAAATACAACACTTTCAGACAGCGTCAGTATCATGGGAGCATTATAACAAAAATGGTGTTCAAACAATCGAGTTCGAACAACACAAGTAAGAACATCTCCCCATACTTTCTGCAAGAACATACCGCTCAGTCCATTTCAGTATACAACAGAATTCTTCTTGCCCAGTGACTCTACCCCCCACTTTCACTCTTGTGCTGCATTGAGCGAAAACATTGTGCGTGTCACTTCCTAAAAGACAACGAATCTTAGTCTGACCATTTAGTGGGGTTCCCCGCGGTCCAGAGTCCGCATCATACATATTCATAACATATGCCACAGGTTACATTCGATCCAGCGCATTGGCTACACCAACATCTGCGTGAAATATACAATCTATCAAGACCACCTTCTCAATGTTTCCATCAATACCCCCTGCCAATTCCGTTATCTAAGATAACACCACAGACCTACAACCATTCCATGGAAATCTTTCGGAAGCAAACATCTTCCATGTCCGCTAACTATTATAGCCTCCTATTTTAGTCGCACCAGGTACAAGGCGAAGTCGGGGCGGATCAACCGTGGTCTCAGGGCAAGTTCTGATATATCTGAATTCCTTCTCAATGAAAATTCTCCTAATTTCACTAGCGTTATTTCCAATCGATCACTCATCAGGATAACCATTGAGCGTGAAGGTTTACGTTTGATACACTAAAGACATGGCAAATGTTTTGATCACAGGCGGCGCAGGATTTATCGGTACCAATTTAGCTTTACATTTACAAGCAGCTGGACACACCGTCTCAATTTTGGATTGTCTAATAACCGGGCGTGCCGAGAAAGTACATGGTTTCCCCTTGATTCGTCAGGATGTACGACAACCGATCACTGGAACATACGACTGGATCTTTCATCTCGCCTGTCCAGCCTCGCCACCACATTATCAGGCTGATCCACTCTTCACGTTGACCACGGCATTTGAGGGTACCCGTCAGGTTCTGCAATGTGCACACACTTGCGGAGCTCGCGTCATTCTAGCCTCTACCAGCGAAGTTTATGGTGACCCACAGGTGCATCCACAGCCAGAGTACTATTGGGGGCATGTAAACCCCATCGGCATGCGAAGCTGTTATGATGAAGGTAAACGTGCTGCCGAAACGCTAGCATTTATTTATCGAACGCAGTATCAAGTAGATGTGCGTGTGGCGCGAATTTTCAACACATATGGCCCCTATATGGAACCAGATGATGGACGCGTCATTTCAAATTTCATTTTACAGGCACTTCACCACAAGCCTATAACCTTGTATGGTGATGGGGCGCAAACACGCTCATGTCAGTATATAAAGGACTTGTTAGAAGCATTTGAGCTTTATATTCAACTCGACCCTATACTTCTTGAATCATTTTTCTCCATACGCAACATGGCGTTGCCCGTGTTGAATCTGGGTAATCCGCAGGAATATACCATAAAAATGCTAGCCGAAATAGTGTTGAATGCCATTCCTGAAAGTAACAGCTCGCTATGTTTCCGCCCGCTCCCACAAGACGATCCTAAACGACGAAGACCAGATATTTCTCTGGCGCATGCATGTCTTGGCTGGACGCCTAAAGTTCTTCTAACTGAGGGAATCGCTAGAACAGTTGATTATTTTAGGAGTGTGTCATGACAAACTGGGCAAACATGCTCAATTCTGCACAGTGTGCTGCAGTAACTGCACCAGATGGTCCGATCCTAGTGCTAGCTGCTGCCGGTACGGGGAAAACAAGAACCCTAACCTATCGAGTAGCCTATCTACTTGAACATAATGTACCGCCAGAGGAAATCCTCTTGTTAACCTTTACTAATCGAGCGGCACGAGAAATGATGGTACGCGCCGAACAGTTGATTGGAGGGGCAGCATTTGCCTCAATGTGGGCAGGTACATTTCACCACGTCTGTCACAAAATTTTACGTACTTATGCTCAGGCTCTGGGGTATTCACGAAGTTTTACCATTCTAGACCGCAGTGACGCCTTAAGCTTACTTAATAAATGTCTGAAGGGTGTCGTAGCTGACATCAAGCACTTTCCCAAAAAAGAAGTTGTTGCCGCACTCATCAGTAAAGCGGCGAACACTCAGACACCGTTGCGCGACATTATTGAGCAAACGACATTCAAGGAACCCATTGACCCAGAACAAGTAATTACCATTGCGTCTCGTTACGAGGAGGCGAAACGCCAAACACAGGTGATGGATTTCGATGATTTGCTTGTGCTCACCTTGCGGCTATTCCAAGAGAACCCGGGTATCCTGGCGCGATATGCACAACAATTCAGATATGTCCTGGTTGACGAATATCAAGACACGAATACAATACAGGCTCAACTCGTGGATGCATTGGCATCCGAACATCATAACCTGATGGCCGTGGGTGATGACTTCCAGTGTATCTACACATGGCGCGGAGCCGACTTCAAAAACATTATGGAATTCCCAAAGCGTTGGAATGGATGTAGAATCATCAAGTTAGAGCAAAATTATCGTTCAGTCCCAGAAATCTTAAACGTGGCCAATGCCGTTATTGCCGGGAATCCGGAACAATTCCAGAAAACACTCCTACCTACACGCCCACCCCTTAAACGTAAACCATTGGTAACCTTTCTACGCGATGCCGATGAACAGTCCCAGATGGTTATTCGTCACATTCAGCGAGCATTGGAAGCCGGATACAAGCCAGAAGACATTGCAGTGCTTTATCGTTCCCATTTTCATGTAATGGAATTGGAACTCACGCTACGCCGACTACAGATCTCCTATGTTTTGACTTCTGGACAGGGAGTTTTTGAGAGCGCACATATTAAGGACGTATTGGCTTTTCTAAGATTATGTACCGGAAAGGCAGATTTCTTCGCTTTTTCCCGCATATTAGGGCTCCTGCCAGGTGTCGGAGAAAAAACAGCTGAACGACTTTGGCAAAAAATGGGGGGCGTATTTGATTCTTCTCAAGTAGACCAACGAACGAAAATGGCCAGCCTTATTCCTAAAAAAGCACAAGCTGACTGGGCAACCATAAATGGCCTATTAGGGCATTTCCATCAGACCGGGCTCGCGTTTAACGGGAACAAAACTGTCACGCTTTTTCTAAACGTGTGGTATGAAGCTTATCTAAGACGTACCTATGAACCGGAAGATGCAGAAGAACGTGCGGCCGATGTCGCAACCTTGGCTGCTACTCAGTTTGAAAATGGAGCACCGATTCATGAATTTCTCAATGATGTCGCACTCATGACCAACGTTGACGCAGAAACTAATTCTGCCCAGCAGAAACGAACGGGGATTCATCTATCAACCGTCCATCAAGCCAAAGGGCTGGAATGGCCACTCGTGATTGTGCTTTGGTGTAATGAAGAAATGTTTCCCTCTGGGAAAGCGATCAATGAGGGAAATGAGGCTGAGGAACGTCGATTATTTTATGTAGCTGTAACACGCGCAAAGGATGACTTACTGTTTTGTGCGCCTGCCATGCGTGCACTTCATGGCAATAATGGGATGCAATACCTTCAGCCATCACGCTTTCTAAAAGAACTTCCGCCAAGTACAGTCTCCAGACGATATGGGATGTATTGATATGTTTCGATTCTACTGGATACTTGGATTGTTCTGGTTTAGTTGCCTAGAAAAACTTTTTGGTCTCGAGATTCATGTTCAAAATGAAGCCGTATTACCTCTTTCTATTCTGCAGGAGGCAGATGAAGCAATTGAACGGGGGCAACGTTGGTTACAACATCAGACGCACACAATCAAACCAATACAAAATGAACAACCTTGGTCTTTATTGCGACAATATGTGTTAATCCCTTCGGGAAAAACATTCCATCTTCATCCATGTGCTCTAACCCCCATAGAGCAAATTATGCCACCCATCTTATCCGATCATATTCTAACTAACTTAGTTACTGTGCTTTCTCAAAGTACAACTTCCCCACAAACGCTTTTTGCACTTCAGCGAGATCTCCCCAATCTCCCAACCCCCCCCCCTAACTGGCGCGAAAAATTAACTCTAACCCTCATTAACACACAGCGCTGCTCCGCCTTTGGGGAAGGACATTGGGGAAATGAAGAACAAACCATATGGGCCATCCTGGCACTTCGTTCCCTATTGAATGAGTCTCCCCCAATTAGGCTTAAGTCATCTCAAAATAAACCTCAATCACAAGTCCTCAGAATATCTAATAATAGAAATCAACTGACTCCGCCAAAAGCGAACAATAAGGCGAAACCAGGGCTATTAAATATGTGAATACTAACTTTTCAACCAACCGTTCACGAAAAGTCGAGCGACAAAGTACCATTGACCAACGCCACATCCTTCAATGTCCCACCCAACTGGATTCCACGCAACGCGCTTAACTCAGACAGTGAAACCATCAGCGTATTACCATCGACGGAAAGCCCTGGGCGTCCAGCAACAGCTGTGGCCACTTGTCCCATCAATGCTTTTGCTGCCGATTCTCCACCCATCATTGCAAGTGACACCTTTACCAACGTAATCGCTAATGCTGTACCACTCATTGCTGGTGCCAAGCGAATCTGCGCTTCAACGGGCAAGGGTAATACTCCCATCGAAGCCTTACACTTAAAACGAAGAATCCCATTTTCAAGAAGAACCCTTGGTTCTTTAATTTTTTTTATCGCCTCTCCCTGTGTTTCAGCCATCTTTTCAAAGGCAGCGGTCAAACCCGCATTAATTTCGTCCTCGGTTGCAGTCAATGCCAACTTGCTAATGATCATAGAAATTCCCTTTACTAGATACATAAAACGTGAAGAATTATATCATAGCGGTCTTTGCAATACAGGCAAACAGGAAGGCAGATCCTTCAACGTCTCAATCACAGGGCAACCTGCGGTTTGCAAACGTTCAACCGTCTGATGGCCGGCAGAACAAAGAATACATGACCACCCCTGCGATCGTGCTACCTCTGCATCATGCAACGTATCGCCTATCAGCACCACCGGAGCCTCAACCCTCAATGAACGCGCAGCCTGAGTTTTAGACGCCCCCTGATAATCTCGGCTTCCACAAATAAATGACATCGCACCCACCAACCCAAACTGTTCCAATTGCGCCTCTAGCAAAGCCTGCTCCAACGCGGAAAGAACACCTTGGCGAACACCGCGCGATTGAAGTGCATGAACTGCCTCAAGTGCTCCTGGCTGAAGTGCTAAATGAGCAGAAAAGAGATAGCGCATGTGAAAACTTTCAGCCAAAGCTTCCCAATCAAACGCCGACTCCGGACACAACCCTAACGCATGATAGAAATTGACCACAGGAAAACCAAACTGTTGACGATAGCTCGATAATGACATCGTAGGCAACCCATGTTCCGCAAGAATGGCATTCAAGGCATCTAAGCACGCCTGCAAGTCATTTAGCAATGTTCCATTAAAGTCCCAGATAATTGTAGGGTTTATCATAACTGACATGATTTAATCAAAAGAAACAATTTTCTGGACAGCTTGTTCAGATGCACTTTCCGCTTCAATCGTCACTCGTCCTACTCCGAGCAAAACGCCGACAGCTGCAAATGAAGATAAGAGACATGAACCACCATATGAGAGAAATGGCAGAGCCAATCCTTTGGTCGGCAATATATGTGTTACCACGGCCATATTTGCTGTTCCCTGAGCACAAATCAACAAAGTAGCCCCAAATGCCAGCAACATCCCTTGTTTATCTCGAGCATGACAGGCTATCACCGTACCTCCAAGAAGGATCAATAAAAATGCACCGGTAATACTGGCAGTAGCAACCAACCCAAGATCTTCACCAATAATGGCAAAAATAAAATCTGTATGACACTCTGGCAAATACTTTTCCCGTTGGAGCCCGACCCCAAGCCCAGCACCTAATACCCTTCCATTCCGAAAAGCCGTTTCAGATTGCTCTGCCTGGTAGTTCTCTCCGTTCTGTTCATTTTTCAATCGTGCCACACGATTAGGGTTACATGCTAGAAAGACCCCGATTGCCAATACCCCAAGCGCTCCAAAAAGCATACATCTTTTCCAACCAATTCCTCCCATTAACAATGTTGCCCCAGCAAGTGCACAAACCACCATCGAACCTCCAAAATCCGGTTGAGCGATCAAACACGCAAGAACCGCACCAATCACAATACCAGGAAGGAGTACGCCCTGTTTAAACCGCCTAATTCGCCCTTCCTGCAACTCCAGATAACCAGCAAGAAACAATACCATCATCAACTTTACAAACTCGACAGGCTGAACATTGACAGGACCAAGCGCAATCCAACGGTGTGCTCCCTTGACAGCTTTACCAACTCCAGGAACCAACACAAGTAACAAGGAGAGCACCATCCCAATTACCAACATCCATAATACAACCGGCTTCTTGTAAAAATGATAATCTACATGATAGAGGATAAATGCCCCTATTAACCCCCCGAGAAGAAAGACGGATTGCATAATTAAATAATGATAAGGCCCCTGCCCCTGCGACTTACTTGCATAAGAGATAACCATGGCACCAAATGCAGCTAACGCAAACGAAATCACCGCAATTAGACGAATTGAAAACTTTAGCATGGTATAACCCCGTTGGCCACTCGAACCCAGAAAACACACAAACGGGCGCGGCAAAACCGTGCCCGTTTGCACTTCTCCAAGCCACTAAATGTGGCTAGATTAGGGAGCGGGCGCAATCGGGATCTGTAAGGTCGTCCCCGCTGCAACTGCATTCCCACTCGCAGCATCAATTCCATTGGCCGCTCGAAGTTCCGCTGGATCTACTCCAAATTTCAACGCGATACTCACCAAATCCTCTCCTTCGCCAACAGTATAAGCGTGAAACGTCTGCTTTACCTCAGATTGCTGCTTAGGCACAGGCGGCAATGCATCTTCTCCAAGTTGCTGCTCCCCTTCACCCGGAGGTGGGGGAACCGCCTCCACTCCGACCTCACCAGGTACAGCTGCCGAGTTGTCTTTTTTCTCATCGACAGATACAGCCTTTACCGCCTTTTCTGATTCACTTTCAGTCCCAGGCTGAGAAACAATGTTTTTCACAGGCGTCCCCTTTTGCTCGACAACAGGCTTTTTTACCTTATCCGCAGCCTTCTTTTCCGGCTTCTTTGTCGCATTGGGAATGGCTAACTTCTGTCCCACCCAGATGGTGTCCCCTTTCAAATGGTTAATCTGACGAATGGCCTTCACCTTCACGCCGTACCGATTAGCGATCCCCCCCAAGACATCCCCCGCTTTCACGGTGTAAAAAACAGTATTTCCCGAATTGGAGACTGTACCTTTAGTCGCCTTATTCCCAGCCTTCGCCTGACGCGGTTTAGCTTTTTTTGAAATATCCGTTCCAGGAGGCAACATTACCCGCTGACCGATCCGTAAATTGTTTGGGTTCTTCCGCAAAGTTGGATTCAATGCCAAAATATCAGGCGTACGAACATTGAAACGAACTGCAAGCGCACTAATAGAGTCACCCGCTGTTACCACATACGCAACCGGTTGTGGATGAACAACTTTCTGAGACTTTTGCGCTGTTTTAACTTTTTCCCCAGCACCAACTTCTTCTTGAGACTGTTCAATAGGCGCAACCGGCTGCGCCTCTACAGTCACGGCCGCCTCATTCGGGGTCGTAACCGGTTCAGTAGCCACAGTTTCTTCAGCTTCACGCACTTCTGTCGCAGAAGCATCTACAGCCGCCTGCCTAGCATTACACGCCACCACATCCTGCTTGGTGGAACACCCAACGACAAAAACCGCGGAAACTGCGGTCAAACAAAGGGAAAAGACAACTTCCTTTTTCATGAAAAATCCTCGCCTAAATCAAAAGTTGTAACAAACCTTCTGTTGATACTTAGTGTATCAAAAAAATAGAAGTCCTCGCAAACTATTTTCATCCTAAAAAGATGAGGAATCTCACGCTTTAACCCGTTAAACAGTCGTCATTCCCATATCATAACAAGCGACAACACAGTCTGATAACACAAATATGAAGGCATTCAAGACTTCGTTCTTTCATGTACATGAAGCCACATTTCAAACAACCAAAATACACAACACCTCATGGGATTCTCTTCCTGTTTTAGTGCGTTTAAAATGTTCACTTAATCAAAGTAGATTCAAAAACGTAACGTTTTGTTATTCATACACGGCGAAACAACATTTAAATACTCTGCGAAAACATGGAATCCTCCCTATCGGAATACGCCAAAGATTTGGCGCGTCCAAAGAGCTTAACCTCGAATTAGAACACACGACAACGTGACATAAGGGTGTTAAATAAACAAAACCATGAAATGACGTTTGTTGCATTTCTCAATCAATACCCCTGGTGCATACTTTCATATTTTAATCAAGTATTCATCACCCCATTGTTCCATCCCGTTTATCGCATATCGAGTATTTCTATATATGTATATACGAAAAAAACCGCCTACCCAAAAGCAGTCAGGCGGTTCTCAAGCGATAAAACATCAATCTATGCCACTATTGTTTTGCCGTAAGAGCTTCAAGAATGGGTTTTACCATCCAACTACCTCCGACACAGATTACCCCTTTGACCGCAAGCCACTCTTCTAAAGAAGCCTCTGAAATTCCACCCGTCGGCATGACGACCACGCCAGTGTGCCCCACTGCAGCCAAAATACTCTTCAACAATGGAATGCCACCCACATCGCGCGCGGGGAAAAACTTCACCATTTTACACCCAGCTTTAATCGCAGCCATAAACTCACTAGCCGTGGCCACACCTGGCACAAATGGTAAACCGACTTCACCCGCTTTTCGCAAGATATCCAAGTCAAGTCCAGGTGCTACAGCGAACTCGGCGCCAGCCCGCTTGGCACGTATCAGCGCATCTTCCGTAAGCACCGTACCGGCACCCACGAAAATTTCCGGGACCTCTGTCTTGATTCGGCGAATCCCTTCTTCGGCAGCAGGTGTTCGAAACGTAACCTCAGCGGACGTGATACCGCGTTCAAGCAACGCTCTCGCCAACGGAACAGCTTCTTCTGGCTTATTCAAAACAATTACAGGAACCACCTTGGCTTCCCGAAAACGTTCAATTGTCGTTTGCATCAATAGCTTCCTATCTCTTCATTTATAAAAAGGGTTATTTAAAAAGTGCTTGTGCATTTCCGCAAGAAATGGCTTGAACCATGGCTCCAACGGCAGGTAGGTCATCCGGAAGTATACCTTCGCGCAAATCATGCCCCAACATTCGGCATACGATCCGGCGAAAATATTCATGCCGCGGCACTGAAAGCACACTACGACTATCTGTCAGCATTCCAGGGAACTGACTGAGACACCCCAACATACTGATAGCATTCAGATTATCCTCAATCCCGTTTATCTGATCTAAAAACCACCATGCAGGGCCAAGCGTCACCCGGCCACCAGGTGTCCCATCCTGAAAGCTCCCGCAAAGCACAGCCAACATCTGAGTATCCTTGGGATTCAGATTGTACAAAATTGTCCGCGGAAGAGCATTCGCTTCTGCAAGCATACTTAAATGGCTAGCCAACGGAGCCGCATAAGAGAAATCAGCAATCGCATCAAACCCAGTATCTGGTCCAAGCGCGTTGAACATACGGACATTTGGATTACGTAAGGCTCCGATATGCAGTTGCCGCACCCAGCCACTTGCCGCATCCAGTTTGGCCAAAAATAAAAGTAGCCAAGCTGCAAAGGCAGCCCGTGAAGCCCCCCCCGGCTCCTTTCCCGCCCGAACAGCTTCATACGTGGCGCATGCTTGCGCTTCATCTGCCGGTGGTACAAATGACTCCACAGAATAGTCTGAAAGACGACACCCTGCCTCGTGAAAATAATTATGACGTTCACGCAAATGTTCCAACATTTTGTCAAAAGGCAAAGATGTATCACATAACGCTAAATGCCGTCCAGGACGCCATGTCGGGCGCATTTTTAACACTTCGTCTCGAACGTTCTGTGCCCTATGTGCCGCAAGCGTATCATCTGGGTCATCCGTCGTACAGACCAGGCGAACACCCAAGCGCATCAGAATATCGCGGGCTCCGTTCCCAGGCGATGTCAATACCGCATTGGCTCGTTGCCATACCATTTCTGCGGTTTTCGGCTCTAACAGTACATCATTAATACCAAACACCCGCGCCAACTCTAGGTGACTCCAATGATAAAGCGGATTACGCAGAAGTTTTGGAAGCGTTTCCGCCCACGCCAGAAATTTGGCATGATCATCCGCATCACCAGTAATCAAGCATTCTGGAACACCTACCGTACGCATCGCCCGCCATTTGTAATGATCCCCTCCAAGCCACGCCTGAGTAATATTTTCAAACGGGCGATTAGATGCAATTTCTTCTGGGTCCAAGTGGCAGTGATAATCAATCACAGGACACGGCTCAGCATACGTGTGGTAAAGCGTACGCGCCTCCTGTGTGTCAAGCAAAAAATCATCATTTATGAACGGTTTCATTAAAACCTCAAAAAATAGATTAAAAACAAGACAAACGATCGGTACACCCAAGAACTCCCGGCATGTACTGATGAATCAGCAGAGCTTATACGCCAGAATAGGCCAGAAAGCCCCCATCCACAGGGATGACAATGCCGGTTACAAACGAAGCTTCTTCAGAGATCAGGAAACGCACTGCTCCACATAAGTCAGACGGTTGACCAAACTTGCGCATAGGCGTTTTGGCAATAACCTTATTACCACGCGGAGTCAACGTTTCACCATCCTGCTCAAGCATAAGGAAACGATTTTGATTGGTAATGAAGAAACCTGGAGCGATAGCATTTACCCGAATACCCATCGGCGCCAAATGCGTCGCCAACCACCGCGTAAAGTTTTCAATTGAAGCTTTTGCAGCAGCATAGGCTGCCACCTTTGTCAGTGGCTGTGTAGCCGCCATGGAGGAAATGTTCAATATAGAACCGCCAGAAACCAACATCTCTTTGGCAAATACCTGAGACGGCAAAAGCGTACCGATAAAATTTAACCGATTGACGAATTCAAACCCTTCGATACCAAGTCCAAAGAAAGAATCTTCCAAGGGCGTCTCTGGCGTCATCTGCTCAGCAGGACACGTTCCTTTCGGGTGATTACCCCCCGCACCGTTGATCAAAATATCTACACGCCCCCATTTAGCCATCACTGTATCACGAGCGGCTTCAAGTGATGCGCGATCAAGCACATTCGCTTCCAATGGCAACGTATTGACATAACCCTGGCTGGCAAGTTTTTCTGCAAAGGCCTTGGCCACATCTCCGTGTAAATCGAGGATGGCAACTTTTGCCCCATGACGAAGTAAATCCGCAGTCATCACCGAACAAAGCACCCCTGCCCCTCCGGTAATAACAACGACCTTGCCGTCTACATCAGAACCATGTTTTAGTCCGTATTCCAACCCACGCAACTCGGCCAACCCGACTAGACGCCCTCCATATGAATAGCCGCTATAACACGTTCGCCCCTTATCAATTTCCAACAACCGGCCATGATCCGGACGCACGACAATGGCTTCACCACGACGCGCTTCCTCTTCCAAGAGTGCCCTCATCAAACGTGGCATATCAACCTTACCGCAAAGGTGACACCCAGATTCATGGAAGCTACCATTTTCCCCGTACACCACATTACGAAAATGAACAAAGTGAATCCGCGAAGCAAATGCCTTAAAGATAGCCACCTCATCATTGGCTGGTTCACCACCAAGAGATCCCGTACATAGCGTTAACCCCATTCGTTCACTTGGGACACGTTCACACATTTCGCGAATATCAGCAGCATCGGACAGGATACGCGGAAGACCGAAAATCGGTCGTGGCGGATCATCAGGATGAATGGCCATCCGAATATCCAACTCATCACACAAAGGCGCGAGCTCATTCAAAAATGCATAAAGGTTATTCCGCAACGCAGTATCGTCAATCCCCTCATAGGCCTTGAGTAACTCACGAAAACCTTCAATTGTAAGATTGTCAACCGTACCCGGCAATCCAAGCAGAATACTATCCGAGGTCTTCTTCCGTTGCTCTGGAGTGGCGGAATCGAACCACGCTTTGGCTTTAGCCTGTAATGCCACATCATAAGTTGTTTCTGCACCCGGGCGTTTCAACATGAAGAGGTCAAACGCCGCCACCGCCACCACATCAAAGTTAAGTACAGTGGATCCATCAGGCAGTGGATAGTCTAACTGGCTCCGCGTCCAGTCCAAGATGGGCATGAAGTTGTAACACACCACCTTGATACCACACGCGGCCAAATTACGAAGTGTCTGCTTATAATTCTCAATATACTTGCAAAAATCTCCCGTACGCGTTTTGATACTCTCATGAACAGGAACACTTTCCACAACACTCCACGTCATACCAGCAGCTTTCACCACTTCCTGACGCGCGCGAATTTCCTCTATGGGCCATACCTCGCCACAAGAACGTTCATAAAGTGCTGCCACGATATCCGTTACACCTGCTTGACGAATTTCCTTTAGCGAAATGGCATCTTGCGTACCGAACCAACGCCAACCTTGTTTCATTTCAAGCTCCTTTCAGCTATTTAACGATCAACGCGGGCGGAGCCTCCGCCAACCAACTTCTCCACCTCCGCCCGAGTAGCCATAGAGGTGTCCCCCGGCGTTGTCATGGCCAGTGCACCATGCGCGGCACCATAATTAACCGCCAAGGCGGCATCGCCTTTTTCCATAAGACCAAATATAAGCCCAGAAGCAAAACTATCGCCACCGCCCACACGATCTAGGATTTCCAACCCTGGGCGATGAATGGCTTCATGGAATTGGCCCTCCGCCCAACAAATGGCGCCCCAATCATTCACAGTTGCGGTTTTGACGCTTCGCAAAGTCGTAGCCACCACCTTGAAGTTAGGGTACACCCTAACCGCCTCGTCAATCATTCGTTTAAAACCATCAATCGGAAGTGTTGTCAAATTCGCATCCACTCCGGGCACTTCCAAGCCAAGACTAGCGGTAAAATCCTCTTCGTTTCCAATCATCACATCCACATACCGAGCAATCTCACGATTCACTTCCCGCGCACGCTCCTGCCCACCAATACCCTTCCATAACGAAGGACGATAATTCAAATCATAGGATGTAATCGTTCCATGCTTCTTGGCACACCGCAGAGCCTCAATGGCAACTTCCGGCGTTGTCGCAGACAATGCAGCAAAGATCCCGCCCGTATGAAACCAACGCACGCCCTCATTGCCAAAAAGCGTCTCCCAATCCACATCTCCGGCCTTCAACTGAGAAATCGCCGTATTACCACGATCAGAGCATCCACGCGCACCTCGTACACCAAACCCGCGCTCAGTAAAGTTCAATCCATTACGAACATTTCGACCAATACCATCATATCCCGTCCACCGAATATGCGAAGTGTCCACCCCACCCTGCAAAATAAAATCTTCCACCAGGCGCCCTACCGGATTATCTGCCAAAGCCGTAACCACCGAAGCACGTAAACCAAAACAACGCCGCGCTCCGCGACACACATTATATTCTCCACCACCTTCCCAAACCTTAAACGCTCGTGTAGTATGAATCCTCCCCTCACCCGGATCCAGCCGCAACATGACTTCCCCCAAGGAAACAATATCCCAACGACAATTCGCCGCAGCTTTCACATTCAACAATGCCATATCAACAATCCTTGCTTATGCTCACGGAGACCTACTCCGAACTTTCTCTAAAGTATAACGCAATCACCATAAAAATCAACACGGCCTCATCGTCATTGAACCATCTGCATCATCCTGTAAGCACGTCAGCTTCTCACATCCCCGTACGTATAACCACATGTCAACGTACAAAATACCACTCCCCAAAAACTGATCATAAAATAGCCATCTATCCCGACCGGTCGAAGACCTCTCACCTATACGTTATATCAATCCACGTTAGTCAAGTCCAGGAACTACATCGCAAAACGGCTCATTAAATAATTTATAACGCAAATGATCGCGAATCGTATTTCATATAGAAGAGCAAAAAGATCTTGAAAACAATCAGAAATGGCATACACCTGTACACTCTTCAATTTTAGGAGACAACGCTCAAAAACATACTTTGTAACATGTACGAGCAGACACATGTTCACCCTGCCCCACGCTTGATTACCCCCCGACCTCTGTACACAAGAAGACCTCCACCATATCCTTTCTCCTGAGGATACCAACGTTTCATGCAAACTTACCACCCTTGCATAGACTATACGCAAGCTGCCCTTTCCAAGTTCCATCCCCTACCACAAATCTTCCACACTTTTTATATGATTTGACGCACATGCAGTGAGTCTGGGGAATAGGATGGAAAAGGCTAATATAACAGGGTTGTGACGGTATTTTGGCAGGATGAATGATTGAGAATGAAAAGGGGAAAAAGGGGAGTTATCAATGAAGTTGAGAATCAACTGATGTTTTTTAGGGGCTATTCTCAAAATGCTTGATAACTGATGTGGGCGGCTTACCAGGCGCTCAAGAGGGGGCTCGATGAGATGCCTACCGCATCGCCCGCGAAGCACACTCGAAGAGTGCACCGGCTACCCCCTCGAAACCGTGATGCAAGGCGAAGGCCTGCCGAGTGAAG